>Ga0302186_10000151_pt1 | contig 62889 bp, 42 predicted proteins | sample II_Bog_E1_2_FD_198782 | JGI IMG/M metagenome (GOLD analysis project Ga0302186, IMG submission 198782) | Peat permafrost microbial communities from Stordalen Mire near Abisko, Sweden - II_Bog_E1_1 | ecosystem: Environmental > Terrestrial > Soil > Wetlands > Peat | place: Sweden: Abisko...
CTATTTAATAAAACAAATTATAATTATTTGTATGCTCTTTCCAATGAAAATAGTGTTGCTTCATTTTATCGACTGAATCAAGTGATATATCTATTTAGAGCGGATATATGGTATGATAATTATTATTTGGAAATGAAAGGCCGAATCGAATATCAGGGACAAGTCGAGCGACTCGCATACTTCGAAAATCAACTCACGGGGGAAAACAAATTGATTCGGTTGATACTTTGCTATCAGCCTCACTCGAATTTAATTAACTTAACTCTTAGCTTTGCAATCAGTAATCTTTAAAGTACAAATACAACTACCGTAGAAGAGCTCATTACAAACTCTCAAATTTTTTATATGAACTCAGCAACTCGCATTTGTCAATATCTGGGAATGAGTCCTTTTAAAGATGATATTTTTATGGAAATGGAACCAAATAAAAAAGATAGAATGCATTTTAAGTTTCGCAGAGTGGAAGTTCCCAGTTCAGCGTTTGTTAGTCCACCCATACAAGAGTTACCGCAAATGAATCGTAAATCTAAATAAAGGACTATTGTTTAAGTGAGATAGCATCTATAAAACTGGAAAAGAGTATATCGAAATCCTAAAGAAAGTGGAGAATATTATACTCTCCAACAAGCTGCCGATAAAATAGGACTTCCTAAAAAGACGCTTGATGATTATGAAAGGCATATTCGAATCGCAGAAGCAATGGAATTCGATTTTTAAAGTAACAAATACGCGGGCATGGGTTTACTTAGAAATTTTGTAAAATAGCAAAATCAAGTTCAAAAAGTTACCCCTCCATTAAAATAGGAAATAATTGAACCGGACATATTTTTGAATATGGACTGACATTAAGCTAATGATAGTTGTCGTTTGTTCAGTTGATTAACTAAATTTAATTGCTGAAAGGATATCATTTGATATGTGGGAATCTTTTGGATGTTTTATCTAAATTAATTAAGTGATAATAATTTGATGATGATGAAAATTTTAGGAGTAGGTGTCGATTTAGTCGAAATCAGCAGGATACATCACATTCTTCAGATGAACTATAGACGTCGGTTTTTGACTAAAGTTTTACATCCCAAAGAACTTTAATTTTTCGACACAATAGAGAACTAAGAATATCAGGGCGAGTTTGTAGCATCACGATGGGCAGCAAAGGAGGCAACAGTCAAAGCAATTGGGAAACGTGAGCTAGTCTTTGCTAGTACACATATCACTAAGGATTTAAACGGTATTGATTATGATGATATAGGCAAACCATATGTAGCTTTGGAAGGATAGACTAACGAATAGTTGATTAAAGAACTCAATATTACTAAGATCCATATATCCTTGGCACATGAGGATTAGCTGGCTGTGGCATATGCTTTAGCTATGACTTCCGCTTGATTGCTGTTTCTTTGAAAATACTCAAATATTTTGATAAAAGCAACAACACTATAATTATTAGAATATATACCATTGGTATGTAATTATTTTTAGATGATTGTTAAAGATATATGATCAGGCATAACGATTTGCTCCAGCAATACGAGACTTTTTACTGCCGATAGGAGGAGGTGGGGTAATAGATTTATTTTGCTTTGGAGGGGGAGGAGGAGGTGGAACTTTACTTCCTGTTGCTGTCTGACTCTGATCTTCATCTTCAGGTACTTTTCCATTGATCCTATATCGCTTCAACACAGGATCATACTCAATATCATCTTATTTTTCAGGAGGCGCCTGTTGGGCAGTTTTTGGTTTTTATTTTTCCCCTTTATCAGTTAACTGAGACGTGGCATTTTTCAATTTATCAACGGCCTTACTCCAATACCCCATAAGTCCTTCTTTTTATCGATTATTATCATTGATTGATATTTTTTCATTTTTGATACTCACCTTGTTGGAAATGATGGAAATAAGCTTCAGTTTGAGTTGCTTGCTGATTTGATAATATTTTTCAGTGATTTATAACTCGTTGACATACTTCATGATGGATTCAACAAGTTCATACTCCTCGGGGATGTATTCAACTACCTGGTTAATTTGTTTGAACAGCAGTCCTAAAATATTTTTATTTGTTCTGACCATGTAGTGACAAATAATTAAAAGGAGTATATTGGTGGTTGCACTACTTAAAGTTTTGTTAAAAAGAAGAGCTATTAATTTGTCTGAAGGATATACTACAAGCAAAAAGCATAATTCTTATTCATTAACTTATTTCAGATCTAGGATATAGTTAACATAAGTTACTAACTATGACTGCAAAAAATATGCACGGTGGGCTATAATATACTCGCAGTAAGTTTGGGTGTTTTCCTTGAGAAAAGAAGAATATTTTTGGAGATAGTTTAAACCCAATTTTACCAATAGGAGTATAAATTATAGAGTAAGCGCCTTAGCGCTGCTATAAAAATACTCGAGAGAAAGTTCATGCGCCACTTATTTTTGACTTTCAGACAATTAGATCCTGTTTTTTAAGATGAATTCAGAAAATATTTTAATTATAAGTGGGCTGAAATTTGGATTTTTAGAGGTAAACGGTAATTAATTGCTTTGATTTTCCTCCAAACAATTTATAACGCCTCCATTTTTGGGGAGAAGTCTTTGAAGGAGAATATTTGGTTACTTTAACCAAAGTTAAATCAAGTCTCTATTCTTAAGTTCACTATTATAATTATAGGGTCTTTATCTATTTTTTTATGATAGAGAATTTAGCTTATGATTAGGTTTTTGCTCTATATACTCTTAATCAAAGGGAATATTTATGCTAGCATTCACAGCAACTACTATTGGTGGTTGGATTTTCTCCTATTATTATTGTCTAATATTATCAATTGGTTGAATTAACTCACCAACAGCCACTTCTTATCGCTTCAATCTTTTAGCTAAAATCTCCTGGACTGGGTTATTGGTCTTGCTGTTTCCTTTTTTTAATGGAGGAGGAGGGGGTGGCACAATTTTAGATTTAGCTTGTTTCTACAACTGCCTTTATTGTATCTATTAGGATGACTACTTTTATCTTTCCTGTCTAATTTATATTGCAGGTTATTAACGGTTGAATGAAAAAGGGGATTTAAATGATTATGCCGCTGTATTGGTGTTACTCTCTTCTAATTAAGGAGAAACTGGCTTTGGTGGTTCTGGAGCTTATCTATTCCTTTGAACCATTTTATTTGGAGGGGGAGGAGGAGGACCTTTAAATCCTTTTTTTGTTTAGATTTTTTCTTTCGGAGGAGGCACAGTTTCAGTTTTGCTTTTTATAGTGTTACTAAGTTCTATTGACTATGATGTTAATAGGCCTACTGCTGAAGGTATTGCTGTATTTTTTTCTTCTTTTGTCTAATTGGTGATCATTTCCTTTGATTATACCTTGGCTTCCTCCCTTTTTGATTTGGGAAACACTTCTAATTGATTGTAAATATTTAACTTAGGTTATTTATCAATACCAACAGTATTTTATCTTTTATTTGAAGGAGTAGATTTGTCAACGATTGGAAGCTATTTTACGGATTATTTTTAAATTGATGTTATACTGCTTGTTTATATAACACTTGGTTCTATTTTTAAACCTGTATATCCCTTCACTTCTCCTCCTTTTTTTAAATATTTTTGCTTTAATAGCTCAATTCGATTCTTCTTTTCATCAGCTGAATTTATAATCCCACTGCTGCTCACCTTAAGATCATCATTAGTTTTTGAAGAAATGAGGGTTTTTGCGATCTAATTTTATTTTTTAACTTCTGAAATTGGTGAAATAGATGTTTAATCCCTGATAGATAATTTTGTATTTTCTTCTTTCCTTGGCAAAATACTGCTGACTTAATACGACGTTTGCAAAATTTGAGCTCTCTTTCCTTGAGTTAATCTTATTTAGTTTTTTTCTTCGGTATTAGTAGTTGAAGGATGGTTATCCAACTAGGTTGTCTGGGTCTATAAGACCAAAAATTAACTTGCCCCTTGGATCTTAATTTCCCCCTCTATTGTTTCATCATCCCCAAAGGCTTTTCTTTCTACAATTTGCCTTTTCCCTTTTTTCATAAATGTTTGATATATTATAATATCAGATAATTCCACGCAAATGACTAATATGGCATATTAGACCAATAAATATTATTTAATAATATAAACATAAATTGCATTAGATCTTTGAATCATTGAACTATGTATGGCATAGTGATCGGTCTTGCAGCCCACTCGTTCACGCAGTAGAAGATTGTCATCAGAATCCATAAATTCTAACACACCACAATCAAACCTTTGTTATCACAGCATTTTCTATGAATTTTTATACTGTTAAAGAGAATCAGAGTTACAAATATAATGCAGAAGAGAGCCAAACTGAAAGCAAACGATGTTCCTGTGAGAATGTTGAGGGGCAGCAGAATGGAAAGGGGAGAATAATAAACTTTGATCTAATGAAAAGCGTAAATGACTTTTTAAAAATTAGTAGCATCGACCTTGATTTCTGATCTCTTAACGGCCACTTAATCGAAGGTTTCCAAATTTTAATGACTATCTGCTCTAGGTTGTGGCAGTTGTTTTTCTGGCTCCTCAATTTTGGGAGCGTCTGCGTTATTTGCATTCTCTGCATATTTTGCATTTTCCTAGTCCACTGGATCAATTTCTTTTTTAACGAGGCGAATAGCTACAAATATAAACATGAGCAGGGTATTTAAAAACCAGAGCATTATGATACCTCTTTGAACATTTTGAGCTTCAGAGTTTGCCATAGATATTTCAAAATTTAATTATCCTTAAATCAGATTTTAATTTAAATTAAATCCAAAAAAGAGCTTATCTATAAATTTGAAGTCAAATTCAAGCTCTTCATCTATTTGGAAATTTTATTTATTATGCATGCAGAGGTCATTAATTAACCACGCAGTGGCCAACTTTATTCACATTGTTTTTAAAGAGGCAAGTCAACAAAATTATATTGCGAAAGATCAAGGTTAATACCTCGTTTATTTATAACCAATCCAATGTATGTAAACATCAAGATGAACCTATCTTAACAGCAAAAAATCAATAGTTTTTTATTCAATCTTTAAATAAAAATGATGAAAATTCATAGGTGGAATGTATTTCATGATAATCAAGCTCTGAGCTTTTCAGCTTCAAGATGGGCTCTGTGAACCACGAATGGATGCTCACTGGCAGCACTCTTTCCCCAGAAATCAGGAGAGTTGAATTCGTAGCATGTTTTGATAGCATCAAAGGCAGCCTTGATGAAGTTTCCTCTAGTTCTGGTCTTTCCCTCAGTTTTAGTGTAGATATCGTGAATACCGGCGAACTGGAAAAGCTTCTTGGTCACAGGGGGAGCAACCAAACCAGTTCCTCTAGGAGCGGGCACCAATCTTACCTTGACTGATCCACTTTTTCCAGTAACTTTGCTGGGAACGGTGTGAGTGCCACCGATCTTGTTTCCCCAATATCCCTTTCTGACGGGAATAATGTTAAGTTTGGCCATAGTGACGGCTCCCTTAATGGCTCCTTGAACTTCCTTGTGGCATTTCCATCCCAATCCAATATAGTTCTTCTCATCACCAACAATAGCGAAAGCTTTGAATCTAGTTCTTTGACCGGCTTGAGTTTGTTTCTGGACAGACTTGACTTGCATGACCTCCTCCTTAAGATTGCCTCCCAAGAAAGCATCAACAATCTCTTGCTCCTTGATGGGGATAGAGAATCTGAAAATGTCAACAATGCTGTCAATCAGTTTGGCCTTGACCAATCTACCGAGTTTAGTGACAGGTTTCCACTCAACCTATTCTTTCTTTCTCTCAGGTCTCTTTCCACCTTTCTTATCACCACCCTTGGCGAATCCTCTTCTTTCTCCCTCTTTAGTTGCTGCGGGGGCAGAGCCTGCAGCAAGGACAGGGGGGACGACTTGAGCAACTGGTGCTTGTTCAGCCATAACTTTTAATTAATATTTATGAATATTAAAATAATGAAATTGAATATTTAATGAATCAGTTTGTAGATGAACTTTCTAATATTGTTTATAACTTTATCTTTGATAATTTTTTTAAATTAATTCATAGTCTAAATTAATGAGATGAAAGTTATGTTATCAACTTAGTTAATGAACTCTTTTACTGAGAATGACCTTGGCCATAGGATATCCATTGATCTCATCTTTTAATTCGATCTTTATTTATATCAATGATTCAGTAATCTCATATTTGTTATCTGCCTAACTTCTAATAAGTAAATTAACAATAATGATCAGTCTGAATAACTTTTTTTCTTTGTTAGAAAATTAATAATTCTTAAAAATAGGGAATGTTTGTTCTTTCTCCTTCGATGAAGATCACATCCAAACTGAACTAACATTAAAATATGTTATTCTATCCAATTAATACAAAACCTGTTTTTAAGAGAATTTGCATCTTTAAATCAATATTATTTCCATAATTAATTAATTACTGTTTGAATGATAGCACGCTATCGGAAAAAAGTTGTTTGCAGTAAAAGTTCAATTAAAAGTACTCTTGTCGTTGATTACGAACATGATCAAGCTTAAATCCTCGGTTCTGCGCAAAAAAAATTAAAAAATCACGATAAAATTATTCCGATCAAGGATGAAAACCCCTATGAACAAATTAAGGCCATTCCTGAAATAGAGCTCACTCTTTAGCAAATGAACAGTGATCCAATCTAGCTAATCATGTCTTTTCAGCTTAAATACAAAGAATACGGAGCAATTAAAATAAAAGGCTGCCCATAATGGAACCCCCCCTTTAATTTTAAATATACATAAAAAGGCATTACTACGCGAGTACAAAAGATCCACAAACTCAAGCAGGGCAAAGTAAGAGTTTTATATGATAAGTCTTTCGAGAATTATCGTTTTGTGTTTTTTTATTTGTTATAGCATAGGCTTTCGACGAGAAATTAGAAGAATATAATATCAAATCCTTTACCAATTATGCTCAGGATTTCTAAAGACGCTATAAATTTAAATTTCCCAAGAAGGGCAAAACTGATGAGACTCAACTAGAATTTGAATACTGGCGAATTGTGAAAGGTGTGGAAAATTCTGATTCAAAAGTTCAGTAAAAATATAAAACAACCATCTAATATGCTGCTGATTTACCTGTGCATAAATATGGTTCTGGGTTTCCTTTGTTTGAAACATCTAAAGCAAGGGACAGCAATTTCAATTATGCTACTTCGCTGTTTAATATTAATAACATTTACAAATCACCATCTTCAATTCTGAAAATCACTGATCAAAATAATTAAAAAATTAGTGGAGTTACTGTTCCCTGGGTTTATATGGGCATGCTTTTTTCTTCTTTTTGCTGGCATGTCGAAGATCTATGGCTCAATTCCATCAATTATAGTCATACTGGGGCAACCAAAACTTGGTATATTGTCCCCGAGTCCGACAAAGACAAATTTGATCAATATGTTCTCGAAAAAACTGGAAAAAGATAATTTTTAAATAGCATTACATTCATGATTGATCCTATGGAGCTTATTGAGCATAAAATTAAGGTATACAAAGCTTATCAGAGACCAAGAGAGTATATTTTAACCCTTTTCAATGCTTATCACTGTGGATTTTCTCAAGGATATAATGTTGGATAGGCTGTCAATGTTGGCAGCATTGATAGCTTAAAAGTAATTAAAAAGGCTCAAGAAGTTAATGCCCTTCAAAAGCACCACAAACCGCCCGTGATCTGTTATGAATGGTTAATTGTTGCAAATCTTAAAAACCCTTCCATCAATCAAGAAATCGTAATAGTTAATTTATTCAGATCCAAGTCTAATACAGCAAAATTGTATCAGTAGAGTATTCTCGCTTAAAAAAATGCTTATAGAACAATAAAATTAATTCCATAGAAATTGTGGAACCGGAATTAAAGTATGATCGTCTCTCTTGTCAAACATGCAAATACTATCAGTATCTTTCTATCTTAAAATGCTCTGAATGTTAAAGAAAATACTGCTTGGCTCACGCTGATAAATGTTGTGGAAAAGGGTTTATCTTTATGACTCGTTCGCCAGATAATCTTCGGAAGAAAAACATCGATTTAGTAAAGTAAAAAATAAAATGAAAGGATTTTTTGATATTTTTCTGTTGCATGCATATCTTAATACAAATTAATTTACTCTTTAAATGTTATGTTATCTCTTAGAAAATAGAAACAGCCTTCCAATTCTAGTTCAGCAAGACTAGTCATATTTGCGATTAATACTACTCTCTTAATATATTTATTTACCTTAAATAAACTAAAATTTACAATAACTTACTTTTGCGACAAATATCAAGTAACATACATATCCTTTACCAAAGCACATCAAAATACAGAACAATTCATTGGCATCAAATATTTTTATCAGTATTTTATATATTCAAATATTTAAATATTTGGAAAAGCGTTTAATGTTAATTTGAGCTAGAGTTATGTTTGTATCTGATATTCCTAATGATATTTAAACATTTGCTTCGATAAATTGGATTCATAGTCATATCCTTCCTTGTTTAAGCGATAATAAATGATCCATATATTAGTTTTATTCGATAGAAGAATATAATAAATCTGTAAATATAAACACAATGAATCATTTAAAAACATTTAAATCCATTACAAAATTAAAAACACAGAAAACAATCAAAGAAGAGATATAAAAATAGGAATTCTTCGAGGATGTTATTAAAAAAATGAAAGTAGACCTGACCAAAGAAGAACAGGAGTTTTTTTTAATCTGTTTAAACAAAAAAAAATACAAAAATATTGAAAAAACACGATATAATTTTGAACCACAGAAAAAAACAGACGAAACAAAGGAAAGCATCCATTAAAAATAATTCGATTTTCCATTTGAGAAATTTTAGGAAGACATTTTCCATGCGAAGAAAGACAATCTATTGAAGACCAACTTAACTGAAGTAAGCCCGTAACCATTACAATCACAAAACGAGGATAAATTATACATATTTTCAAAAAATATTAAAAATAAAACATCCATTAATTAAGTATTGCAATCTTTAACCAATTCCTCATTTTAAAATATTAGTATATTCAATACAACAGCTAGATCACGAGGGAAAGATGGCGATAGGAAGAAGTTTATAAAAGTTTATCCAAGTAAATTAAAGAAATCACTACAAAAGAAACAGTAATAGCAAATAATCAATAACCAGAAACTGATAAAAGTATATAGAAACAATTTTATTGAAAACATCTTTGAAAGGCACACGCACAATGATCACATTACCAAAGAACTTTCTCGAGAAAAAGAAACAGCGACAGAAAGATAAAAAGATAAAGCTCAAGAACATCTTCATAAATCCATAAACTTTTCCCCAAAATTCTGGAAAACTGAAAGATATCGTAAGGGAAAAATATCATACTTTTCCTCTATAAAAATTGAGGAATTGAATAAAACAAAAAATCGATCAGTTTTAAAATGTTATTCCCGAAAATTTTGATTAATTATCAGGTTATTTAATGAATGAGAATATGTTATATATTATATGATGTAGACAAAACAGTTATTAGATAATCAAAACAAATCTTAATTTTATTCATATTCCAATTTCCATGGCTCATATTTATCCTATTATTTCAATTGAATTGATCCTTCATTCTTTTATTTCTTTAATTTGGTAGAGGATCTTCGAGGCTAAAGGGTTAGACTTTGATATTTCTTGTTTTTAGCCTTAGTTATCTCTTCCTTTGGTTTTAAAATCTCAATTTTTTTTAATGAATCAATTGTTGGCTCAATCTGAAATTGTTCTCTATTAAAATCTTCATAATTTGGATATTCAATCGTATTAAGAGACTGATATTATTCTGAAATTTGACTGTATCGATCAACAATGGATATATATTAGTCTCTTTTATGCTTTTTGCCATCAGGAATCTAAGGAAGCAGAGTGATAAGTTTTTTATCAATAAGCGGCCTTTTTAATCGCTTGGCAAAATGGCTTTGCTTGTGGTCGAGCAAAGAACTTTCGTAGTTATTTAAAATTTTAGTTATCTCGCTTTTTACAGTGAGCTTATTTATAGAGGGAGATTACTACCTTGAAGTTTATAGGATTTTGAATTTGAAGGCTTCTTCATTTCCTTTGCCTTTGCCTAGATAGCTCAATGACCTTCCTATGCCTCTGTCTATCTTCCTATAGTGATCCTTAGGTTGTCTCAGAATTTGTTTGAGATGTTAATTCAATTTGGAGAGTGGCAAATGTATTTCTATATGAGTGTTATTATTTTTGGATATAAGAGGGAAGAATAGTCCAGATTTAACATTTTAAGTTGAATTATCTCCTGCAATGCAGCTCCCCTTGCCAGATAAAATCGGCTCATTACAACTTTTCATAAAATTATTACAATTAGAAATAAATGAATCATTATCTTATTATAATTTGGCCAAGCAAATAATTGGAGAAGGCTAATTATTATTAAATTAACTTTTTAGCCATTCAAAATGAATAAGAAAGTTAAAACATAACTTTATTGTAATTATCATTATTTTTGCGGGAAACTTTTTAGAAAATTTCGATAAGTAGTTATATGAATGTAAGAGTTAGCGTGTTCGTAGGCCAGTATACAAAATGCTTCCAATTAATTAAGCCATTTATATTCATCTTAAATATTTTCCGGATGCTTTTTAATGATCGTAATCAATCGACTATAAGCGCTATAATCATTCGGATTTGTATCAATAAATTTGTGCATGCAAATGATCTCCAATGTAATCAATTCGGAGCCAACATGAGGCAGAAACAATGAAAAAAGACGGTTACGATACATCCAGCAGTAATAATTTCTAAAAAACCTTCCTAGGATCTTGGCTATAAATCTGATTTACTCTTAATATATTGATTTAAGATGAGAAGAGGATATTCCATTTTTAATTAACTGTTGATACAATTTAATCCGAAAATCATAGTAAGAACTACTCTTTTTATTTTTAAAACAAACGGCAGAGTTAAACTTCAGTTATCTTTCAATGTCCAGTTTATTATTTAGCAGCAGGTATTTTTTAAAGTTCCAAGCCTTATCATTTTCACCATTCATTGCCAATAATAATTCGCATATCCATTGATACTGTAATTTCTACTATGAATGAGCCCCTGCTAATTTGTTCATAAGAATGAAATAGTACTTATTGAAAAAGTTATGAGTGATGCAAAGACAATTTTATTGCAATGATATCTCTTATGTAATAAATTGATCTGGAACATGCTCGATTTACTCAAATGCTACTTGTTTCATTAGTTTATTGTAGATTATTTATAATTATCCGAGAGGATCTTTCTCCATATGGATCTTGTATTTTCTGATTATTTAATATATAGGACATATTAAATATTTTTAACATTTATGCTAAGGAGCCTCTCAAATTATTAAATTGGTTTTTTTAGTAATATGAATGACAAATCATCAATCAAAGTCATAGTTAAACTCAAATTAAACTATTTAATATATATTGAAATGAGTTTATCTGTAGAATCATTTTAAATTGAGCTTATCTCCAGGTTCTATTACAATTGTTTTAATTCCAGTTATCATTTTATATGCATTGGCAATAAAATTAATCCTTCCTCTTGGTCGATTAGCTTCATTATAATCACTTTTGCTTAAAATAATCAAGACAGACTCCTACCCATTTCTTTTGATCCAACAACTCACGGCAACTCCATTAATTTCCTTATCAATTATATAACAATTATCAGCACTCTTATTCATAAATCCAGAATTCGAGTTCTTTCTCTGATTTAAGTTTAATTTTTGAATTTACTCAATGATCAGTGAATCAACTATTGGGCGAGGAATATTTTTGATTGATTGTTGAAGCAAATTAAGATGACTCTATAAGCAATATTCATTTTAGGAAGGAGAAAGGTTGTAGGAATTCTTATATTTGCTCTGTTTTTTATTTTTTAATGACGCATATGCTTCTTTAATTTTAGGATTCTTCTAATGGTAGCCATTTAAAAAGGCTAAATGAATAAGGTATATATTTTCGTAACTGAGAGCCAAATTATGTTTCTTTTCTGCTTTCTATTTGAGATAATCCTGTTTTTAAAGGATATACTAAAAGAGACTGCCTATTTTATCATCAATTTTATTCGTTTTAATCGCAACCCACAAAAATTTGAATATCGAAATAATGAGCCTACTTTATTGAAGATTATTTTTTTCAAAATTATTACCAATATATTTCCTGCTTTAATTGAGGGAACTCAAAAGATATTCTTTATTGACATTAAATAGTTATTCATAGAGATGAATTTGGTCAGTGGGTATTTAGTTGTTGACTAAATGTAGGGCATACAGTATTTAGGACAGATCATTTTTTATCATATTAATATAATTGTAGGCCTGCTCAGCAATTGAGTGATATATTTAGGGTATTTATAAGTTTCCATAGTACTTGAGAATATTTAGAAGCTTTCTAATTTGAGGAGAATTAAACTTTATTTTGCAGATACGACGAAGGGCTTTTTTAACAAGTTATACATCCTTGCAGAGATTTCCAAATTCGGCAAAGTAATAGTAGACCTCAAAATTATGCTTCGTTGTTATTTTTTATAAACCAACCTTCAGAATGGAGATCATCGTTTTTATTTTTTATGGGTTTATCGGTAATCCTCCTTTGCTGTAAGGGAGGGCGGCATTATTGATGAGATCAGTTGTTTTTAAACTATTCTATTAAATGGCGGTTATAACCAAGTTGCCAAGTTTTTATTACACAACCTTACTGAGAGAAATAATATCAAAAGCATGCAATTTGAGGAGATTAATCATGACATCTGCCTTTTTTAAGGTATAATTTTCATTAGCCAACTTCTATAAGATTTATTCAACAATTAAAGACTTCCTATCTTCGTTATCTGTAATTTAAAGAAGCCACCTGATTTATATGGAAATAGTTTTGAGAGCCAGTGAATTTGAATCAACATCTGCGAAACGATTAAGCAAACTTATAATTTTGTTTGAAACTTCAGTGGAAGTTTTGGCTTACAGATGGAGCTTCGTGGCTTATTGCAAAAAAGATAGAACCAATTTAATATTCTCTTTGTTAAGATCCATTTTTTCGGCATGAAGTAGTGAAATCAATAGAAACTTTCTAGAAAAAGTCGAGATATAGGAGTAAAAATGAAGGCAAAAGCGCAGTATCGAAGTCATTTATGAAATCAAAAATACCTCAATTTGTTAAATCTAAATATAAGACATATTACTCCAAGGAGAGGTTATACAGCTTCAAGGATAGTTTTCATTTCTAATATTATTTCTCCTCTTGGCGATGTGAAATGACCAAAAGAGCAAAAAGCCATCATTTTACCAATGCTATGAAAAGAAGCGCTTTTTTTCCAAATTGCTTTAAGAAAAGAAATATTAAGTTTCATGTTTTTATGCTAAAATCGATTATAGAGCTCTACAAAATAGGGACAGTCTTCTTCGGGCAAGGTTCTATAGATGGCATCTATTGCAGGCCGATAAAAATCACTGTTATTTGATTTACTTAAATAGCAAAGATATTAAGAGTAGAACTTGAAATGAAATTTGTTGCTATGCTTGATGAAGTTCAAGATTATTTCTGAAATCAACATCTTGATTGATGGATTGGTGCTATCACTATATACCTTTATGGCCTCTGTTAACATTGTCAAGAAGGGTTTATCTTAATAGAATTTGTTGGATCTGTTAATTAAATATTATTCCAATTTTTTAATAATGCTTAGCTTAAGATTGAGTTGTGAGTTTAAGTGAATGAGATGAAAATTGTTACAAATGGAGATGGTTTTAATTTCTGAAATTAAGTCATATTTAGCAGTATGATCCGCTATCTTCTGTTGTAGCTTCATTCCTATTTGTTATTTCTTTTATTTGTAAGCTTCGAGAATGATACTGGCCGCTATTAATTAATTCGAGAGCTGCTTTGAATTTATTATATTAGTTTCCATAAATTGATTGAAGATAAAGTCTAAACATGAAGGAGATTTCAGTATTTGTTTACGGGCTTCCAAGTTATTTGCGAAATAAAGCAGATTATTAAAAAAATTGACCCTCAACCCTTTTTAAAAAAGGTTGTTAATTTGCTATTGGCTCATTCTTTTGTAAGGTAGTTAGTTGAAGTAAATAGGCTACTTGCCAGCTCTTGCAAGAAGTTTTTCATAAAAGAAATTAAAAACTTTTTCATTAAAGGACAGGGGAAGGAGGTCAAATACTTGCAGTATCTTATGAAGAAGAGAAATATCGAAACTTTAATTTTTTTCTGCTACTTTGTAAGCCTGTCCAAGAGTATAATCAATAGCCGGAGGAATCTGCTGGTATCCGACGAGATGAAGCTGCAAACTAGCTAAGTCCTGCATATTATAAGTGTTACTTGCAAAGTAGCTATACTCCTATTGCTAAAATTTTCGTCTGGAAGATATTAATAAACTAGATATTCTAAAAAATGTTTGAATCTTCTGAGAATACTCCACTCATTGGTGCTCAATCCTGCATGTTATTCATTAATTACTTTTTAGTAATAAAGGAGCAACTCGAGGAAATACTTTTTTTAACAAAACTGGATCTGAGTGGTAGAGGACATTTAGACAGTGCAAGAAAAGCTCGTTATTCTTTAGATCTTTCTGAAGAAAAAGAAAGTTCAATGCGTGGACTGTATCATATGGTTGCTTTCTTATTTGCTCGATAAGCCTATTTTCCTGAACCTATATTAAGGAGGTAAGTTTAAATTTTTAGTTGTTTGCGACATATTCCTTCAATTTCAGAAGAGTCGAGTATCTGAGTTGCTCCTCGTAAATATTTAATCCTTCCAATTATAAAGCGAAGTAATAGATCTTTATCGGCGAGCTCATTAACTTGTAAGAATAGTTTACGGGAAAGCTGTTTAGAAATTACAAGAAAGCTGTCTTGCCATACGTCTTGATTTATTACTCTCTCTATTTGACAATAGTTTCGGCCTCGCGAAGGGACAGACACGATTTTAGATCTCGGTGAAGGATAAAGCTTCTTTGAAGTTCATTTTTCAAGACAAGTTTGAGTGGTCCCTGATTGAAAATATGTGCTGCCATTTATAAATTAAATATGTTCAATTTTAATCATAAATTGAATCCTAAAATAAGATTAAATCTCCAATTATTGGTGATAAAATTATTGCTCTCTTAAATGATATTCTATAAATATTGAATCGTTCAATGACTAAATTCTTCAATAATATGTTGTAATCAATAAATAATACGATTTCTTATTATATAGAAAAAAATATCTCTTTTCTGAACATTTTAGTGAATTAAATATAAGTTTATATCAATGCATCTCTCATAAATTGATTCGCTATCAATAACAATTGAGATTATTTCAGTTATGACATCCACTTTATCAACATCAATCAGAAAGTGAATCAGCATATAGTCCAACTAATTCTATTTTCAGGAGGAACATATTTCATAAAATTATTAGCCATCAATATTGTAAAGATGATATTCTTCAAATATTTTTAAATATTATTATACTCACCAATGTCAAACTCAACCGATGGAGGAGGGGATTAACTTATCCTTCCCTCTTTGGACCTGCATTTCAATTCTATGCCCTTTATCTGGTCTATTGCAATCGATTTGACAATTTTTCTCGCTTTTTATAAATATCGACCCTATGCTCAATGGCTTCATGTTCTTGGCGGAATGATCTGCATTTCACTGACTTTAGCAACATCATTACCAACTTTGCTGGACTTATAAGAGTTGACATTAGATGACCCCGATTTCTATCACTACATCATTGGCATAATCATATATGTTGTGATGTTCTTTCAAATAGTCTTGGGAGGACTTTCACGTACATCAAAGACTCTTTTAAAGTCTATTCATATATATCGAATTAATAAATTGCATATGATATTAGGCTATTTTTTAGCCTTGTTGGGAAAAATACAAGTTATGACCATACTCGATAATGTATACAAAGATGATATCTACTAAGCTCACTATGAATATCATGCATTTATATTTAATGTGTTTTGGAATATTATCTTGGTAGCTTTGTACATTTGGAGGAAAAATACTAGAAAAACTCTATAGCAAAGTCTATTACCTTTGAAATTTGAATAAAAAATATTAGAAATTCAAGGGTTAGATGAGTTAAATGGTAATCTATACATTGTATTTGCCAACTATGTTTATGAAATGGAGGTATTAAGTCGTGATCATCCCATAGGATATCAAGTCATCAAAACAGTAAAGGGAAGATCTGTGGACAGATTTCTCTATGGTATGTATACTTCTGAAAAAACTCCTTCTCTTCCCAACCACTCTCATTCGTTGAGAAGTTTAGCCCTTCTTGATCGGCCAATTGCAAAAATAGTTATTCCTTAAGTTTACGATAACTTTAATGATGAGATGTTAAATGTAAAGTTGTCATAAACTAAAATGATTTCTGAATTAAGTATGATCTATCAGATCACCTTATAGCCAATTGGGTCACATAAATTACAGTTTATGGGGTATACAAAAAAAAGTCAACTGGGAAGGCACTACGCTCTTACCCTGAATAAAAAAATAACAAGACTATACACTTATGTGCATTTTCTGCAACCTAAAAATCTATCTCTCCTTATAAGAATAGCCCCGCATAAAATTAAACAGATAACTCATTTATAGAAATATTAAAACTTATCTGAAATCAGCGATGTTCGATTACCACCAAGTGAGCAAGAAGTTAATAATGTAGAATAGGCATAAAGTCTTATTGCTGAGAGCTCTCCTGCTTCCATTCCTCTACTAATTAAAAAATATGATAAAGGTAAAATGACGGGCGAACTACTTAACGATAAGGTCAATAGCTTGCATATTAGTATTGGCAGAGGAGAAGGCTTAAAATTGAGAAATGTTACTCGTGGTAAATTTTGTATCATTGCTGGTGGAACAGGCCTCTTCCCTTTTTGCGACCTTATCGATTTGTTGTATAAGGAAAAGATCATGAACAAAGTACCAGAACATGCTAACTAAATCATAAAGAATTCTCCAATTTTAGCAGATCATCCTTTTCAAAATATTTCATTTGTGCTTCTGTTGGCAGTTGTCAGCATTGCTGATATTCATCCCATAACTCTCATGCAAATTCAAGAGTTGGCATCAGAAGAGTATTTTCAGGTAACTATGAAGGTAAGAGTATCTGCAAATTTTGACAATCATCTCAATAACATCAAATTAGTCAGTCAACCGTTTGAATAAATTATCGAATCGCTGACTAATGAAACCAAGATCACGAAGTTTTGGATCTGCGGTCCTCCAAGAATGAATGAATCGATGGCCAGATTTTTCAAGAGGATGAAAATGAAAAATTATCGTTTCTTATGATGATATCTCGAATCATTATTATTGGAAAAAATATTTTAAGATAATTTGTTTCTGATAATTTTTTTCGCCCAAGCAATAAAGTCAAGAATCAGCTGTTGCTTTTTGAACAATTTAACTTGCTGATTTCATATTGAAAAAGTTCGATACTTGTCTTATAAATAAAAGAAAGATCATAGACAATATATAATAATATAAATATGAACGACTTCTTCAGTTTTAATTGCAACTCATCCAACTCAGAAGACAAGGATATATTCGGAGTTCTTAATATGTTTTAAGCTGAGGAGATCATTGATAAACTAAAATCAGAGGAGTTGATTGGCACTGATGATAGGGATGAAAGAATGTCTAAGATAAAGATAAAGACCATTAAGCATCCTTCCATGAAGAAAGCCTTAAAGAAGAATGGAAATATGCCCAAATTCATTATTGGGAATTTTTACAAATATATGAATGAATATTGTGAGGAGTATGAAGATGTGGAAGAATATCAGCTTTGTCATGAAAAGATTGAAGAGTGGCTCAGTAAAAGAATTGATTTGAATACGGTCCATATGGAGATTATGTTTGGAGGATCCTCTGAGAGAAACTACAGAAATTGCAAAATTCTTCGGAGAATGATCAATGACCTTGGGGTCGAGATGGTATCCGGCAAGACTAAGGTCGAAAACAGTGTGTCTTATTTGGCATGTCTAGAGAAATATACCTCTAGATTGATTAACTCCAAACTCATTGGTCGTATTCAGTCGAGGTGAGATTGATTTCTCAATTTTCATAGTCTTTATTTATTTACTACTTTATATACATATTTTAATATCCAAATTCATAAAGTCCTTGATTATTTTAAAATTTGGCAAGTACATACGTCTTGCATGAGCAAAAGATTTATTTTTTATGTTAGATGTTCCCCTTAAAATCAAATTGCAGATTCTAATTAATTTTGATTTTTCTGCATTAATATGAAAAAGAGTAATATTTTTTATGATTTCATGGTGATATTTATTTTGTGAGCCACCTATATTTTATAAGAATGTTTTGAAGTAATCTGTTCCTATATACTGATACATTAATCTGAGGTAAAATGGATCTTATCACTTCCATGTTGGCTGTCGTTAAAAATCTTGGTGAAACTGATCGCGAATTCAAAATTCTGAAGGAAAAACTTATCTTTCATATCAGAAAAGCGGAGACCGCCCTTAAAAAATATCAAAAGGAACGTCATGTTCACTCTTTTATAAAAGAAAACTTGTAAAATCGGCTGAATTACGCTCGTGAGAAGTTGGTCAATCTTTAAACCCTAATCCCCTCCTAGCAACAAAAATCAATATCATTGTAAATAGTATCTAATATAGCAAAGATAAAATCAAACTATCTCTTCCTTTTAATAACGAGCGTGATAAAATTAACGAAATTATCGAGGATCTTAGACAAGCTGTTGAGTAAATGCTAAATAATAACCTGTCTGCAGATCCAACTGGCGCTTCGAGCAACAAAAAGAAGATTGAAAACAAATTATAAGAAGATGAGCACCTTGATAACGAGATTGATGAACTCTATGAAATGGGACCTACAATTCAGTAGAACAACGCTCTTGATTTTGCCCAAGAATTTACTAAAAATCACACTATAGAGCTAAAAGTAGAAATTGGAGGGAAATAAGCCATCATTAATAACTTGGATAAGAATAATAAACTCACTTTGGTGTAGCATACATGCGAAAGAGCCTCCAAAGACGAGTCGATTGAACTTTATAAACTGAGGAGGCTAAATTTCAAAAATTAGTACAAGCTAATAAAGCCTCTTTATCCTGATATAGACAAAATATCCAAGCTGTCTCATTTTAGAGTGTTGTGGAAGCGACCAGTTTCTCGTTCAGCAATTAAAAACTAGAACAGACCAGAAGAAAAGCCCGATATCAATAAGAGATCAGCCACTGTGGATACGGGATCTCAAAAGAAGGAAGATGTGGATCAGTTTTTTTCAGTGCCGGAGGTGGATCATTTATAATTTGAAAATGGAACAGTCCTGGTGTAGAAATAGCAGAAAGTTCTTTACCGAAGAGTAGGAGGAAGCTGGATAAAGGTGTAAGAATAAGAGTTTTAGCCAGTAAATGGGGAGGAAGTGGCCATTTGTCTTAACAAAGATCTTTAACCTGATATGTATTTCAAGATCAGTTATAGGTGGAAATGAAAAATTGCATCCTGATACTGAATCATTATTGTTATTTCATTTTGAGTCTAATATGTGGAAACCATTTATTAAATTATTAGAGTATAAATATGTTAATTTAAACATTTTAATAAAATATCATTGCTAAATAATAATCTGCGAAAGCGGAGACCTAATATCTATCTATCATTGCTAAATATTGTTAAACTGGCTCTGTAGATATTATTGGTTCAAAAATGATAAGATTTCGAGTTATTTTTTAATGTTTTGAAGATATTAAACCTGATCATAAATTAGGAAAAACTGTTATTATTGTAAATACAGAGATAGGCAGTTATTTAATAAATACAGGACCTCTTTTCAAACTATTCATAATTTATAAAAATATTAATAATTTATAATCTGTTGAATCCAATTCTCTTTTTTCATTCATTAAGACTATATTTTTATAAAAAGAATTAATATTTTTGATATATTGTTTAAATAACAATCAGTTGATCGCTACTTTATTAATTTTATGGGCATATCTGTTCAATTTTATTGCATGAATGATCAATGATATCTATTTAATGAAGAATACAATTGAATATAAAATTTAACAAATTATGATTGAATTTAATCATCACAAATAGATGTATAAAGATCTTAAATACAAGCAAACTTAAGAGCTTTTAGATTATGAAGTATATTATTTTAATCATCAATTATCAGGTAGTAGCACAATATAATAGTAAGATACACAATGTTCAATTCCACTTTTTGGACAAAGTATTTCTTCAGAGTTATTCATATATCCTCTATGGTCACCATATGCCACGCCGTTATCAACGCTAAGATGACGGGAGAGCTATCCAAAGACTATGGACCTCTGTATGCTGTTGCTGGAATTCTTGTGATAATCTCAGGTAGCATAAATCCTATTCAGGATATATTAATACCCTCTTGCTGAAGCCAAAAGACATGGGAGAAAAGAGAAAGCTTTGGATTAGCTTCCATCATATCAAATTGATGAGTGCTGTTATTTTGTTCACTCCAATTCTCAAATTGTTCACCTCAAGCATCGAGACTAGAATTAATTTACAGTTTTACTGGATGATTCTAGCTCTTTTAACGTCTCCCTTCGCTAGATTTTACAGAGAATTTTTTGTAGCAAAGGAGAAGGAGGTGAAATAAAAAGAAGGAAAGTTTTCAAGCAATTCTCCAGCTACACCATGAATGATCTTTAATACATCAAATAGTATACTCACAGCTGATGAATTTTAATTATCTTTTTGAAAAAAAGAGAGAAAATTCATCTCTGTATAAGAATATTTTTAGTATCACATAAAATATGGATGATTCTTTTATCTTTAGATCTAAAGATTCAGAATTATGACTCAAGAGGAGCTTCTCTTGAGCCTCGAGTCAATAAACATTAAAAATCCAATCAACTTATATAATATTAGTAATATCTAATGGAGTTTAGATAAAAAATGCTGGAGTTCTACCAGTCAGGTAGATATGAATGCGACTACGACTTTTATGTATATCTGAGGGATATTCTTAATACTCTCAACCTATACCATTGGCAAGATAAATTAGAACAACAATTGTCTTTAGTCAAAAGAATCAAAGATTTAACAGATGTGAATTCAAACAGTTTGCATGAAGACTACGATGAGGAGGAAGGTGTCTGTCAAACCTATAAGATTAAGTCTATGATCGGCAGTCTTAATACAAAAGATATTGCTACGATGATCAAAGAATGCGACTAGCAGGGATGGTAGTCAATGTAGGTCAAAATATATAGACAGTTGCAAGGAAGTTCAAAATATTTAGAAATCATCCAGCGCATTAAAGCCACCATCCATAGTCAGCAGTTTCGAATTGATAGCATGATTTTCTTAGCGTTTTTTCAGTTCATGCACGGTGATCAAATTGAAAATATGTGTCAAATATACTGCACTACTATTGAATACTACCTCGCCTTTCTTATGAGTAGTAGAAAAAGACTAGAATTATTGAGTGAGTCAGGAGAATATAGCAATATATGTGCATTGCCAAAAACAAAGTCCTTTGTTGGAACTCTTTATTTCATTTTAAAAGCATGCCTTCGCTTTTGCTAAATTGTGAAGGTGCTAACGGGGCGCAACAACCTTTCTCTCAAGTTTACAGTTGCAAAAAAAGAGATAGAGAAGTTAATTCATAGCCATCATGAGTGGGGTCTATCATTACAAAAAGAAGAGCTGTTTGGTGTACTTCAGGTATTTAAAGAATATTTAAATCACCCAAATCATCCAATAGATAAGGACAAGATCTGCAAATGGTGCTTCAAACCACTGACTAAAGCAACTCATCAGCATTCTTTCTGCCATCAAATTATAGACAAAAAATAACAGTTTATCCTGCTAAGCTGATATTAATCTTGAAATATATATCTTGATCTATTTTGGCAAATTGATGGATCTCTAAAACGTTTATAACAAAATAGAACGGATCCTTGGAAAGATCACTCCAAATATTACCAATAAATATCATTTATATTTTGAGTAGGGGATGAATTATTGCCAATTTTTAATGGGTTTTTCACTACTGATGTAGAGATGCCTCATTGATGACGCCAGGCTGGCTTGCAAGATGCTCTGATCCATGTAAAACAACCACATTACTATTCCCCATACGACACCTGCGAGAATTCTAAAACCATATTTACGTTCCACTGCAGGCTATTGATCTTCTCCTTCAATTCTTTCGGGAAAATATCGCTTATAGATCATTTATACGAGGGCTATAGTAATTCTACTAAAAAGATAGAGGGTTATTTGATAATTAATGGGAGTTTTTTTGCCAAAGACAAGCCCTCCCACAATAAATCCAGCAATAAAACTGTTTAAGGGCCTCTTTCCCCATACCTTAGCCAATAATAGACACGTTATTTTGTAAAAAAACACGAAAGTGCCAAGTTTTTTACCATGCTCCCATGCATTCTTGAAGATTGCTTTGATAGTCTGAGAATTAAATGATTTAAACAGAAAGGTCATAACGAGAGAGTGAACGAAACGGATTCTGCTACCGTATTCTAGTCCATTTCTTAATCCCTTAAAAAGGGGAAGAACTTACCCACTTATGGTGTTCATTACAATTTAATGTGGATTTACAAAAAAATCTATGGTTTAGACGTATGCTCTTGAAACTCATATAATTAAATACCAGAAGGAATTTACATAATTTTGTTTTTTATGGAAGAATTTACGATAAAATTCTAATAATAAATGGGATTCCTTCAATAAATAAAGATTATAACAAAGACACAAAGAACAATTTCAACATTGTAGGAGATAGTGTGGTTTTTAAGCCCAAATATCACTGAAAAGCAATCAAAATATATTTACTGATTTCTGAGAAATTTTAGTATGATTTAATCAGTAAAATGAATAACTTTCTTCAGTAATTGATGGGTTTGTTTTATGATTGTTTTTTAATAATAATAGATGGATAAGTTCACCTGCTGCTGATTGGGATCAAGCCAAACATAATGTAACCATAAGAAAGATTATTTCTTCTTTTTACCTTAAAGTGAAATGATTGAGTTTCATATAATAATTAATAAGATGAATCCCAGTTACCATTAATATTCGAAAGGCTTTGGAAAAATTGCAATTTAAGATGACAATTAATCTTTTAGATTTTAAGACTATGGCTATGATCACTCCTCATTTTTTGTAAATTTAATAGGGGAACCAGATTAGTCAAAGGAATTTCGGAAAGAAAAGGGAGCGCAACAGGAACCAACAAGTGCCATAACTTAAGCTCTCAATAGATAGGAAGAAATGACATCATCTGCATCTCAGTCATTCGGGCATATATAATCTGAACCAACAATTATAAATTTACGAAAACAAGTATTCCAAGGAGGTAAAAATGACACAATGGAACTGTGTATTAATTTCAAAACAATGCTGGGCGCTTTTTTTCGAGAACGTCAAGTCCTCAACGAATTAAGTGACCAGTAAATTAATCTTCTAAACTCATTTAACAGACGTTCACCTTCTTTAAAATCGATGGCTCTTTTTTTTAAGTCAAACTCAGGAAATAGGAATATTCTTGAAATTACTAAGCATTTGTTTAGCTCGAGTTAATGTATCAGAAGAATTCTAAAAAGCCGTTGTAAAACAAAAAATAAATTACAGATGATAAAATTTATCGAGAGAATGAGGATGAATACTGCTAAAAATGGGTTGGTAACAAAATGGAAAGATGAGATAAGATAAAGCTAATGATTTTATTCATTAAAGCATCTCACTTGAAATTATAAATATAATCTGTATGTTATCTAAAACATCTGACACAGTTTATATAAATCACGACGTAAGCAATAATGAGATCATATGTTATGATAGAAGAGATCTGTTTATCATCAATACAAATAATGACTTCCATTAATTAATATTTGATCCTTGTGTTTCAATCATATTACTTTTATCCTCTTTATAAATTGACATAAAAATTGTATGTGCTATTTTTTAGATGATGTCATCATTGTTGATTTTCCATTCAATCTAATAAATCAATAATGTCTTAGATCACAGCTCAGCTTCTGTCGAAGTACTATTCTCTGGTGGAGTGGAGCTATACTTCTGCCCTCATCTACTATCCTCGCCTCGATAACTACACCCACTTTGAAAAGTTCATTATTCTCAATTTAATAATAATAGGTATCTACTTGGTTTTCACAACCATCGCCAGATTCTCCATATACAGAATTTATAACAGAATTATGACCTTCATCTTCAACATCGGACCCATCAGGAGGAGGTTGATGGAAGAGATCGAAAAAGGAAAGAAAGGAATTTTATAAGAATATCCGTCTGAGCTCTTACCAAATTTGGACAAAATTCCCTACAAAGTTCCGGATCAAGTAATTGGAGATCTTTGCGAAAGATAGTCTCTTAAGGGTAAGTTATCAGGATCACGATATGCACTTTAAAGCCATAGCAAATTTGTCATAAATCTCTCTAAAATGTTTTCATACTCAAATCCACTACACATTTAAACTTTCCCATTTGTAAAGCAGATGGAAAATGAAGTTATTGATATGACAGCAGATACGATTGGGCTCAAGGATGAGAAGGGATAATCTTGCGGTACTCTAAACTCTGGTGGAACTGAGTCTATTCTCATGGCAATACTGGCCTATCGAGAATATAAGATGCGGATTGAAGGTGTAAAAAAGCCTAACCTTGTAATTTGCACTACTGGGCATGTGGCTGCTCTCAAAGCTTGTGATTATTTGGGCATTGAAGCTAGAATTGTGCCTTGTGACCGTGAATATAAAATGAACATCGGAAGCATGAAAAGAAATATAGATGAAAATACCATTTGCGTTTACGCTTCATATCCTAACTATCCTTATGGCACTTGTGATCCCATTGAGACCATTGCTTCTTATTGTGATAAACACAATATTCCTGTTCATTTAGATATGTGCCTCGGAGGATTTGTTTCTCCATTCATTGAGAAAAATTGGTCAATACCAAAAGGAATCACCAGCATCAGCGCTGACCCTCATAAATACGGTCTATCTGCGAAGGGAGTATCGGTACTCCTTTATTCAAGCGATAAATATAGGAAATATCAATATTTTATCACTACCTATTGGCCTGGAGGATTGTATGGTACTCCTGGACTGGCCGGAAGCCGATCTGGTGTATTCATTGCTTCAGCTTGGATCTCAATGATGAAGTTAGGAGTAAATGGTTATCGTTAGAATGCCCGTCTTCTTCGTGATAGTAATTTTTATGTAATTTAGCAACGCTAGAGCTTAGTAAATAGTTAAAAAGTCTCGGTTTTTAGATATTTGGAGAGCCTCGAGTGTGCATTGTAAGCTTTAGGCACAAGAAGTACTCTGTCAACAGTATTCATACTTTTATGAAAAAAAGAGGATGGGGAATGGCCTTACTTCAACATCCTTTAGCTATTCACTTTTCCTTCACCCCTTTGAATTGCCTAATGAAGGACTAAATGATTAAAGATTTCCGTGAATGCATTAATGAGCTTGATAAAAAAGGAGATACCGGCAAATAAACAAGTGAAATTCAACTTTACGGAGCTTGTGCCAAGATACCTGACATTGGAACTAAGCGTGAGCTTATGTGCTCAATTCTGGATACATTCATCGATCTGTGCTGATCTCTGATTGAACTTTAAATATGAACGGTAATATAAATAAGATTTGAATTTAATTTTAGATGATTATGAATGTTAACTTATCCTCTATCCTAAAAAATTAAAAGATACTTTTAAACTTTAATGGGATGTTTTTATATGTGACCTCTGCAAGTTCTCAGACTCAGATAGCTAATTTTCCTAGAGTTTAATCAGTTAGTTATATTTTTGTGAGCTGTTACAAGCATTCCAAACTTTATCTTAATTATGTCAAAGTGATGATTGAACACCATATAAATGTAAAAATAAGTCTTCGTCAATTAGCCCACAGTTCTGACTTGAAAATTGAGGTCTATTAATAAAATCTATCGTTAAAATTCATGAATAATAGACTGAATTTTTTGCCTCAATATTGATCTATCATGAATTTACATGCTAAAAATTAACGAAATAAATCAATAAAGATAAGAATATCCAAAATGCAAGTTTGATAAAATTTGAATGGTACATGCTATCGATATTCTATTTTCATGCTATTCTCGCCAAAACAATAAATGAAGATTTATCAATCAAATTATAATGTTTTGATGAATAAAGTCATGCCTTTTGAGTGATTCTGCCCATTATGAATATCACAATCATCATCTGTCATACAATTATATTTTATGGATTATTAATATAACAATATTGAGGTTAATTTTGATTTGCCAGTAGTAATCGATCAAATGTTATTTTCGTCGAAGATGATATGATCCCGGTCTAAAAATAATCTTTTATGGATTATAGTAGCTCCTTCAAGGCCCTACTACCAATTTTAATTTGAAAATTTAATTCATAGATCATGATCATAAAATGTCAGATAAAAAATTATTGTGGAAAACATCCATAGGTTAAAAATGATAGCCATTGATTTTTCAAGCCTAACATTGATCAAATATGATATTCTTTCTTTATCTTATCGTTGCCGCTTGCCGCCATCATTTTTTTTGAAAAAAAGCTGTTTTGGAAAGAACTAAAAGAAAGGGCAAAAAGGAACTTAATCACTCATCATATTTTAGCCCTAAGTGTTTCAAAGACTTGCATCTTGACAAACAAATAAAAAAATCGATTTTGGTGAAAAAATCTCTATTAAATCAAATTAAATCCTGAAGATGTCGTTCGAAAAAACAGCAGTCAAAATTTTACCAGAGTTCCAAAAATGATCTTTTATGTTTGTATATGGATTTATAATCCTTTTGGTGACCATATCACAATATAAAAGAATGAGTCTATAAGTAATGTAGTTGTTGGTCTTTTTATTTTTTGGCTGCTCCTTCTTCAATTATTCATACAGTGTAATAAAAAGTAGGTTATCTAAAATGACTGGCAATTGACTTTTGAGATAGAATCTAAACTTTGTCAGTTAGGAATTTGCTTTTATTAATCAGAATAGACCACGGGTAATTTTATAATAATTTTTGAACTGTTGCAAAGTAAAATGTCTTTCGGCTTCTAAATCAATCAAGCGTACCCTAATTTCAACTCCAGCAGCCAGTATCTTCCCGTCTACTACAATTTTACTAATTTGGCCCCACTAATTACTGATCTGAATTCTTCATTTCAATTATACTCTAACTGCTGGTAAAATTCACATTTACAAACTTCCTGCGATATCAGTGCACTTCTAGCATCATCAGAGCCTAAACTAACCCATGACATTCCTAAAATTCTCAAAGTTTCTTCGATCACTCATAAAAAGCGGAAGATATAAAAATCCTTTGAAAAAGCAATACTAAGTGCCAAGAAGAACAGTTAATCAAACATCATCAATCAATTTTACTCTTTTTTTGGCACTCGTTAAAAATCTGAGAGAATAGTCGAACGTTGCCTTTTCATGATGGGAAAATCTACAAATGAAACCTAAAAAATTTTGTCCTATTTTTATACGATCATTCATTTCATCAATATAAGGAGGGGACGCAAATATGTCAATGCTGCTAGCTTTCTGAGGCTCTTTACTGGTGAGGAGCTCAGAGAAGAGCTAACAGAGATGAGGAGCAAGGTGGTGGATGTGGATTTCTTGAGCATGGATGAGCTGAGTGAGATCATCCGCAGATGCGCCAAATACTTTCTGAAGGAGGTAAGCATTCAAGCTATTCTTACTTCCAAGCGCATTACCCTAATTTCAAAGAAGGAGCACCTCAAAAAGCACAGAAAAGTTTTAAGGACTGCCTTAGGATATTGATAATATTTCAATTTATATACCGATTCAACATTAACTGAGAATATTATATAGTAAATAAATATCAAAGCAAAAAAAAATTAAAAATGTTCACTATTCCTCTAATTATGGCTTTGCTTCTTACCACTCTTAGGAGTCTTCTGATTTTTAAATCTAACGATGTATCCGTTTACTAAGCTGTAATGTTGCTATCTTTTTAACTTGTTTGGTTATTCCCTAATGCTTTGATAGCCATCTCTTAATAACTTATGTCTCTTTAAAGCGAAGACCCATCTTCGCACATCCAAGAACTACAATTAGGAAAGTTCTCCCTTCAAGTTGAAGACAAGATGATAAGCAGGGGCCTGCATTAATTGTAAATCCCGTTTTTATTCCTATGTATTCATTAGGATGGGTGTGAAGTAGCTTATGCGTATTCTACCTAAATTATGAATTTAATACCATCGAATATTCATTTGTATAACAGGAGGTGAAATATTAAAACAATTTAATTGAGATTTAGTCGATGAAAAAGGTCGATTATTAACTTTTGAAGGTGAGCCTGGCGGACTGTTTTTGGAGGAAGTTAGTGTAACTAAGTTTGGGGCATCTTCTTATATATTTTCTTCAATTTAATTTTCATTGTAGATTACATTGCCAGCTTCTTATTCCCCAACAATTTTAAGAGCTTTATTGCCAATTTAAACACATTTTATGGTCCCTTCATAATTACGGCAACTCACAATTTCTCGAAAGGTCGTATTTCGCATAGCGTATTCACTCAATAATGCAATATCATATGCTGTTGAACGATTATTGACATTGATTAGTCCATGGGAATTCATATACCTTGTTCGTATCATTTTGAGCATTCTTGCTTTATCATTCATCTATCTTATAAAGCGATTATAGCATTCACTTTTAGTTAATTTGTCACCCCGTAGAGAAGAGTTAGTACTCAAGCACCTTGATATTTTATTTTTGTCAGAAGGATCAATTTCTATGTGGTTAAGTTTATTTTAATAATATTGCCCTTCATGTCTTTATTTAGCTAGAAGTTGCCTGCCACACCACACAGCAAGTGCCAAACTGGCATCATTACCACTTGGTAACATCAATCCATGCAAAAGTTGATTCACTGTGTATATTTGACCTTGTCTTAATTCTGCACTAGTTCCTCCAATATTTGATTAGTACTTACCGATTTTAACCTCCTCTGCGTCTGTATTCACACCATTTTGCTGGCAAAATTATACAGTTATAATGCAGGTCATAATTTTAGTTAAGGAAGCTACTTCTTGACTATTTTTACTGTTATAAGCCACCACAACTTTCATAGGTTGGTTATGATCGATAATTTCGCATACTATATATGATTTAGCGGTTAATTTAGGGGGAGGTATAAATGGTTTTCCGTAATTTTTATTGATCTACCTCATAGAAGACAGTTTCATTTTCCTTTCTTATTAAACGGTCTTTTGCTGAGTTAAATAATTAATATGAGTACTTGATTTGAAGTATCGCATGTCAGTAGGATGACTATGAGAAATCATAGCAGGTTAGCACTTGATTTGCATCAGTTATACTGATTCAAGTAAAGTTTCGCTTTGATCAACTGATACTGGAATATTGGGCATAGAAATTTGATCGATTTGTTTTATTGATTAATCTTGAGGCATTCTATTAATAGGATTTCTGGCTTGATGTAGTTTGGTTTGCTTTATGGTCTGTTGATTACCCATATTATCTTCTTTTAAATCAGTCGGTTGTATTTTGGATTAGCAACGTAATGAACTCACAAAATTAATATCCTGATTCAAGTTATTATCCATGTTGAGGGAACTTCGCTTTTTATCAAGACATAGTTTAAATTGTTTCGATAGGCTGATTACAGGTGAAGTTTAAGGAGATGTGTTGACTGTCTATTTATCTCTTATGCTTTAAGAGTAAGGTATTGTTCTCCTATTGCAGCTGGCTGAGTGAGAAATATACTTGCGATTAGAGTTACTCAAAACTAAAATTTGGCAATTATGCTTTTCTGGATTGAGATTAGCATTATTAGGAAGATGAATTTGGCACTGCCCAACCTGCATGATTTTAATGCGTTTCGTATAAACTGGCTGCCTGAAAGTTCGATCGTTTGCCTCATTGATTTAATCGTTAAATTCAGATATTCTGAGCAGTCTGCTGAGAAACTCTTTTCTTTTGTTATTCATTGATAATTTTATTAAATTATTCTAAGTCATATCCCAACAACATATTCTATCTATCTCCTTTCAATATTAATTTCAACTTTAGCTCATCTAGTTAATCTATGATTTATTAGTGAATTGATCTTGCAAATAAATGAATAAGGATAGGGAATCTCTTAAACCAGACAAAGCGTCAATCATAATGTCGGAGGAAGAAGAATTCACCATGCAGTCCGCTGAATGCTACGTGCTCTTGGAAAAATATAAGCTGAAGACCAATGTGATTGGCATCAATTTGGAAAAATAGATCTATTAAAATTATTACAATTCGCTTTAAGCCAGAATGACAGAGCGATACACCTACATTTACGATCAACTGCAAGCAGCACTCAAAAATTTGAATAAACATTTTGTAATCGCGCAAGCCAACTCCTTGAGAACGCTTAATAATATCATCCGAAATTATCGCAGACGTGTGGGTTTATTCAGCAACGAGCCCCTTTCTAACTTCAAATATAACAAACATGAAAAGAATGAAAAGATGCTATTGGAATCTATGATTTACAATTAAAGGGAGAACTTTGAGAACATCCGATAATTCAAATCGTAATTGGCTCATTGTATTGAATTAGGAGACAAAGAGATCAACGAAAAGTACAAAAAGAATGATAAAATCAAAGAGAATCATCAAAATATATTCGATCTTATTGATAAAACAGAGTGCTATACCCATAAATACTATGACAATTTCGAAAGATCAATGCTGACCACAATACCATCTTTGTAAGCACATTTCTAAAAATTAAATGGATATCTATCAGTATGGGAAAATATTGCTTCAACCAAAGCTTATTAAATCAAAAGTTCCAAGGAAATTTAAAATTAGGAAAAAGCACATTCTCACGAAAAACCTGTCAGATTTTTTTAAGAAGAAAGTGAAGAGCAACTAGAAGAATTATTGAGCAATTGTCCCATGCATTCCCCGCAGCGAGAGGAGTATAGAAGACGACTTAATGACCTTCGTAGATATAATAATGATAAGATGAAGAAGTTGGAAATGGTAGGGAAGATGTTTAACAAAAGGCGAAACAGGACTGGAATTCTTCTCAATAAATCCAAGGATATAGGAGTCTTGGAGTGGATTATTGACTTGGATAATGCCAAGGTTCCCCACAGACATTATGACTAATTCAAGATTTACAACGGAGAAAACGATCAAAATGAATTTAGGCTTACAAATTATTAACTACAAAAACCTTTTAAAAAAGCGGAGGACATTAAACTTCACATGCAAAAATTTAAATCTTCTGGACCTTTAACCTTTTAATGGTGGTATGATCGGTTCGGTAAAGACGGAGCCTTTAATCTCATCAACTCCTCAAGCAATCAGGTGCAAAAGAGAATCGAATTTGAGGTGATTAGGCAAACTGAATTGCAAAATAGTGATGATCGTAGAAAAAGAGAGTTACTTGAGAAGCAGACATACGTCATGAAAGAAAATGAACGAAGATAGTCCCTCCATATCGGTTATAAGCATGTTCATGATAAGACATAATTATAATGGCTTACATCTCGGTCATATGCTACAGAATACATCCCTGAAATGTATCCAGAGGAAGAAGCCTCAAACATTTCCTTTTCGGATGATAGTGATTCTGAAAAGTAAGAAGATTTTTCTGCAGTTAAAAAGACAACAAAGTAGAGAAAAGTTGTTGAAAAAGTAGAGAAAACAATCATAACAGAATAAATACCCTTTATTCAGATTAAAAATGAAATAATATAACCTAAACAAGAAGCTTGTTTCGTAAAAGAAGTTAAAGAGGAAACGTACAATACTCTTTAATAACAAATAATTCACAGTTTCTATAAAGAATACTCTCTTAAAATATTGAGAAAGGATGATGAAGCTGAGTCTAAAAAGACAATCTTTCTTTATTTTAGCTAAATTTCAAATATCGAATGGCTTTAAATTCCTAAATACCTTTAAAATTAGAAAATCTTTATTATGACCAAGGAATCAATTGTCTACTTTCACAAGATCATTTCAGTTAAGCACGAAAAAGTGAAGTGCGTCATCTTTACCTTGGAATAAGAAATCGACGAGGAATCCATAAAAGCAAATATAAGCGAAAGCTTCTTCAAAATTGCCCTTGTAACTGTTAAAATTCAACCAATTTACACTTAATTGGAACCTTAGGATACTTCGCCCTTTATGCTTGGGTTGTTAAGTGTACTGAATCGAGAAGGAGAAATGCCAGAGGACTATGAAAATAAAAATTATATCAGTGAGGGTAAAGAAATTATTGAAGATTTTAATTTTTACTTCTATCCTCAAGAAAATTAACTTACAAAAAATTCATTCATGAAAAAAGTTACGGTGAACAAATTCAAGGAAGTTTTCAAACCTCTTAAAAAATAAGAAGATGATAAAATTGAAAAATAGGCAGTAAAATCCACTTCCATTGAAATGTCTACAGCTTCATATGATAAAAAATCAAAGTCAAGGCCTTCTCCATAATTATCTTTAACTAATTCTTTAGTCAAAGAAACGGAGTCAATAAAAATAGCGGAACCCCCGATGAGCTACTAACTTTAATAATAACGTCATTAAATGAAGAAATCAAATTCTCGTTAGTTCCTAAAATCCTCAGATCTTTAAATTGAATTAGGAAAATTAGATTTAGGTTAAAAAGATGAAGAGGAACATGAAGAAGATTACGAGGCCCTCTGATAGATTTGATTTATTAATAGCCAATTATTCACAAAAGCGATTTATTGAGTGCTATAGACATTGTAATAGGATTATTTAAATTGATGAGTTATATTTACCTACTTACCCAATATTAGGGTATTAGCTTGTTTTAGCAAATAATAGAATATGCAAATTAATAAGCAAAAATAGATCAGATCAATTATGGATAAGCCTTGCTAATAACTAATTAATTCGAGTACAATTAGGAATTAAATTGTGATAATTTTTGTGAAGCACTAGTGTCTTTAGAGTATTCATTAATCCCTCACCGTCGGCTCTTAAAATTAATTCAATAACTTCATAGTACTACAGAAATTTTTATAGTCCTACTTGGCAGATCTGTGAATCAGTTCTAAGCTTTAGAGTTTCAATTGTACTTAATAAGGCTTTGGCTGTTTGGATATAATTTTAATCGGTTATCTTAATGCTATTTTCAGGAAGAATATAGTCATCTTTCATGACTTTCAGTGAACGATTTTCTTCCCATTTAAAGATATTTGTCAGATGAGAGAGGTTATAGGACATGAGAGAATAAAGGATGTGATCATCTTCTAAAAAGTCCATACTGTTCTTCATAAGATAGTTGATAAATTGGCAAAGGATTACCTGATCCGTGGTTCTATTTTTTAGACAAAGCAGATTTTGTTCGATCTATCCTATTGATTTTTGGCCCAAAAATATAGAAATATTACAGTCTAAAATGGATATTCTTTATTTCATGTCCTTGCAGCATAGTTGAGCAATCAAAGTTTTTACTTACTCAGGTATCGTCACTAAGGTACTGAAATCTATTTTTTTATTTTTATAATTTTGCACGAGGCTATTTAAGTTTCGACCTGACCAAGGATACTACTTAAAGATTAAGTAGTAAATGATCACACCCAAAGCGAAGGAATCGCTTTTTGCTGAATACATATTTCGCTATAAGGTTTATAATGGCATGAAAAGAGGAGTTCCTACCTTATAGAGCTAGATTATAAGCTAGCTACTATTGGAAATTCTTTTAGCAAATCCGAAATCACCAATTTTCCATTGGCCATCTTTCCTAAATATATTGGCTGGCTTCAAATCTCTATGAACAATCTTGTTCTCTGCTAAATATTGACTTCCTCTTATTATCTGAGCAATAATAGTCCCCCAGGCTACTGATTAGTTATTTTTTAAATATTTCTCCAAATTCCCTCCCTCACAGTACTCGGTGATAATGTAGCAATTATTACGAGTATAGTGTACATCTATAAATTTGACGAGATTAGGATGATTTAACTGTTGCATAATTTAAATTTAGTTGTGAAGCATATGTAAATTGGCTGCATTCATCTATTTCAGTTTGATCACTTTAATTGCATACCAGATGCCCTTGATGCTATCTTTAATGCCCTTGTAAACTCTGCTACTATATCCACTCCCAATAAAATTTTGCATATAAAAGCTGTACCGTCCAATGCGTTTTTTGCCCTTGCCCTTGAGAGGCACCATTTCTTCTCTATCACTATCATCGACATCAATAGTGGTGCAGTTGGTCTCAGCTAAGTAAATGTAAGACCTTCCTTTTCCTATGAGATTAATTTTTTCACCTTTCATGCAGGAAGTCATCCTATAATAAACGTTAGCAGTAGATAAATAAATTTTATGATTAAAATTTGCTCAAAATAAAAACCATCGACTCAAATGCAAGTCCATGATTTGATAAATATGATTGTTTAAAGGAAAAATTCTGATTTTAATGTCTAGTGCTCGTACAGGCTTCATTCATTTTATTGAAAATCAATATGAGCTTATTAAGAAATTATAATAGTATTTGACATATAATTGGCAATTTATATTATTTAACTAAACTTTTGCCATGCTTAGGAAACCAGCTGTGATCAAAGATGTTCTCTATGAAGAAGCCAAGTTCTATTTCTCGCATGAGACTCTAACCCCCACTAACAATGGCTACCTCTATTTATAATACTCCGACCAGATGAAAAAGAAAATTACTATCTCTCAATTTTATCTGTTGACCAGCGTTTATTTTCTCGAAAAGCCTATGATGATATGCAACTACTTACAAAATGAAAAATAAAATCCAGACTTCAACTGGTCTGGCTTTTTGAATATTCTACGCACAATTGCCCTATATTACCATTGCAATGAACTCAAACTAAATGCTTTGAAAAAAGTGTTTATTGCTATTTCCATCATTTAATAAATCAAAACACTGTTTACGGTTGAAATAATCTAATCTCTCGAAAATTTAGGAATTAAAAATATTGGGAAAACTTTTCATCTTCCTTTATCTGAGCACTCATCGAACAACAGAAATCCAATAAACTTTTTACTTGCTGACGACAGCCGTGGTTATTCTTAAATTTTATTGACAGTCAATATTCTTCATAATTTATGTCCTACTGATTGCCTATCATAAGTTTGGGAAAAAATTGTTAATATTGCAGGTAGATATGATCTTAGTTGGGTTAGAATATTTTAGATTGTGATGAAATAAATATTAAAAAACGATTGGTTAAAAATAGCTTTGTTTTTTTTACATAAATTTAAAGATGGGATGGGATAGTCAACTATGGTTAGCTGTCTACTACTTAAACTCCTAAACAACTATTTTTAAAAGGGAGATAAGCTCATTTATCGAGGTCAAATCGATGAATTAATGTAAGAATACTCTTCTTAATCTTCCAATATAAGTTAAACTCCTCATCATTAAACTCTCATGATCCTAGCCTTGATGCTAAAATATTAAATTGTTAACTATTCTTCGATTTCATCAAAGTTAACTCCTTAAACGGAATTTTTACTTTTCTTACAGCAAAAGCGAGTGCAGCTTCATCAATCTATCTTTAAAGAATGCTATATAAAAAGCCTAAATCCTTAATAAAGATAAGAACGGCACCGATAATAATTGTGGGGTTAACTTATCTTTAGCAGCAAATTAGAGTTACTCACAGATCTAATTTTTGTCAACGATTTCTAACATTTTAAACTTATCGCTGCAGCATAGAAGATTTTCTTTGATTATATTTATCACCCACATCTATTGTTCGCCTTTTCTGAGCTGCTGGAGTGGATTATTGACCCTCTCTATAAAAAGATCGGATATGCACATTTTTTCAAGATAACTCAAAAAGCAAGACCATAATTTATTGATGGGTACTTTAAACAGTGCAGTCAAATTGATAATTATTTTGTGAACAGCATTAGAGAAATATTAAATATCACCAAATGCTATATTTTTGCTAGAAGATCAACTTTCATTAAAATTTGTAGGTTGTTTCGTGAAATTTGCCAAAAGAATTAGCGTGTTCCAATCTAGTATTCAGACATAGCTGTAAAAATAGTAATTATTATTGCTAATATAATCAAGCAATACCTACTGCCAGCATTGGAGTTTTATAATCGAGACCCTACTGTTTCTAATGAACTAAATAGTCTCTTGGAGTGTTTTATGTTTAAAGTATAGTTCTAGATATATCATTAATGCTTCAAACAGAGACAGCTGGTCAATATGCATTTGGCAGCCATATTTGAATAGACTTGCAATCAGCAAAATCAGTGTATGAATAAAATATCAGAAGGGAATGAAAAGGTTATCGCAGATAATATGGGAAGACTAATGTACTGTCATGCTTTTTCAAGTCTGGTTTAAATTTTTAAAAGAATCACTACTAATTGCAAAGGATTCGCTGAAAATATTAGTACTGCCGTGATGTTAACTCCTAAATTAACTAAAAAAATTGCTTTTTTCTTTATCTTTTTGTAAATATCTGAGAATCAGGAAAGTTTAATACGGAGAGATAGTTCAATTACACTAAGTTATACAAACCTTATTAAATTTGCCCATTTACTATTATTAAAGGAAAAAGATAATGAAAGCTATATTAAGATATTGTTTGACTATTTTATTTATAGACTCAAGTACAAAAAAAACACAGCTAATCTAAGTGTATTCTAATTTTTTCATGGATAAGTTCAGTTTCTATCAACTTTACTGAGTGAAGTACTGCCTATTGAACTTTCTTAGGATTGTATCAAAGATTACAATCGAGTCTACTTGGCAGCAGGTCCCTTATTAAAATTAAAACTAATGCAAAAAATTCATTAATTTAATCGCGATAAGTACATTCGTCGTAACATAATTAAAACAATTTTCGATTCTAACCTAAAAAAGATTTTATAAAATAAGTTTTATTTTATTTTGATTAGTCTCAACGACAAAATGAGGTATATAGCCTCGAACCAAAACTATAATATAAGCATGCATGGCTATCTTCACGATTAATTACTAAAAACAATCCTTAACTTAATCAGTCTTGCCCAATTTTAAGTTTCGCCTAAATAAAGCGAGAGATACTTTTCAACAAAAATATTTGAGATCTTAGTGAATACATATAATTTTCCTTATGAACTGGTGTTTCAAATGATAAGAAAAAGCATCGCCACTAATATTCTCTATCACAATTATGATATTTTTAATCCTACAATATGGGAACAACTAAAATTAAGCTTAGTCACTGCACTTGATTTACATTTCAAACAAAAAACAACAAGTATGGAGGCATTTTCATCTATACCCCTCAATTATTTGCAATCCGAAGATATTAAAACATTTATTAAACTCGATATTTTTATGTACTTTTGGATATTGAATACTGAACATTTCTTTTTTAGAAACTTTTATTCATAATAGATAAAGTAGTTTAAATAGAAACAACTGTAAAAGTAAAAAGATAGAATAGTGAAAGAAGAACTTTAGCAATTTTTAAAAAAGTTAATGCAATAATAGGCTTAAAATCACAAATTGCATATAATTTAAAAAAGTGTATTTGACGGAAATTATAAAATACTCAACAAATATCACTTCTACCCTCTGTCTTTATAATTTTTAAAACCTGAATCGCGAAATTAAATACAAAAACAGCACTAATTTTTTTAATATTTTATTAAATACTGCATTTTCCCAAGAGTTCTCATTAATAATACGGAAGCATTCTATTCATCAGCCTTTATTTTTAGACTATTTAGATCTAATAGCACACATATCATCAATGTAGTCACAATTATTGCACAGATTGGAAAGGCAATAATTTCTTATTTGCCTTTCTCAACGGAGAGGTAAGCTTCATAACTATTACCCGTATTTTGGAATTCTCTCTTCATTAGTTTTCGCGTTTGGTGCAATCAAAACAAAATGAGTTAAGTATATTTCTTAATATATAGAGACTAATTCAATATAAACTAATTTAAGAAGCCCTGCATCCCGATGATTATGATGAAATACTTTTTCTGCTCTATGAAAGCCAAACAAATATGTTGAAAAATATGGTAATGATATCAAACGAAATTTATTGCGTTAAAAATTGTATTTACTTTCTGTTTAAAAATCAATGCATTCTTTGTAAAGAGCATATCGAAGTCATTGGTAGCTACATTTAGTAAATAAAAAATAAATTTTATGATTCCGAAGACGTGATTTTACAAGTAAAAAGATTATCATAAATTGTTCGGAGGGAATAAGTATTTAAAAAAAATATGAAGACGAGTATCATAAGAAGATACGAATAAAAATATTAAATAAATTGCAGTCATTAAAATTTATAGTCTAGTAAAAATGAAAATTGCTCATCAATTTTCAAATCGGAATAAAAAAGTGGCAATGATTACTTCGATTATCCTGAACTCTCAACGACCAATGAATATTGCAATGAAAGGTCAGAGGAACAAGACATTTTGAAAGAAAAACAATCTGAGGAGAAATTCAATGAAATATTAGAAGGTAGAGAAGATGGAGAAGATGGAGAAAACGCGTCAAGTAATCACTTCCTTTACATAGAAAAAGGGAAATCAGATAAATAGAAATCTCAGAGTATTTCAAGGATTTATCAGCTTCGATGATTGATGCATCGTTATTTTAATTAAATTTAATCTAATGAAAGTATTAATAAACGAAATTTATAAAATAAATAAGAAATATCAATCAATCTTTAAAGTCTATGACTACTCAGTCAGTTTAAACTGCTCAAACATTTTTTTAGCTCTTTTGTATTTAAGTGACCAATAAAATACTATTCCTGTGTAAATCACCAGAGCAATCAACAGGAGACAAGTTAATCCCACTCCCCAATAGAACCATGTGTTCTCCGATCTGAGTTACATCTTTATTGCTGTTATGAGTTTAATTGAATTGTTTAGATTAGGATTTTGTAACACAATGATACTCTGGCGATATTGTTATTTCTCAAGCTATAAAGTCAGACTTATTAAATCGGTAGAGCATCCCGTGTATTTCATGCACGCAGGCAATGTTTAGGTTTGAGTTTGAGAGTTAAGAAGTGAGCATGGAGATGTTGACTGTAAATTGCCATTAATAGTCCAGTTTTGGTAGCATTGTTGACCTTATAAATTTTAATAATTGAAATACAGCAAGTTGTACATGATTGGTAAGGAAGTGTTTTGCGTAATATTAAGAGTTGCGAGCATACTGGCCTCGCTGAGATATTAATTCGCAGCAGTTGATACGCTCAATGATATTTCTAAACTACTGTTATTCTATATTTGAATTTCATCCTCAGCTTGATAGAAAAATTTTTATTGCTACTCACATTCGCAAGAGGCAAGTAGAATTAGAACTATTAGCCATTTCATTATTGTGACTATAATTATATTATGAATTCAGAAGAGCAAAGTATTGGCATGATGGAGGGAGCCTTCTTTGTTCCTAAAACCGATTTGATAAACTGGGTTAACTCAACCCTAAATCTTCAAATTGTAAAAATAGAACAATTGGGAACTGGTGCTGTATATTGTAACCTGATAGATGCAATGTATCCTGGGAAAGTTGCAATGCAACGAGTAAACTGGCGTGCGAGAAACTAATGGTAATTTATCAATAATTATAAAATACTTCAGCAGGCCTTTGCTAAATGTAAAATTCAGAAATACATTGACATCTAAAAATTGAGCAAAAGTAGGTACCAGGATAACCTCGAATTTATACAGTGGCTGAAAAGATACTTCGATCTGTATAACAAGAATGATTTAAAGAATTATGATGCTGCAATAGCTCGGAAGAATTCAGAAGTCGATTTCAGCTTTGTTGAGGTTAGAAATCCTCTCAGGAAGTAATAAGGGATATATGCAGCCGTGAAAAAGAGCCTAAAGAGTCTACTAAGAACTTGAGGAAATCTAAAAGTCCCTATGACGATGTTAAACCTAAAATAAATAATCGATCAGTGACCCTTGGGAAGTCACATCGGAGATAAAGTCAATATTTCATTTAAAAATTATCTAAGATTCGTGAAATATTGAAGCATGGTAAAAAAGAGATTGATAAACTGAGCAAAATACAATAAATTATGTAGTAGATCGAAGAGGAATTGCCCAAATCACTCACAAATTAGTCTTAAGTATTATAACTTCCCAAAATTGAAAAAGCAGAGTCCAAGAAACTCATGGAGGTGCCTTTAAAGAAAGAGAAGGTGAAACCAAAACATTGATTCTTCATTACTTAAAGCAGTAAAGTATTCTTTCTTTTATTCTATATTCCATTTGTATGCATAATCGTCAGAATAGGAAGAAACAAACTTGTAGCAACTTAATTAACTTTCAAGATTTCGTTCGATATCGCTCGTAAAAAGAGAAGATCGTCACAGTAATGAAACTATAACTTAGAATCCCTTTGAGGAGAATTGGAAAAAAGCCATTGTCCTGGAAGAAATGTTGGAATTGTATAAAGCTCGATAAAATAACTACCTCCCTGCTGGTATTTACGATAAGAAAGACTTTAGCTCCTACTATAAGTATAGAAATGATCATGAGGGTGACGAGGCATACTGGTAGAATAACGAGGACTATCAACTTAAAAAGTACTATAAAATGGCTGAAGGCATGGATAGTTTTGATAAGTTATACCAGAACAACAGAATTATAAAGGTTGTTAAGAAAGTAGAAGCGAGGGGTAATATGAGAATCAAAGAATAAAGTCAGGAAATGCCAAAAAAAGAAAAAATATTTGCCACACATAAATTGAAAAAATACAGTCAGATGCGTTTGAGCAAAAATAAACTAGAATCATTTTAAAGTTTAATTGCTTTTAACGATTGCCCAAAAAAGTTATTCGCTGAGTAAAAAAAAGAAATTTTTCGATTAAAGAAAAAAGCAATGAAGATTTATGGACTAAAATTTTAATCATAAGTCAAGTCTGCTCTTCAAGATGCAGATTTATAGAAATTTAAGAAAAATGAAGCCCTAATTTACGAAAAGTTTATGCCACCTATGAAAAATAGGGCCAGCTCGGTCGATGAAGATTTTGGCCCTCAATAACTAGTATAATCAGAACCGAATCAGAATTTACCTGATGGTCTTTTGATAAATAATAAATCATCATGCCCTGTATCACCCCGAAGGGCAATGCTGAAAACAGATCAATGTTCACGAAAAAAGAGATACTTACGAATTTTATGATACTAATATTTTGGAATAATAATAGTGTGAAGTCTAAATTAATTAAAATTAATTTCGATGATTTACGATTAACTTTACTATTATTTGCTTTTCCAAATTAAAACTATAGAATAATGGCGATTATTTATATATTATTAAAATGATCAAATTTGTGAGTCTCATATTTCCGCTCATCATTAGTGTTGTTTTGGCATAATAGTAGCCTTTCATCCAATCTACCTTTTTCCAAATTACTGATATAGATGAGGACTATGATATAGTTCATTCTTTTATCCATAATTCTCCCAAATTCACTGCCACTGTAACACCTGATTATTTCGTTCAGAAATTGGCTCAATCAAAAAAATAAACTCCTAATTTATAGAAAAATCTTTCGCCTATATATATTGAAATGGAAAATCAAAAAGAAATTATCATCAAAAATATGGAACAACCTCAAGGTTCTATACGATAATATTTAGCAACGAAACTAATCAATCCTAATTTAGTAGAGGTCAATCCATTTGCCTTTCAGAAAGACGATTTCAATAAAGAAACAAAAACAATAGTGAATTCAGGAAAATCATAATTACTGAAAAATTAAAATTTATAAAAATCGCAAGAAATAATGCAAAAAAAGTCAACTTAGTTTAGAATTTAAGGAGTTGGCTAATAGCATTTGAATGCAAAATAAAGAAAACAGTTAATTCCTCCCCTTTAAAGTAAGCCTGCTCTCTCCAAGCAGCCAGAATCTTTATCAACCTAAAGCAATGGCAGTGATAAAATAATTGAATAGAAATAAAATCTTGATGAATCTCATCGTTTGATTCTAATTGTAGTGGTTGCTATTGCTGTAATTACTGTCTGTATCCTATTAGCTATTTGTTCTTCTCCGTCTTAGAACATCAATTTATGGTAAAAACTTGGGCATAAACCTCATGAAGCGATAACGATTATAGTAAATGAAGACGATTAATAAGAAATTAACATCACCTAGGATTAAAGAATGTAAGATACTTCACTCAATGATGAGTTTAGCTGATCCATTTAAATCTTTATATTTAAATTATCATGTTATATTTAATTTATATGTATCCGCTCAATATGAAAATCAAAGCATTAGTTTTAGTTCTACTCGTAACGCAAACCCTTTGCTTCGATCAATAATTTCAATAAAGGCATATACCCATTATCCAGCAGAAAAGCGAAATTCCCAATATCTAAAATTATGCAATAACAAAATCGGAAATTATAAAAAATCCGCAAGAGGCCAAAGCAAATTAGAAGTCAGATCAAGCGAGTAAAATTTTAAATTAAGTAGACTAAGGAAAAAAGTAAATTGCAAAGACTCTATAATCTGACAAATCAGCAATGGCTTAGAAAGGAGAGACTCAACATGCTGACATAATTAAGGATAAAAATGCTTAAAAGATTAATCTAAAATAGGGGATCGATAATTACAGATAAAAGCAAGGATAGGAAGCAAAAAAGGCATAGAATAAATAATCTGAAAAATAATCAACCAAGAGGAAAGAAGTAAAATCTTAAACTAATCCATTAATAGAGCAAAAGAACGAGAAGCATACTTAATTGTCGTAAAAACCGCTAGTTCTTCCTCAAAATACAATATAAAAAACAAATTCTAAACCTTTGGAACCTTTGGAGGAAGTAGGCATAAAAAAATAGGAGATAAAATAAATCATGGGCAAAGATAACGAATAAACGATAGTAAAAACAAATAAATAGGAGAGTAAGTCAGATAAACAATAAGTGATTTCAAAAGAATAGCAGCTGCCAAATGCAGAAGATTAAAATTAAAAATTAAAAGATGGATTAGTATTGTAAAATAATTTGGATGATTTTAATTAAATAAGCGACAAATATATATTCCTACCTTAAATTACATCTTATTCGGTTGTAAATTCAGAACTACTATATCCATAATAAAGATTTAAAAATAAAAAAGAAAGCCTAACAAAATAGATCGAAAAAATACCAGAAAAAGCAAAGTAATTGCTTGATAAAAGCGTACAAATACAGCCACCATCTGCGATAGATAAAAATAAAATTGATTCATCAAAAAATAAAAAAAATGAAGAGAAAAAGCCATAATAAAATAAAGTAAAATAATAAAAGAAGGATAAACAGGGGAAATAGTTACCTAAATCCGAATAACCAAAAAACGACAAAAAAGAGTAGCCGAAGAAAGATTAAAAAAGCAAATAGAAAGTAAAAGAGAAAGTACTGTCAAAATAATAGAAGTAGTACCTTGAGAAACAGAAAAAAATGGAATAAAATTTAAAAAGACTGAAATAAGAACAACAAAAACTGGAAAAGAGTATAGAGGAGCTTAATCAAAAAAAGAAGACTATCACAGAAAAATAAAATAAGAATAAAAAAGTATAGCCAAAGGTATTGCTCGATGAACTCACTAGAAAAAAATAACAAGAGAGACTTGCGGCTTTATTAAAAGAGGAAAAGTAAATTTCACTGATGCAGGAACAGATGAAGTAGAAGAAAAAACAGCAAGAAAAACAAAATCTTCTTCTCCTTGCAGACTAGAAGATAAATTAAGAAAAAAGAAATAATCTTATTCAGGAGGAGAAGAAAAAGAAAGATCAATAAAACATCGTTCTCTCAGATGAGAAAAATAATTAACTAATTCCAAAATCAGTGATGAAAGATTAAACCGGTGTGTAGAATGAAAAGAATAAGGAAAGTTTGTTGAATAAAGAGAATGATGCCTTCATCCATTCAGAAAGGAAGAAGAAAATTAATTATATGGCTGATGCAAATGCTGATAAAACCCTGCTGGCAAAAAAATAAAAATTATAAGTATCCAAGCCTCTCCTTGAAAATACTCAAGAAGTACTATCAAAAGCCAAACCACTGATTTAAATTGAAGATTAAATGAAAATGGCAGCTTCGCATTTGAACAAGGGTCTTTTAGACTAAAAAGATAATGCAAAAGAAAAGATTATTTCAAGCTCACAAACCGATAAAAATGACTCTATCTAGTTCTACCAGATAACATTTAATAAGAAAAAAATGTATTTCATTCTCCTTACGTTATTTTTAGGCTGCTGCTTGATATACATGATAAAAAAGCCTCGATCTTCTATATAAGTTGAAAAAACATCAACTTTCCAGGGCGGTATGCTCATTCCTTCTTAAGAATTTGATTGAGGAAACATGTGATTATATCACCAATTACCTTTAATTATCATATCAATAAAATTTAAATTCAAAATTCAAACTTTAAGATAATTATTTGGTATTCATTTCATTTAATAATGTACACATCAATCAGTGATATAAAGATTGACAATATTGACTTCGAGTGGATTAAAAACGCAACCAAAGTATCATTTCTTAAACGAGCAATAAGATTAATCGAGTAGGATGGTGATTTCTTCAAATAGCTAAAGGATGCATGCTATGCTCGTATGGAATAAATTGATCCCACATATAAGTAATTTTAAAATAACGAAGGAGGATTAAGTTCGATAACAATGTCACTGCAAATCTGAAGACTGATATTACAAATGAATTGCAAGATTGGGAAAAATCAATTGACAAGAAAAAAGGAGCTTAGCCAATAATTGAAACTAATTTAGAGGATTACGAAAATTATTTTGATAATCAAAATAGCAAAATAAGCTAAAAAAAGAAGGGATAGTTGGCTGAAAAATAGAGAATTAAAGGTAATTAAGCGATCAAAAGCAAGGATTATGATGAAGCCATTAGTTACTATACTAGAAGTATCGAACTAGATTCAAAAATGCACCAATCATTTGGAAATCGTGCTCTTGCTTATCTCAAGAAAAAGGGTAATGTTTTATACACTCAGATTTCAACAAATGCCTTTAAGACTGCTAAAAGGCGCTGGCTATTGACAAAACTTATTCTAAGGCTTATCACCGCAAAGCTAAAGCATTGATCGGTTTAAGTAAATAATATTTTATAACAGAACGTAAAATATAGGCATACCGCTGCCTGAAATAAATTTTAAAATTATAACCCTAAAACAGTGAAATAAACAAATAGCTAAAGTAGCTGCGTGAGTAGATGAGTTAATCATAAATTTCATAGCTGGAAAGTGCAAAAATTCCTGCATCATAATTCAAAAAAATAACAATAGAAGAAGATTCTTAGGAATAGATTGAGTAGCATTGATAGATGTATATGACTAAATGTATGCAAAGAATAAATAACTTTAAAAAGGGGGAAATTCCGATAGTTTATATCATTATATAACTATTTTTAAGATAAAATTATTATGAACGTTCAGCAAGACTCTTGCGATAAGAAAGATAGCAACCTCTGCAAGAAATGCTCAATTTATTATGGATCTGAAGCCTTTTAGGGACTGTGCTCCACTTGTCACAAGTAAAACTGTAATCACTCAGGAAGACCAACTCAAACCAGAAATAGGATATGATGGTCAAGTCACCAGCTGAGACGTCCACTCCTGCTAGTGTAGCTGAGAAATAAATGCTTTAAGCGATGGAGTAGCTGACTCTTTAGCCAATTAAGAAAGAGCAAACGGACCGCAAGCGCTGCTCTGATTGCAATAAAAAGATAGGATTATTAGGTATAGAGTGTAAATGCGGATATGTTTTCTGTAATTCTCATAGACTCCCCTAGAATCATGGATGTGAATTTGATCACAAGAGCTGTGGTCGATAAAAACTTAGAAAAGAAGTGATAAAAATTTACAATGGAAAGATCACGTAAATATGATTCTTTAAGAAATATATACGCTTAACTCTTTACTTATATTAATGATAACTTTGATCTTTGCTTAAAGGAATCAAGGATAAAGCAGAAGTTTTATTTTATTGTTGGAGATCTAAAATAAAAAACGGATTTTTTATTTAATTTATCCTAAAAATAAATATAGGTCATACTGTTATTATTTAAATAAGATTTAAAAGTGAAAGAGAATAAACTTTCGGGGTATTCAACTACTTAGACGTTCTGTATATTGATATTTTGTGATGCAATAACAGTTAATTATTAAATTGTGGGTGACTGATGGATTACCCTTTATTAGATAATATTTCTGCCTTATTTGCGAATGCTTTCTACTTCAAAATCAAGATCCCTTTTACAATAGAAGCAAATATTTATTAATAGATACAAAATTGATAGTTTATTAATTTAATTTATCGCCTCTTGTACGTGGATATGTTTTAGGACAAACTCAAGGAAATTATAACTGATGTCTACTGTGGCAAAGTTATTGTCATATCAAGTTATGTAGCACGTGAAAGTTTATACGCTAAAGGAATTACTCCAGCCATTTTTCTACATCATTTTTACGAAAAAAAGTATGCTGATAATAAGGTCTTCTATATAGTCAAAGAAAAAGGATTCAGAGACCTCTGCGATATCTTTCCTATCGATATTGAAGAGTATGAATGTTTTCGGGATGATCGCATTAATAAATTAATGAGAGAAAGAGTACTATCTCTCTACAAGCATTCAAAATAAATCACTAAGCAGGATTTAATCAATACATAACTGAGCTAGGCCTTTCTAAAGAGCATGCATTTCTATTGGTTCGAGGAGGCATGCAAAATATTCCTATACGCCATGACACTTGATGAAGAGAATCATAAGATTAGTACTCTAGAGCAACCTTTGGGATTAACTTTTGTCATTGAGATTGAAGAAAACACAGTTATCAAGACTGAGTATTAAAAAATTCGAAAAGAAGCTGAAATGAAATTAAAAAAAATGTTTGCAATCAATCCTTTGAGGATTAGGACTATCCCTATTTTAGTAATAATTTTATATAACTGCTAAAAAAAGGTGGGCCTAGGATAGGCTAGAACGGCAGCTGAAATACTAAAATCTGACTATAAAATCGATCCCAACCTAATTTGTTGTGTATAAATCAATGGATTGTACTCGAAGGATGTTATTGAGTGGAGCAGCTACCCTCGGCCAATCCTGAAGATAGACTATAAGCTGAAACCTTCCGATCCCATTCGATTGATTGGTGAAAATGAATAAAATTTGTTGAAGTAGTTTGTAAACAATCATCGCGAGAAGATAAAGCAATACGTTTAAGATAGACTGCTTTATTTAAGTAAAAGATATGAAGAGAGCAACACTGCCAAAAATAAAATCTTTAATTTTTTCAAAGGAACTCCTCAATTAGAGAGATCTTACACTCTTTAAGAGAGCTAATGTCGTTAAATAGCTGATATATTGTTCATTCTTGGAGATTATAAACGCTGCATAGAACTATATAAAAGCCTGGCTTAAAAGTTTAAGACCAACGATCGAGATCAACTCATTTTTTACAATGTAAGCGAGATGATACAATTGAGCAAAGCTCTAAACTCCTTCACGGGTATTCATAATAAAGTCAAAGCCTATGAGTCTATTCAATCATATGCAGACCAATTCATGTTTAAAAGAGCGTCGAGCATTCATAAATATAAGCTGCATCGCTATCTCATTTACATTCTATACTTCCTACACGGATTCAGAATATTCAATAAAGAGTTCATTAAAGGATCATTCTATTATTATATCAAAAAAGTGGTCAACTAATAGAGTTACGCCAATAGTCAGCATCCTTCCATCATTCCCGCTTTTATTCATGAGCAATTCGCCAACTTAAATCTTCTTTACCCAGTTCCGGAGTACAGGCGTTATTGTTATGATTTGGTGAGAGTGGCTTCTAAATTTAACTAATTTAAATTATACCAGCACCATCTTCGCTGCCTAACCATAGCTAACTATATATACAAGGATAGCTTTCCATTAATTGAAAGATATGTCAACCTCACTTTAAGTAAAACTTACCTATAACTAAAAAACCCCAAATAGGCACTTTCAAAGTATAAAAAGACTTGGAGAATATTAATCAATTCAAATCAGAGTAATTCCAATAACGAATAGGATTCATAGTTCCTCAAATTATCCGCCAACAACGGGAAAATCATTACTGAAATAGAAAGACTCGACGAAAGTCAATTGTATCTGGAGAATGAGGAATGTATTCCCATCCCTAAGATATGTAATATCCTCATCGAATTAACTGATGAGAATATAGCAAGTTCATAAAATTTGGGAACCACCTGGCAATAGGTAGGAGATATTTTCCTGTAAAAGCCTGAGCTGACGAGTAAAGGTATGAATAAACAAAACACGATGAAAATGCTAAAGATGTTTGACGCAGTCTCAGCATAATAGAAAGAGCTAGCCTACCGCATTCGTAATCTCAACATGTCGAATGGACTAAGTGAAGCAGTCCTTAAACGTAATTCTCGAATATCCTATTTGAATTAGCCTCTCATTCTATCGTTTGAGATGCATAATCCACTTCCAAATTCGATATAAATTTCTAAAATTCAAATTCATCTTAAAGTTCCTCGAAAGTGCCAAATAATAGCTCGAGATGATAAGAAGGAAGGGAAGTATACAATATTAGCAGGGCAAGCTCAAGCTTTATCTTTCTAAATTATCCCTCAAGAGGTCGGATTATATGAATTGTCTCATATCAGTTGGGTGTTCTCTAAAGTTACCAGCATTCACAAATTTAAATAGCCTTGGTAGACCAAAAGCAATTTGAAAAGCTTGTACTACAAAATTAATGTTTTGGACGAGACAGGCAAGATGAATGTTGAAATCATACATCAAAGCAAACATCGTGAAGGCCAAATAACTGAGATCTAGTTTGTATTTCGGAATGAGGGGAAGTAGCCTATCGAAGAGGTTTACCTAGCCGTTGACAATTAGAATATATTTGGTTTTAAACTCACCAAGTTCTAATTTGAAATTGCTCCCCATCAGACTGCTTCTGCCAAGCTGAAAATCAAAATTCCTCTGTTCGATGCTAAAATTCATTCCAATTATTGGAAATGCATTAACAAATCAATTTTCCTTTATAAGGTTGGATCTTCCTTCAGAATATTCAGACTCATCACTACTTTCAACATTTATCGAATCGCAGATATCTATCATATCGTCTGCGAAAGATTATCAAAGAATTTACACCTTTTAAGTTTTTCAGTGAAGTATGAAAATGCTGAGGAACAAAAACTGCAAATATTGAAATCTTTAATTATTGATGGTCGATTTTAGATTAAAAAAGTGGAAACCAACTCTTTTGGCATTTCAATCGTTCAATACTTTTTCTTCTTAAGGAGAAATGAAGATTTGGATTTGGAAGAACATAAATTCACTCCGCATAACATGCAATACTTACCAATGATTAGAGAGAACTATAAAAAAAAGGGCATAAAATAGATAACTTCCTTGAAGGAAGTAGCTTCTCTAAAAGAAGTGTCTTCTCTAAAAGAAGTTACTTCGAGAAGAGAAGTAGTTGTTGTTGGAAGTTAAGAAGGAATAAACTAAGACAGCAAACTTCAACTCTATTTCCTTTGGCAAGAACATGATAATTTTGGTATAATTGACCCCAAACCAATCAGTATTACAGCTACAGAAAATACAACACTCAAAGTTAAACTTCCATTCAATGTCAAGATAATTCTGCAAGATTAAATCGAGCATAATTTCGAGTAAAATCCCTGCCTGTAAATGCAACTGGAATTCAAGATAAAAAATATCTTTGATCCAAAAGATATCAATGTCTGTGTATAATTGACAGAAGGCGTGAGCAATGATCTCTACTTTGAAGGGATCACATAGCAAATGCTGAACCTTAAGTATAATGAATAGAGTCAGTTTAGAGTGAAGCTCATTTTATTTCGGTGTGGTGTTTACAATATTGCCCGCAACATCAAATATACAATTTCAATAAGCAAAGTCAACTCATACGTTATAAACCACTTCGAATACGAGAATCTCTATCTTATCGTAAAGAATCCTTCGATAAGTGCTAACTTCGATTTCTTTAATGAATTTAATCAACTGTAGAATCCTAACTTCAAGAAGAATGCGCAAACAGTCGAGAGCATTGATCTATTGTGATTGCATACAATTATAAATCTTCAGTTGTATCATTAATACATAATTATATCATCGATCATCAAGACTGCTCTTCTTTTAAATGAAGCAAGATATGATTTCCTGTAAAATCTTTTATTATCAAAATTTATTTGACTCCTTAAGAACTGCTTTTAACAACCTCAAAGTTTACTTTATTGTTGCTTAGTTTTTATTTGGTTTCCGTGTATTGAGTCGCAGGTAAAAAGACACCAAAATTTGGAACGGGCAGCCCAGCAACTATATGGACAACTGGAACATATGCTTTATTAGCAAAGTGAGCAACTAATTGACTTCCATAGAAATTATAATCAATCCATTTTCCAGGAGCAGTTCTCCCCTCCTGACAACCTAAAATATGCCCGTAAAACTGTCTGGATTTATCAAGATCATTAGAGGGAATAGCTAGATGAAAAGGTTGATATGCGATTTGCTCAGAGTTTTCCATTGATATTTTATAATAATCAAAAGCGTATCTTGATGGTGCTGATAAAATCATATTTAAAGTTGATGAAAATCACTGCTTCATCACATGCAAAAAAGTCTCCTTGCCAACCTGTACTTTTCCAATGGCTCTTAATTTCTTTTTTCCTTCCTTATAACGGTCAAGCAATTTTTTTTTGCGGGAGTAATCTCCACCGTAGCATTTGGCAGTTACATTTTTCTTAATATGGGGAACATCTTCTTTTGCAATTGTTTTGGTGCCTATTCTTGCCTGAATTGTCACAAGAAACAGATGAGGAGGGATGGTTTCTTTTATCTTTTGGCAGATAGATTTAGAGAATTCATATGCTTTTTTTTAATGAACAAGAAAAGTGAGAGCATCGATTGGGTCATTCATGATGTGGATAACTATCTTCACGATATCTGCCTTTTCAAAATCACCGTATTCGTATTCAAATGATCCATAGCCATGAGTAAGAGACTTTACCTTATCTACAAAATCAACGATGATTTAAGCGAGAGGCAGTTTATATTTGAGCACTGTCTTGCGGTCAGATGCAATTTCCTCGATGAAACTTCCCCTCCTGCTCTCGCAAAGAAGTTTAATATCTTTTACATACTCATGAGGAATAACAATTGTGCAAAAGGTCATTGGCTATAAAAAATATTATGATCTATCTTTGTCAGGGGCCTCTGCTGCACTTTCAATATACAGTAATTTCTATAGTCGCAATATGTATACTTCTTATCTTTTAACTTTGCACTTATAGGGCACACTTGGCGATGTTAGAATAGCTTAGACGCTAAATTAATCTTATAAACGCTGTCTAAACACGTCCATGTGCAGCATACCTAAAAATCCACAGCGAAAACCACTCCCTAAAGTGGCACTGCTTTAACGCATATAGGTCACGGCAGGATCAGTTAGTACCAACTTCTATAGGCTAAATTTTAAAGCTCTTACTTTTTTTCGAGAGCATTGAAATCCTCACCGTCCAAAGGGTACACTCCAGCAAACATCATGGGTTTGGCAGGTTTAAATCCAGGTTCAGCCACTACTTTCTATCCAATTCTATAGAAAGTATCTCCAATACGAGCCTATTTAACCTGTTTCATGTTGCTTATAACATACCCAATTTGCCCGGGAGTTAATGAGTTATGAGAAGTAACTTCTGGCTGCAAAAGTCCCACCTCAAAAACTTGATAAGTTTTTCCCGAAGAACAACTAACAATGGTAGCTGTCTTTTTGAGCTCTCCACTCATCACGTAAAATAAGCATATAACATTTTTATTATTAACGAACCAACTGTTTACAAGAAACAGTTTGAGTTTGTCCGTTGATTTGCCAACTGGAGGATGAGGAATCTATGTTATTATACGATGAAAAAGAGCTTCTACATTTATGCCTGTTTTTGCACTGATCTTTGTGATTTAAGCTGTGCCGAGAGATAACTATTCCCTCATCTATTTTTCCATAATAGGAATATCGCAAATTGCGTCTATTTTGTTTAAAATTCCAATTATCTTTAGATTTTCCTTCTTAGCCAACTCATAGTTCGCTAGAGTTTGAGCTTGGATTCCTTGAGTGACATCCACTAGCAAAAGCGCGCCTTGGCACCCCCTCATTGATCTCTCCACTTCGTAATGAAAGTCAACGTGACCTGGAGTGTCGACCAAATTAAGCAGATACTATTGATTGTTGTATATATATTTCATTGTGGCAGTTTGGGCTTGAACTGTAATTCCCCTATCCCTTTCAACTTTTAGTTTGTCCAAATATTGGTTAGTTGAGTTTTTGGGAATAGTATTGGTGATCTGAAGCAAACGGTCAGCAAGAGTGGACTTGCCGTGGTCAATATGAGCGATAATGCAAAAATTACGAATGAACTCGATGGGAATATTTTATGAAAAGGCAAATTTGATACGCCTATACATTGTGTACATATTATTCATAATTTAGCAACAATTAACTTTAGTCGAGACAAAAATAAATGAAGATAGTAAAGCAACGAAATATTAGAGGAATTTCAATTAATTTAACGGACAAGATACATAGTTGAGAGGAAGATCTTTAAACCTATTATAATTATTTTCCAATCAACACTGATTGCATTTAAATTATATTTTTTGCAGGGCGATTTATCTTATACATTAATCATTTATATTACATTAAATTTAATCTGACTTCTCTTTCAACCTTTGCAGAAACCCTTTTATATTGTTTCGTTAAAAATATCTCTCTTTGTTTACCAGGGCTAAAATCTAATAATTGAAGATTAATATATCCGCTTTGATTTTATATCTGTCCTTGGCAGATTAGGGAGACAGTAATTATGAACAATCGTGTGATTAGCAGTAATTGGAGATGAAAATTATCTTGATTTATACCTATTGAATTTGGCATGGGCTACTTTGTCTGGTAATATTGCAAAATGAGACTGGTTCTAATCTTTCGGCTTGCATTCTGGAGATGAGGCTGCTGATAATCTAATATTGATCATATCTTTCTTTTTAAATCGTGTTTTCTCATTACAAAAGAGTGTAATAAAGTCATTCTCTCGAATCGGTTTTTGAAAATTGTGCTTTTCCCAATCCACAACAATTTTTTATTCGGTATCACACTGAGTGATATCAACTTTTTCGAAGGATAACAACTTAGGCATGATTTTATGCTAATGGGAAGTGCCAAGAATCTGAGAATTAAAATTAATGCTCATTTTAAGATGAGTTTTCCTTTCTTAGTATTTATTGAGATAGTAAGATAGCGACTTTCGATAATTGTGAATCTTATTCATTTTCTTTGAAACTTTATTTTATCTCATTTGTGTTTATTTTTCTAATTATTGAAAGCTATTGATATTCATCCGACTGATATTACAATTATACTCCATATCTTTTAGATCTTAATCTTGCTGATATGATTTTGGGGGAGAGGTTTTACTTTATTATTAATTTACACATAATAAAATGTCCTTATTTAAACTTAAATCACTTTGGACCAAAGTTTTTTCGGAAGAGGAGTTTGATTAGAAACACTTGGCTGTTGGTAAAATAGGGAGACAGGCCTCATTTTCAGTCGCCAACTTTCAAGGCATTCTTAGAGTATACATCATTTACAAAAATACCGAAATAGAAGTACGAAATATCTATGAAAACAAATTTTAAAATGGAATTATCGATATCAAATATGTATCACATCCAGATTAAAGAATTCGCCATGGGACAATAGGAGTACTTTTTTTCAGAAAATTTGCATATCTACACTTCTAACCCATCAACAATGGCTAAAGATTTGAGCCTAAACTTCTTTACATTGATGTTGAGCCTTCGTTCGCAATTGGAGTTAGCCCGATATCAGTAATGACTCTGAATTCGAGTATTCAGTACCTGAATCCTCCATAGATACAAAAGATAAAAATTGGTGACCCAATATATCCCTTTACACGTTGTCTTAACAAAATCTACTTTGTTGATGGAGAATAGCTGGTGTAAATTGAAGGTTCGACTGAGCAGTGGCGTATCATTGTCGGGCGAATTCGCCAGTTATTCGTATTTGCGGATACTATAGTAGTAATTGGAGAAAGAGCGTTGTGGTAAGTAAGTAACGCTAAGATAATAAAAACTAAAGTTATGTAAGAGGATATTTGTTGTGGAACAATAACTTTTCGCAGCGTTACCTCTTATAATATCCTAATTGCCAATTTTAGTGGATTATTTTTTATCTACTCGTCAAACTATGAACTACTTTGGGCTATTAAACTCGAATACATACCTCTAAAGATTATCGTTCATGAGCACGAATAAATAAAAGGAATGATGACCATCTTGTCAGAAGAAGGCAATTTATAGCTCGTCTATTCTGGTGTGGAGGTTCCAGATACAGTTATTGAACCGCTCTCACAGAATATTAATTATTAGGTTGTAGACGCAGAAATACATGAGTTTCTTGAGAGGATGAAGACTAAACCAGATTAAAAAATAAATAAAACTTAAGCTATGAATAACTCATAAGCCAATTATAAACTGTACTTCGGAGAAATATAAAAATCATACTAAAATATAGATGAAAAACCACGATTGTTCCAAATATAGAATAAATTAATAAAAAGTCAGTTTATATGCTAAATAACCAGCAAATAGCCTCTATGCAATTTCAAAGTTCAGATAAATTTGCCTTATAATATTTATTGCAGCGATAAAAGCAAATAACTAAATGTTGCAAAGTGCAATGATAAGATTGTCTTTCATATATTTACCAATAACTAAAGTTTTCCTTATGAACGAGAACTCAGCGTAATAATTAGATACTAAAGTAACGAACAACGTAGCTTTTAATATATTTAGGTGGAACACCCTTCATAAAAATGAATAGTGTACCTATTCCTATGGGCCTGCAATGTTTAGTCACAGGCTATTAGTCCAATATCAAAGCAGTCAATAATATCATCATTAAAGCCAATATTGAATTGCCATCTTTTAACGACATATTTCCTGAGTTGTGCAAAAAGGAAAAGCAGTAGCAACGAAAAACAATAAAATTTACACTGTCAAACGGAGTTGATTGCATCATCACATATAACAAAGGATATAATAAGGCCAAGATCTAAAGTTAATACTATTCAGGGTTGTGCTACATAATTAATTAATTTTCTCACCATATTCGATTGTATAATTCGCGAAAATCAACTAAAATAGAACTGTCTGTATAAATACCTTTGTAATAATTCTTTACAATCATGAAATAACACTATGAGCAAAGAATTATCCTTAAATAGGCTTTCAAAGACGTTGAATCCAAATCAGAGTAATTCAGAAACACTCAAAAAAAGCTATTAGTGAAAATGAAAGAGAAAATGACAAACATGGGCAACATCGACAAACTTCTTTAATATACATATGAAAGACTTATTGATAGCGCTACTCATTATGAGGAAGTTAGCAAAGAGACTGAAGTTATAAATCATAATTTATGTGTGGCCATCAAGCTAATTATAGAACTTCTATTTATACGAGCCAATCCAAGTGTGAAAGCTAAATATATGGCTTTAGGTATATTGGGATATGAGCAGTAAAATCTAGAACGCGGGTGGGAGGATAAGGTGCTAGCTAACTCATCACATTTCCTCAATAAAAAATACAATAGTAGTGACCAAATTTCTTTTGAACAACTGCAGAAGATCCCACTTTATGTGATTTCCAAAGTAAACAATGGGGATTGGAATTGATCTATTAAATATCTATTAAAATAAACAATATTTTAATCAATACTTGAAAGTTCTTTGATGAAAGACTTTATCAAATCCTGATTGAATACTGGGTCCAGCATCGCTACCGTAAAAGGTACTATAAATTATATAAAAATGCAGCACTTAAATGGTCACAATAACGATGAAAATAAGAAATGGGTTCTTGACAGCTCGTGAAGAATAGTTGCGACTCAAGAAAATCCATCTCACTAGTGCGCCAACACTCAGCATAATTATATGCCAAAGTGAAGAAGGAAAGATACATCCGATGGTAGGAATGAAATAGAGGATCAAAGAGTATCCAGCGAGATTAGCAGACTAATTTATGATAATTTTACTTCAGTGTTGGTTATATCTCCTCCAAGACAGCTAATAATAGCAGGATAAAGAATTATTTAGATAAATTCAAAGATTACCGCCAAGGCAAGGGCTTGAATTAAGTAATGAGGATTAAAGTTAAAATCCACTCCATCTGCTATGAAATAATCGTTGATATTGGCTGTAAGGCCTAGGATGATGATATAAGTAACAGTTAACCAAAGAGGGCCATACAAATCTGGTTATGACTACATCTAAGCTTATTCTCCATCTTTAAGAGTAAGAAAATCATCTTTCCAAATCAAAAACGAGTGGAGAATTTTTTTTAGAAAAAGGGAACTAGTGATGTCAAATTATGACTTGTTTTCCCTAAATAAGCAAATATATACTCAGGATAGAAACAACAGCACAGACTGGCCAAACAATTAGGAGGGGTATAATAGTGATCTGGAATACGCAAGTCTTATTGCGGATACGAGGGTTTATACACCTATGTGATAAATGTTTTACGGTCTCACATGCAATCTTCTGAGCAACAGACTCGAATAATCTTTGCTTTTGCTCGATGGTTAATTTTTATATCTATTAATTTTGATTGCATGGGTCAAAAATGATTTTCTGAAAAATGTTTTCCTACTCAGGGTTAATTGCCATATCTTATCGAATAATATTTTATTATAGATTATTTAGTACAACATTAAAATCATTTGGTTTCATGGAAAGCACGCTTAAAACTGGGTTTATAATAGATTTACTCAATTTTTTTAATCTTCGACTCCTTTCGTAATTTAGTCTTGGCCTTATTTCCATTCGATATCTATTTCAGGAAGGGGTTATCGATTTTTTGAGATTCAAAGTTTACTTACTTCAATTTGTTGCTCTTGCTGCGCAACAATTGGATATAACTTTTACTCTTTTATTTTGCTTACGATCGAGTAAAAATTGTTGAATTAACTTCATCTTTTTTTTGGTACTTGGATACATTTTCGTCTCTTTTCATAAAGGAAAGTCCCTTTGACTCTTTGTTGGAAGTTAATAGTTTTAATTTTGGAGATATACTTCTAATTTTGAGTTTATTTTTTTTGAAATCTCCTTTAAGTGGTCCTTCAAGTTCATTAATTACATGATCTTTAAAACAACTTATTTTAAAAGTAGTTCCTGTACTATTGTTCAGACTTTGAGTTGATTTTGTATTAATGTTCGTTTGACATCTATCTTTTTCATAAAATTATACTTCTTCCTATTGTTATTTTTTGCAGACTGGCGTTTCTTTGTCGCAGTTCAAAGGGTGATTCTTATTTCTGTTGATAAATATTCCGATGAGATTCAATTGAGGATTAAAAAGTTACTAATGATCGCGTATCTCTTATCTTTTAAATAGCTTAACATTAAGTACCTTCAATTCTTAATTAAAATAAATAACCCAACAAAAGTAATACTCCTTAACATTTTTTAGATAGGTAAATAAAAATTATAACTGAGAAGGCGAAGGTTAAAGGGTTTACTTTTTTTGGTTCAGATTTTAGTTATGTTTGAGAAGAGATATTGGGATAGGGTTTAGTGAAATCTGCATTAAATGTATTTTACTGGTCCTGTGATAAAAGGAAATTTAAGATATTCAGCTATGCTTTTTTGCCTGTGAACATTATTATAACAAAGTTCAAAGATGCTCCAAATAAACTTTTTTTGTAGTTTTAAAGTTCGACTTTGACTAAATTATTTGTATATGTTTTGAATATTTTATGATTATTAGTTCGATGGAGCCTATAATTTTGAAGTGAAGTGCGAACCTTCATTATTTTTTGAATTGCTAATTAGTGCTTGGTTTGCTATTTTCATTTGAGAAGATTGTTGTTTAAATAATAGAATTTCTATTTATTACAAAATTTTTATTTAATTAATTTCTCACATTCCATTTTTGATTGATCCAATAAATATATTTATGTTCAAAAATATCTTAAAATTTGGTAAGAATTATAATTATAATAGTGTCAGTTATGAATCAAAAGAGTGTTGCAGTCTGTCATAGATAAGTTCTTGAAATGGTGACACATGCCAAATCTCGTCTCAACAGTATCAAAATGAATAAATTGAAGCGACACTTTAAGCAAATCTCTCCTCTAATTATAGAGGAACATTAATAATCAAACAAATAAAATTATATGGACAACCAAAAGACAAACACAAATGGATCACAAAAACATGAATCGCTCACATAAAGATCCTTCATTCTGTAGCCTAATAATTTATCAGAGTTATTAAACGCTGATCTAAACATAAATCAATTTATGGGATAAGAAGATAACGATTAAAATATCAACCGTGATTAGAAAAGTCACATGACTGAATAAAGTTTTATTTCTCAGCGAACATATAAAGAGGATAGAACCTTTATAAAATAATATGAGGTTATCAATAATAAACATAAACTGTGTCTGGTCAAGATCCATCGTCTTTAATAGGAAAATAGTGTACTTCAACGAGAAGTTTAAACATTAAAGAATAAAGCTTAAAAATAGCTATTGGAGAAATAGGATATATGTAAAACATAATAAATTGGAGTAAATACTGAATTTGCATAATCTATCTCTGAAGACAAACTATAAAATAATTAATTACTGAATCGACTTATGGAATTGCAGGATTAAAATTCTAGACAGCTTTAAAAAATAATAGAACTCACATCTAATACTAATAACTTATAAAAAAAGGAAATGAAAACTCAGACATATTTCTAGATTGAAACCAATCAAAGTTTCGGACAAACTGAACTTAATTTATCCGATATAACTCTCTTGTAAATATAAAATAAGCAGCACTAATATGTTTTGTAAACCATTGAAGCAGCCTGTGCATAAATTTCGAATCAACCTAATTTTACTTTGACATAAATTTCTAATTTCAACACCTGGCTTTAGTAGGTTATGAACAGAAATATGAAAAATCACTTACTTCCTCTCTAATGTTAAGTAAAGCTTTTAAATTAAATAATCCAATCTAATAAAAAATCTTTTTAATAAAAATAAAGGCAGAAATCATAGCTTTTAACTTCTGCTTATCAAACAATACAACATTTGCTTTAATAAATAAAAGAAACACAAGTGATGGCTAAAATTAATTATAAAGGTCTTTTAGATTTTGAAAGGAAGTCCAAAAGTTTGAGACCTGCTGAATAAAGATCTTGATTGTTATTTAAACAGGTACATAGCTTTGTATATTTTAACCTAAATATTTAAGTTTGCATTGTTTTTGTAATTATTTTTACCTCACTTTTAAATAAAATAGCTACGATAGTCATGAAGAATATTGCTTAATATCCATTAATATTTGCTTAAGATAATTGGTTTATTCATATTGAAATTATCTCAAATTCTATTATCATTCACAATTTAAATTAGCATTGGTGAATAAAATATTAGTGCCAAGGGCTAACTTCAATAAATAATAATAGTGTTAATACGATTAGTACAATACTTTAAGTTCTAGATGTTTTGCCTTATAAAGCGAGAAAAGAATATTTAATGCTAAAAAATTGTGAATAAAAGAATAACAGAGTTTTTAATAAATTATTTTGTAAAATACTTTTACCGTAGAAGAATATTAACTTTATATTAAAAAAGCAAATATTCGTTTTAATTGTTTGATTTTAAAGTTTTTTACTTTACAGAAAGCCAACGGAGAGGAAATATTTATGGTTAAAAGGAATATTTGGCCCGTCCACATTAACCTACTATTTGTTTTGCTAGATATTCTATTCTTCTTTATAAAACCATATATAATAATAATAATAATTTCATCAATGAAAATGTCAAGAAAAACAACTTTACCTTAATTTTTACGGGAAATAGACTTCAGTCAATTTAAAAGATCAAATTCTCATCGGAAAATAGAATCGCAACTCAAACTATCATCTGAATCACTATAAACTTTTAAAATAACGGAACCAACCCTATAAAATCTAAATTCACAATGCCCTTCGCGAAATGATAATCATAAAAAGTCAGCGAGTGAGATGAGCAGTGAATCTTAGAAGATAATAAACAAGAACTACTTCACAATTAATATGACAAATGGTAAACAGAGAGACCTACCCATAATATCTTCTTTGGCAACTGCTCATAAAATGTTAATTGGAAGATCAAAATATCTCAGTTTTCAGGAAATGAATAAAGAAAATGGAGAATACCGTGAATCTCTTTACGAATTAGAAAGGTAGGAGAATGCATTTAAATCAAAATTTAAGATCAATCCTATTAATGTTAAATCAAGGAAGAACATTTACGAAATAGAGAAAGGAAGAAGGTAAGATCTTTTAAAGAAAAGAGAAAGCATTGTCAACTTACAAATCAGCAAAAGTATTCATAAAATTTATCAAATAAGAAATAACAATAACAAATAACAGTCGATCAATCAAAAATCAATCTATTAGCGAAGAGGCAGTGCCTGGAAACTCCACGACTTTTATGATCCTCTCGTTTAATAGTTTGAAATGAATGATTTGAAAGTACAAAAAATGAAATAAAGACTGACTATCTTGTAGAAGCTTAACGCTATTAATAAAAATTGCTAATAAATATAGTATGACTCTCAAACTGCAAATTCAGTCCAAATATTCACTAAATTTAGCGAGCATTTTGGTAATAAACTGATAAAAAAACAAAGAAAACTCTAAAAAATGAAGTTATTATTCGCCTGACGTTTCTATTATATGATACTAGCATTTTGTGTTTATAATTAAATTAGTTATTAAAATAGAAGAAATTTTATCATTGATAATATTATGAGAAATTGATCATGTTGAAGTCAAAAATTATTCTTTTATTAATTATAATAGAATCAGAAGCATATGAGCGATAGTTATTCCTACGTCAAGATACATAATGCTCAGCGCAGGGATAAATTAGAAAGGAAAAAAGGTTATAACCTTCAGTATATGACTCCTCCTAAATGTCAGTATAAGCACTCTCTTTGGGAGATATATAAATCCTTATAAACAAAATTAGGCTATGACTATGACATTTCCAAGGCTAATAAAAAATTAAAATGGATGAAGGAGTAATTTAAAGATAAAATGGAAAGGTATTTGGGAAATTCTAAAAAGTATTTGGGAAATTACACATACGTAAAAAAGAACACAAGAATGGATAAAGTTAAAATTAAAGAAGAGCTTAAATTCGAGGTCAAAATGAACCCAATCATAAAGCAATTTTCAAAGATTGATAATATGATAGAAGATAAGCTTAAATTGTATGGACTTAGGTGCCTCATGCTATAATGATATATTTGTAAATATCATATTCTCAGATTATCTAAATTCTAATGTTTTAAAATTAGAATATTGTGATAAATTAATCATCCTAAAACCAATTTATTCTTTTATTAATTATAATAGAATCAAAAACATATGAGCGATAGTTATTCTTATGTCAAAATTCATAATGCTCAGCGTAGGGATAAATTAGACAGGAAAAGAGATGCTAACTATTACACTCTGACTCCTCCGAAATATCTTTCTAAAAAATCTCTTTTGAATACGTATAATCCCCTATAAAAGAAATTAGGCTATGACTATGACCTTTCCAAAGCAAATAATAAATTAAAATGGATGAAGGAGTAGTTTTAAGATAAAATGGTGAAGTATTTGGGAAATTCTACTTTCGTAAAAAAGATGACAAGAATGGATAAAGTTAAAATTAAAGAAGAACTTAAATTTGAAGTCAAAATGAACCCAATAATAAAGCAATTTTCAAAGATTGATAATATGATAGAAGATAAACTAAAATTGTATGGACTTAGGTGTCTTTTGCTGGTATGATTGTATTTATAAATATCATAAACGATCAAATCATTCAGATAATAAGGCTTTTTTAAATTATATAAAATTCTACGACTTAATCCAGAGAAGCAACTAATAAACTGCCAAAAGTGAGAGCAAAGCGAAAAATACATATGTAGATTGTCCTGTAAATGCCAAATAATCCATACAACTCCCGATTAAGAGAGCAATATAAATATAAACTATACTTTCTTGAATTGGTTCAACTAAATAGAATGCAAATATTACATGTCGTAAAAAAGTGTTTGCCGTTCTTGATGAATGTGACTTGAAAAAAAGAATAAACATTCGTAAGGGCAAGCATATATTCGAACATTAGAGGGACAAATATCGTAAAATAAAATTCCTTTGGTGTAGCCTGATTATGATTGATTGATTACTTATGAAATATTGGCTGTCAGGATAATGCCCAAGATGTTTAAAAAAATCAATAGATGAGCGATAGCAGTCAAAGGGATATTAAATGTGGATTAGTGATTACTTTTCCAATATCGATACCAGCAAACAAGCTCGCATAATGCAAAAATTCCACTTCCAATTGCTAGGTAAAGATTTGAACTGCTATCATTTCTTTCATTTATGTGAATATCAGCGATAAAAAAAATGATCCTAATGAAAAAGATTGCAACTTTTTTTATGATCAAGCATTTAGGAATTTATGGGGGCAATTATTCCTACAGATCAGATACCTGTTCTTATTTATTTTTTCCCTCTTAATTTTGCATCTTAAACTGAGAATATAAAATTATAAAGAAGCCATTCTATCTTGAGAAAATATTTGATATTAAATTTTAGTAAATTAGTTTTGAATAATTATTTTCAAATATTGGCTTTTGTGGGGTTGGGGTTGGGGTTGGGGTTGGGGTTGGGG
>Ga0302186_10000154_pt1 | contig 61949 bp, 51 predicted proteins | sample II_Bog_E1_2_FD_198782 | JGI IMG/M metagenome (GOLD analysis project Ga0302186, IMG submission 198782) | Peat permafrost microbial communities from Stordalen Mire near Abisko, Sweden - II_Bog_E1_1 | ecosystem: Environmental > Terrestrial > Soil > Wetlands > Peat | place: Sweden: Abisko...
CGATTACGCATGTTGAATCACTACAATATCTGGAACTCCCTTTTGAGTTAAAATTAAAGACTGTTCCGTTCAGAAATGTGCGTTATTACGGAGTAATTGGGCTTGACATAGGATTTCTTCTTAAAGCCACGGATGATTATAATACTACAGTGCTATTAAATCAGGCATATTTCACGACTCCTCCGGAACATTTATATTCCGGCAATAATGAAGATATCTATTCCCAAACGGATTTCTTCCGTGCCTCATTGGTAATTGGGCTTGGAGCAGAATATAGCATTGCCGGTAGTACTGCCCTGCAAGCCTCCTTAACATATAATAATTGTTTTACCAACCTGAATAATACGAGTAGTAATGCCGCCAACATAAAAGGTATACAACTAATGCTCGGAGTACTATTTTAGAAATGAAGATTGCCCTTATACAACTGAATTACCATGTTGGCAACATCGAATCAAATGTTGCTAAAATAAAAAATGGAATAAAGCAGGCCAAGTCAAAAGACGCTGACCTGGCTGTTTTTGCTGAATTGGCCATTTGCGGATATCCCCCGAAAGATTTGCTTTTACAAAATGGGTTTATACAAAAATGCGAACATGCTGCAGCCTCCATCGCCAGGGAATGTGAAGGAATAGCAGCTATTGTTGGAGGACCTTCTCAAAATCGGGCAAAAAGTGGAAGATCTGCTTATAATTCAGCGTACTTTTTGGCTGATGGAAAAGTAAAACACATCATTCACAAAACATTATTACCATTTTATGATGTGTTTGATGAGTACCGTTATTTTGAACCTTCCAAAGAAAATAAATCTTTATCCTATAAGGGAGTAAATCTCGCAGTAACGATTTGTGAAGATATATGGAACCAGTGTCCGGATGAAAAAAGTCATTATACCCACACACGTTTTCCCCTAAAGGAAATGAAAGCCGGAAAAGCCGATTGCATCATTAACATTTCGGCTTCTCCTTATTCCTATACCCATTGGGGCGACCGCAGAAAAGTAGTTTGCGCCACAGCCCACGATTATAAAACACCTTTATTTTATGTAAATAATATAGGCACCAACACTGACCTTACCTTTGATGGAGGCTCCTTTGTTGTGGATAAAAAAGGGAAAGTATTGAATGAGTTAGCTCACTTCAAAGAAGATATGCAGGTTTTTGAATTAAAGAATAAGAAAGTAAAGACAATAGATAGCGAGAAACAAGCTGCAAGTAATGTAATACCACTTAAAAACAAAGCTAATGCCGTCTGGTATTGCTCCAACGAGGCAGATGATGGTAGAATTACAGAATCTGTATACAACGCCCTTGTACTTGGAATACATGACTATTTCCATAAAACCAATGCTAAAAAAGCGGTAATTGGAGTCAGTGGAGGTATTGATTCCGCACTTGTGTTGGCGTTGGCAATACAAGCATTGGGAAAAGAAAACGTTTTATCCGTAATTCTTCCCTCCCAATTCAGTTCCAATGAAACTATGAAAGACGCCATGCAGTTGCTCAAAAATACAGGCACGGCCTATCAAACCATATCAATAGAGCCGGGTGTACATGCCGTAAATGAATCCTTATCTTCTGCCTTTAAAGGCTTAAAGCCGGATATTACAGAAGAAAATATACAGGCCCGTATGCGCGGATTATTGATAATGGCTGTTTCTAATAAAACAGGCGCCCTTATGTTGAACACCTCCAATAAAAGTGAATTAGCTACGGGCTATGGTACTTTATATGGAGATATGGGCGGCGCATTATCCGTATTGGGTGATTTATATAAAACACAAGTATACCGGATAGCGGAATATATAAATGATTTAACTCCGGGACTGATTCCTGAAAACATACTGAAGAAAGCTCCGACAGCCGAACTCAGGCATCAACAAAAAGACTCAGACAGTTTACCTGAATACGATATATTGGACAAGATATTGGTACAATATATCGAACAACATAAGTCGGTTGCTGAAATAAAAGTGAAAGGCGCAGATAAGGAAATTATCCTAAAGGTAGTGAATATGGTAAATAAAACAGAATTCAAACGCTACCAGTTTGCACCCATATTGCGCGTTTCGCCCAAATCATTTGGAGTTGGCAGAAGGATGCCTGTTGTTGGAAAGTTTTAACGAAAGCCTGAGCTTATCGATAATCACTCATTTCCAAAATCTTCTCGGAAGGAAGGTTTATCCATTGCACAGGTGTTAAATCCGGGTGATTTTTTAAAACGGACTGTACAAGGTGATAGCCCAATGTAAAACCACCCCAATAAACATATTCATTCTTTGAGCCAAACATCACATCATCTTGAAAAGCAATATCCTGATTCTTTAATTGCGATTTTATCTTGAACCACATATCTAACTCTACATCCAAATTAAAAACATTAGTCCACGGTGCTATAGCAGTAGGGTAAATTAAATGCGCATACGAATCTGCTTTGCCTTCCGAAACAATATAATCGAGTAAATTGGATTGGTATGCTTTGTTAAAATTCATTTTAGTCCAATAGGCTTGGCTGTATTCACGGGCAATGTTGTAAGGAAGTATCTCCTTCCATAAATTGACTTCTGGGTCAATTGTAATAAGGATTTGTTTACTCCCGGCTATTGAAGATAACACACCCTCCATTCCATTTATAGTTTTTTGAATGTCATAATTTGAAGGAACTATATAAACCGTTATACTGTCATCCTTCAGATACTTCCTGCTTTCATTTAATGCAGAAGTAACAAGCTCTTCAATTTTGGCACGATTATACTCTATTTCATAAACATAATTCCCAAGTCCGGTAGTATCTCTAATAGATGTAGAAAGCTTATTACTAATCAATCCGGCATACTCACACTTGGAAAAGTACTTATTAAATATGGTATCTTTTACTTCCTGTTCGTAAATTATATTTCGATTTTTATAGTCCGTTTTTATAGCTTTCAGATAAAAGCTGTAATAATCTTCCAGAAAAACAATTCTATCTCCTGCAGGTGTAGTGAAAACTACTGGTTCAGGTTCTGTAGTTTTTTTTGCTTGATGCCCACAACCAAATAAGGAAAGAATTAAAATAGCAGTCAGAAGGTTTTTCATAAAATATTGAGTATTAGCGTGACTTAATGGCACAAATATAGTTTTTATAAAAAAGAATATCTATATCTACCTTGTAAATTCTGTTGTATAGACGCTTGTATTTCCTACTTCATCACTAACTACTAAACGCAGATGATGTGCACCTTTGCCCACATGCTCATCAAATGTGTAATAAACATAATTATTTTTAGGATTGAACTCCATTAAAATCCATTTCCCATCCACAGTTCCCCTGAAGTATTTAACCCCTGAAAGATTATCGCTTACCTCAAAGGCTATTTCCTTATCATGAGCCATATCCTTGCCTTTAAAAATATTCACAGGTTTTATCACCGGACGGTATATATCCAACATTATTGCATAACGGCCAAAATTTTTGGGGTGCACTGTCATGTATCCATTACTCCAAGTGCCGCCAATACTAACCTTTCTATCTCCTTCCAAACGCACTACTATTGCCTTTTTCATAATAGAATCGGACAAGTCCGGTTTGGGCTTAATCATAAGGGTATAATTTATGGCGAGAGGCGTGTTTTCATTCTGTATGTTGTAAATAGGTGAAATTTCGGTATTGCTCCTCAACGTATCCATGCTATAATGGAAATGCATTGTATTAAATAAAGCTCCTGCCGGAATTTGTATTTTTATACCCTTGTCTTCATAATTAAAAGGCTCTCTCCAGTTTGCTATGGCAAGGTATTTGGCTGTATCATGATATATAGGAGGTTTTTTTTCCTCCCCTAAGATAGTAAACGCAAGTGTAGAAGTGTTTCCGTTATAATCACTAATTACATATTCCATGGCATGATTCTTACTGATTTTGCAGTTGATACGGCCTCTATTCACTATTTTTTTATAAATATTCAGTTTATCATTATCTTGTAAAAAGCTATATTCAATAGTATCAATACGGCTGTGCATGGCTGCATAGTCAATGTGTCCGTTAATAAAACGCATGGTGGCGAAGCTTAATTCATCCATTCGGGAATAATAAATGGTATCGTTATTATCCTTCAATATTTTTATATAGGGTCCATTGCGGTTATCAGTTCCTTCTGCAATATCATAGCAACTAATTCCTACACCAATACTTCCATAGGCATGAATAGTAGTATTAGCGGCAATTACATACCGGTTATTTATTTTTCCTGCTTTAATATATAGTGGCTGGTGACTGCCGTTAATGCTGCTTGAATCATTCAGTGGATACAGCGCAATGCCTTTAATAATAGGTGCTAGGTTGTCAACAACTTTATATCCGGCAAGCAGGGGGTTAATGGGATCTTCATTTTTAGCATCCCTGATTTCAAAATGCAAATGCGGACCTTCTGCCGCACCTGTACTCCCGCTGAATGCAATTGTGTCTCCCTGGTTAACATTAAACTGCCCCGGCGGCACGTTAATATCCTGCTGATATTTTTCCTGGGCATATTGCTTGCTCTTTACATAGTTGGTAATGGCTCTGTTAAACCGGCTTAAATGTCCGTATAACGTAACATATCCATCGGCGTGTGTTATATATACTGCATTGCCATAACCATAGGGAGAAACTACAATACGTGAAATATATCCTTTTGCAACAGCACGAACAGTTAAGCCTTCTTTACCATCCGTACGAATATCAATACCGGTGTGGTAATGGTCGCTGCGGATTTCACCAAATGTACCGGCAAGACTTAAAGGAATATCCAATGGATTGATAAAATAGTTTTGGGGAAGTATTTCCTGTCCCCGTAAAGAGAATGAAATATATATCAGGATAGAAATTAGCGTACAAATCCTTCTATGGATGCGTGAAGCAGATGGGCGAGAACAAAATATTTCAGGAGAATCTAAATACATCTACTTGTAAATTGGGATATTACTTTATTTTCGCACAAAATTATAAATGTCCCCCTTTAAAATTCCTTATAGTTATGAACATAAAAACCTTGCTTATACCGGCTTTCTGTGCTTGCCTTACATATATTGCCTTTGCTCAGTCCGATACTGTTAAGAAAGTTACCATAAAATATGAAATCATAAAAAAAGATACGGTTAAAAGGGAAACTATTATTACTGAAGAGGTACCTAAAAAAGATTCAGGGTGGGATGTGGGCGGAATAATAAATATTGCTTTTTCACAAGTAAGCCTTTCCAACTGGGCAGCCGGCGGGCAAAACTCCATAGGACTCGTATCGCTGGCATCTGTTCATGCAAACTACAAAAAAAATAAGATAAGCTGGCTCAATTCTATTGACCTTGCCTACGGACTTGAAAAACAGGGTAAACAGTCAGCAGAAAAAACAACAGACAAGATAGAAGCAACCTCCAATATTGGGTATACGTTATTTGACCATACGCTTGCAGGTGTATTGGTGAACTTCAAATCGCAATTCGGTCCGGGATATGAGTTTCCAAATGATTCAGACCTGCTTTCCAATTTTATGGCTCCCGGTTACGCCACTATCGCATTAGGTCTCACTTATAACCCAAACAAAAACCTATCCGTATTCATATCCCCGGCAACACTTAAATACACATTTGTAGAAAACCAGATGCTGGCTGATGCCGGCGATTATGGAGTTACTCCTGCCACATATGATGCAAGCGGTAAAGTCCTTCAACATGGCAAAGAGATACTCTTGCAGGCAGGCGCTTATTTTAATGGGAACTATTCAGCAACTGTTTGCAAAGGAGTAACACTTGCCACCAACCTCCAGCTATTCTCCAACTACATTAAAGATCCTCAGGATATAGTAGTAGACTGGACTAACTTAATACAATTGAAAGTGAATAAATTTATTTCGGTAACTATTAATACAGAATTAATTTACGATCAAAACGTACTTGTGCCCTTATATAATGGATCTGTATTAGTTGGGAAAGGTCCGCGTACACAGTTCAAGGAAATATCCGGCTTTGGATTGGCTTACAATTTCTAATTAGAAATTCCACATTTTATGTTTATTTTGCTCCCTCATATTTAATTTAGTGAAAAAAATCACATCCTGTAAATAACTTTAGGTCAAGAATGATAGCTTATATAAAATACCTGGTAAAAAGATATTTTTATTTTCTTATTCTTCGGGATAAATACACACCATCAGCGCAACTTGACCAATATGCCTTGGGAATAGAGTTAAAAAAAATGCCTTTCCGGTTTTCTGAAATTGAATTCAATGTATTTACCTATCACGGCGAAGACGGCTTATTGTTTAATATTTTTTCACGCCTAAATGAAACACCTAAAATATTTGTCGATATAGGAGCAGGAGATTGCGTTAAGAGCAACTGTGCCAATCTGGCTGTAAATTTAGGATGGACCGGTTTGTTTATCGATGCGGAATACCGGAATATTGCAATTGGAAAATCCTTTTACGCTAAATTGAATGCGACTAAATTTAGTCCCCCTCATTTTTTACAAAAAAAAGTGAGCCCCGAAAATATAAATGAATTACTAAAAGAAACTGCCATTTTTGGTGAAATTGGACTTTTATCTATAGATATTGATGGTGATGATTATTGGATTTGGAAAGCAATAGATACTATAAACCCAATAGTAGTAATTATAGAATGCAAAGTTGAATTCGGGGATAAAGAATTAATTACACCTTATTCAAAAACGACAAACAATTATAAAAACGCCACTTATCTAGGTGCTTCTATACCTTCTTTTTGCCGCCTGGCAAAACAAAAAGGATATTCACTTGTATCGGCTAACCGATCCGGATATAACCTCATATTTCTCAAAAACACCTTCCTCGAATCGTCCAATATTTCAGAATTAAACCCACAAGATTTGCTGGCTCTTCCTCAGGTTAAAAAAAGCTTTTATGCGGATTCATTATTAAAAGGCATAGAATTTGTTAAAGATACCTTTACCTCTTAACCTACCCTATTTAAAGGATTAGCCTGCACTTCTTAAAGTCCAAACTCACGCACTATCCCTATTTGAATAATGTATTTACCCAAATTCACTACATCGCGTGAAACTGGAGTATTATTCGGATAATATATTGTTTGGGAAATCGGTTCGCTGGTTTTATAAAAATTTACATCTTCGCTATAAGAAAAAACATAATTATAATAAACACCTGCATAAAAATCAATACTGGGCCGACGATAAAGAAACTCAATGCCCGGGCTTACCGACCAAATATCATTTACATATGTTACCCCTTTTATAATAGGGCCCACATTGGTCCCGTTAATTATAAATCCAAGTTGGGTTGGATCATAGTCCGAGCCCAAATTATAAGTAATGCTTTCAAAACTAAGATTAACCGAGGCATTTAAACGCATACTCTGAGCTTTATTAAGCGAAACAAAATAACCCACCCCTGCATTCACATTCCAGTCCCACATATTCTGATTATACCCTATGGAGGTATTAAAAAAATTAATCGATAAATGCTTTCCGTAATTCTCTTCTAACCCTAAGCCAATATTATAAAAAGCAGTCAGTCCCGTCACATTCACATTATGTTGAAATTGATATACATAACCAAGGTTATTGGAAGTATATTGAAAATTTAAATTCTGGTTCAAACTGGTGGCTGTAATGTCTGTTGCAAAAAATTTAATGCCAATGAAATTTTTAAATAATTCACCTTTCGCAGTATCAAGCATATTCACATATGCATCCTGCGAAAAAGAATAATAATAACTAGTCATTAATACCAATAAAAGCCCTGCCTTTTTAATAAACCTATTCATGTGTTTTAACATTGCAAATTCAAAACTATAAATCTTCCGCAAGATACACCTTTGCTTTGTTTCGTAAATTGTAATTGAGCGACATACTTTCACCATAGGCTCCGGTAGTACGAATGGCCATAATATCTCCCCGCTTAGTTTCAGGCAATTCCACCGCTTTCCTGAAACAATCGGAAGATTCGCAGATGGGACCTGTTACATCATATGTTACATATTTATTTCTTTTGGATCCGGTAATATTTTCTATCTGATGATATGATTGATACAGGGCAGGGCGAAGTAATTCTGTCATTCCGGCATCCAGTATAATAAAATTTGTTTGCATACCTTTTTTCACAAAAAGAACCCTGGAAATAATGGAACCGCTTTGAGCTACTATGGCACGTCCGGGCTCCAGGTGCATCTTTTGGCTGGGCTCTATTTTCAAAAATTTCCGGAATAGGCTGAAATAGCTTTCAAAATCAGGTACAGGATTCTTATCGGGATGGTAATAATCCACACCCAAGCCTCCTCCGAGATTGATATTTTCAATTAAAATATTTCGGTTGGCAAACCACTCTAACATTTCATTTACTTTAAGGCATAAGTTTTTAAATACCGTTAAATCGGTTATTTGAGAGCCTATATGGAAATGCAGCCCAATTAATTTTATGTGCTTACTTGCATCAATCAACTTCATAGCTTCTTCCAATTCCCATGAATTAATTCCAAATTTGTTTTCTTCCAAACCGGTTGTAATATAATGATGTGTGTGCGCATTAACATTCGGATTGATACGTAAAGCAACAGGGGCCTTTTTGTTCTCACTTTTTGCAATCGCACTTATAACCTTCAACTCTTCCAACGATTCACAATTAAAACAAAAAATGTTCTTTTTAATGGCATACCTCATTTCTTCATCAGACTTGCCCACACCTGCAAATACAATTCTATTGGCTTTAAATCCGCACTCGAAAGCTCGTTTTACTTCATTCCCGCTAACGCAATCGGCTCCAAAACCGGAATCTTTAATATATTTAAGGATGTTTTTATTTGCATTTGCTTTGAGGGCATAGTGCAAATCTATATTGTATTTTTCCGCCCCTTTTTTTGCTGCTTTTAAAGTTTCCTTTAACAGTCCGGTGTCGTAATAATAGAAGGGAGTTTCAATACCTTGAATTTTCTTTAGCAGTGATTGACTAAGCATAAATCCTTATTTTTTTAAAGCTGTTTTATTAAACAATCCTTTATTCAAAGCTATTAGAGCATCTTTCTTGTGCTCGGCGTTAACCAATACAGAAATATTGTTTTTACTTCCTCCATAGGAAATCATCCGAATAGGAACATCCTTTAACGATTCAAATATCTTAACAGCATATCCGTGCTTATCGGCAAGAAAATCGCCTACAATGCAAATTATAACCTGGTTCATTTCAACATTTACAGTACCGTATTCTTCCAATTCTTTCATTATTTCCTGAATATGAGTAATGTCGTCAATTGTAAGGGAAACAGCAACCTCCGAAGTGGTAATCATATCGATAGGTGTTTTATATCGCTCGAATACTTCAAATATGCTTCGCAGAAAACCATAGGCCATTAACATCCTGGTGGATTTTATTTTAACAACAGTTATATGGTCCTTTGCAGCAACGGCCTTAATTTCATCTCCTGATGCACTGCGGCTTATAAGTGTTCCTTTAGCTTCGGGTTGCATGGTATTAAGAAGCCTTACAGGCACATCCCTTTTTTTAGCCGGGCGTATGCAATATGGATGTAAAATTTTAGCCCCAAAATAGGCCAGCTCTGCGGCCTCATCAAATGAAAGTTCTGCAATGGGAAACGTATTGGGTACATAACGGGGATCGTTGTTATGCATGCCGTCAATATCAGTCCAAATTTGAATTTCTTCTGCATTTATAGCAGCTCCTATCAATGAAGCAGTATAATCGCTGCCACCTCGTTTCAAATTATCAATCTGCCCGAAGGCATTACGGCATATATACCCCTGTGTTATAAACATATCAGATCCCGCATGCTTTGCCAGTTCTTTTTTAAGGTGTTCTTCAATGTAATCGAGGTCAGGTTCGCTGTTTTCATCAATTCGCATAAAATTAAGGGCAGGTAGTAACACAGATGGTATCTTTTGTTCTTCCAGATAATAATGAAATAAAGCCGTAGAGAGTAGTTCCCCTTCGGCAAGGATTGCTTTTTCTTCATTGTGCGTAAACATATCCTGTGTAAATGAGCGTAGTAGCGTAAAGTGTTCCGCTATTAGTTCATTCCCTTTTTCTTTATACTCCTTTCCTGTAAAAAACTTTTCTACTGTGTCCTTATATTTCCGCTCAAGCTCTTTAATTAAGCGGGATGCCTCATCCGCAGACTGTTCAAAGAGCGCTTTTGTTATTTTTACTAATTGGTCTGTTGTACCTGACATGGCAGACAGTACAACTATTTTTTTACCCGGATAATTCACCAATTGGACAACAGCTTTCATCCGCTCTGCCGAACCAACCGAGGTACCTCCAAATTTTAATATCTGCATGAAATTACTGTTTAATGGATACAAAAGTAAGAAAAGAGAAGATGTAATACCTTTGCAACCTTTATAAATAGATATTATGCAACTTAAAGACAGGATAGAAAGTTTCCATTTACTGGGAGAAAAAATAAGGATTTTCCTGGCAGGAAAAGCATACCGGCAGGAGGTCTGGGATAATATATTGCAATTGGCTGAACAAGAGAACGCATGGTTTACCAGGGAGAATATACTAGAGGCACTCCGGGGTATTTCATTATGGTTGGACAGGGATGTTTTAAATAAATGGTGCTCCGCATATCTACCGCTTGACATGGATAATAACAAACCGCTAACTATCGGGGTGGTAATGGCTGGTAATATTCCATTGGTAGGCTTTCATGATTTTATTTGTGTATTATTAAGTGGAAATATTCTTCATGCCAAGCTTTCTCATTCCGATTTAAAATTACTCCCTTTTCTAACTAATAATTTGGTAGAAATTGAACCCAAGTGGAAAGATAAAATAGTGTTTGTTGAGAGACTTAGTACTAGTATGGAGGCTGTAATAGCAACCGGCAGCAATAAAACTGCACGACACTTTGAATATTATTTCCGGAATATACCACATATCATCCGCAGAAATAGAAATGGCCTTGCTATTTTAGATGGCTCGGAAACGAACGAAGAACTAAATATACTTGGGAAGGATATTTTCGGCTACTTTGGGCTTGGATGCAGGAATGTATCTAAGCTATATGTGCCTATAAATTATAATTTCGACAACTTCTTCCGGAGTATTGAACCCTATAAAAATGTTATCCATCATAATAAATATCATTCCAATTATATGTACAACCGCACCATTTATCTTATGGATGGAAAAAAATTCACCGATAACGGATTTTTGGCTGTTATAAATAATACGGCGCACTCCTCCCCTATTGCAGTCTTGAATTTTGAGGAGTATGGCGATCTTACTAATTTAAGTAAAGAGTTGATTCAAATACAAGAACAAATTCAATGTGTGGTTACCACTTCGAGAATTAAAAAAGAGCTACAATCAATAAAACTGCCTATAGTCAACTTGGGTGAAACTCAATCTCCTTCGCTTTCTGATTACGCAGATGGTCTAGACGTTATGACATTTCTTTTATCTCTACAAAAAGGAATATCCAAAAATGCCAATTAAAAACAATTCTTATTAATTACTCCTTTTTAGTAAGTTTGTACCAAGCGAATGAATATACGAACTAAAGAAATAGAAAAGACCTTTACAGGCCTGAACACTAAACCAGGCGTATCCTTATCATTCGAATCTCCTTTGATAATGGGCATTGTAAACATTACGCCTGATTCATTTTATGATGGCGGAAGATACATTTCTCTAAAAGCGGCTATTGAACATTCGGAACAGCTTATTTCTGAGGGAGCTGATATTATTGACTTGGGGGCTGCTTCTACCCGGCCGGGAGCAGCAGATGTTAGTCCGGAGGAAGAGTTAAATAGACTTTTACCTGTATTAGACCACTTAATAAAGCATCACAGCAAAATTCCGGTTTCTATAGATACCTTTCATGCATCTGTAGCCCAAGAAACCACAGATAGAGGTGCTTCATTGATAAATGATATTTCAGGAGGTTCGGATTCCGAAATGTATAAAACAGTGGGCAAGCTTAAGATACCTTATGTTTTAATGCATATACAGGGTACACCTAAAACAATGCAAAAAGCCCCAAATTATACCGATGTAGTGGAAGAAGTTTTTCAATATTTTTCAGAACGAATAAATAAACTAGAGTCTGCTGGAGTTGAACAAATAATAATCGACCCCGGATTTGGATTTGGTAAAACAATAGAGCATAATTATTCATTACTTCGACATCTTGACAGATTTAAAAGCCTTGGTTATCCAATAATGGTAGGACTTTCACGCAAATCCTTAATCAATAAAGTCCTGAAAACAAAACCTGAAAATGCCTTAACGGGAACCATATCTCTCAATACAATCGCTCTTTTGCAAGGCGCGGATATATTAAGGGTCCATGATGTAAAGGAAGCCAAACAAGTAATTCAAGTGGTAAAGCAATTCTCATCCCCTAACACTCCTGCAAAATAATGCTGAACTTATTTATAACATTTCGTTTTATAGATGCCATTGATATTTTGCTTGTGGCAGTTTTGCTTTATGAACTCTATAACCTGGTTAAAGGTACTACAGCCATTAATATACTTATTGGCATGATTTTGCTCTATGTACTTTGGCTGGTAGTAAAAGCACTTGATATGACCTTATTAAGCAGTATACTTGGTGGCTTTATTAATGTTGGCATTATTGCTATCATAATCGTATTTCAGCAGGAGCTGAGAAGATTTCTCTTATTAATTGGTAAGACCGAATTTTTTAACCGACGGAATTTCACCAAAAATTTCCTGATGTTGCAAATGAGCGATAAACGACCCTTAGATGTACATCCGCTTATAAAAGCCTGTCGAAATATGAGCGAAAATAAAACAGGAGCATTAATAATAATCGCGCATGATTCCGACCTTTCTTTTTATTCTCAAACCGGTGAAATCATTGATTCAAATATTACCGAACCCTTGCTGGAAAGCATTTTTTATAAAAACAGCCCATTACATGACGGGGCCATCATTATTCAGAATAATAAAATACATGCAGTTCGCTGTGTATTACCAAGTACGGAAAGAACAAATTTTCCTGCAAATTTGGGAATGCGGCACCGCGCTGCAGTAGGCATTACTGAAAAATCGGATGCAGTTGCCATTGTAGTTTCTGAACAAACGGGGTCCATTTCATTGGCCTATAAAGGTGAACTTCAGTATGACCTTACCCCGGAAAGGCTGGCAACGCTTATTCATGATAAATTGAGATAAAAAGAATCGTTACCTTTGTATCTTTATGAAACTGCCTAAACGCATCTTATTTATATCCTTATTTTCTTTTTTACTGAGTATAGATTCTTATGCACAGAATACCCAAAAAGACAGCTCCCATAACTCTTTACAACAAAAGCATGCAGGCCTTCCAAATCCCCAGCCCCTATTCCCCAGGTTTCCAAGCGGAAATGACTCACTGGCTATTTTTATCCGTACACATACTAATTACCCTAAAGCAGCTAAAAAACACCATGTTTCAGGAGTTATAGAGGTGGGCTTTACCGTTGCAATAGATGGAACCATTAAAAACCCTAAAGTTTTAAACCATCTGGGTTACGGATGTGATGAGGAAGCAATAAGAGTTGTAAATTTGATGCCCAAATGGATTCCTGCCGTAAAAGGAAGAGAACCCATGGAACTTGATTCTCGTGTTAATGTATCTTTCGGAAAACAATAAAAAACAATAAAAACTAACCAATGAAAAATCTCTCAATTGCCCTCAACGCTATTCTATTAGTACTTGTAATTATTCTTTTTGTAATGTTCAATAACATGAAAAAGAGCATTGGACAAGACGGAAGTTCAGAAAGTACTGGCGGAAAAAATAAACTACTGCGAATAGCCTATGTAAATGCAGACAGCATAAATGGCAGTTATTTGCTAATGAAAGATTTCAACAATGAAATTCAAGAAAAAGAAAGCCAATTTCAGGAAGCATATAATGCGAAAGCAAAAAAATTACAGGATGAATACCAAGCTTATATGCAAAAGAAACAAGCCGGAAACACGTCTCAGTTAGATGATCAAAAAGCCGAACAGGACCTTCAGGCAAAAAAGAATGAACTTGACGGAATGCAGCAACAAAGGGATGAACTGGTGAAAGATGTACAAGAAAGAAATTTTGAATTACAAAAGAAAATCCAGCGATTCATTGTAGCGTATAATAAAAAGGCCAAATTTGATTATATTTTAGGGTATGAAAATGTGGGAGGCTCACTACTTTATGGTAATGATAGCCTCGATATTACCAAACCTATAGTTTCCGGGCTAAACCAACAGTATAAAGACAGTATTCAAAACGCTTCTACCGGTGCTAAGCACTAACGCTTTTTCCTGAAAAAACATCATACAGCAAAACGATTCCTGAAATAATGAGCGCTATTGCCATTATATAGTGGATTATTAGCATCAGTTTATGGGTAAGTATTTTCTTAAGTCTGTTTGCGGCCAATGATTTCAGAAGATCGAGAATAAGAATCATGCCCAATGTTCCGGCAGAAAAGAAAAGAATTTCTTCTTTAGTGCTGTAATGAGAACTTACATTACTCATCCATATTATCCAAATAAACAACACAAATGGGTTTAAAATATTAAGTATAAACCCCTTGGCAAGCATCCATGGCAAGCGCTTATTAACATTAGCTACTGATTCCAATCCTATTTTTGCTTCCTTTTCATCTTCGTGTTTTTGAAAAAGCTCATATATCCCAAAAACCAATAAAACCACGCTACCTCCGATACCTTCATATACTTTAACCTTAGGGTTATCCATGAATTGTGCCGCCCCGAGATAGGCTAAAAATACCAACAAAGCATCGCTTAACGAAATTCCTACGGCCATTGCAGCGGCAGATCGAAAACCATTCTTAATGCTGGTTTGAATTAATGCAAACAAGGCAGGCCCGATAAAAACTATCGACATGGAAAAACCTAATATTGCACCTCTTATAAACGTTATAAACATGTATCCTTTCGTATAACTTTAGGTTATAAAAATACGATTTTTTATAAATCGTACCTTTGCAATTCTAAACTAAGTATGTATGACAAGTAAAAACACGACAATAAATCAAGCTTACGCATTTGGGAAAGGAACCGGCGTTGCAATAGTCACGCCATTCAAAACGGATGGAACCATCGATTTCAAAGCCCTTGAAAAAATTATTGAGCATCTTATCAAAGGTAAGGTTGAGTATATTGTCGCGTTGGGAACAACTGGCGAATCTGTCACATTAAGCAAAGAAGAAAAGTCGGCAATAACAAAACATATAGTTAAAACTGTAAAAGGCCGCATCCCAGTTGTTTTAGGTATGGGGGGAAATAATACAGCTGAATTAGTTCATTCTATAAAAAAATCAGACCTCGCTGGTATTAAAGCTATTCTTTCGGTTTGCCCCTATTATAATCGCCCTAACCAGGAAGGCTTATACCAACACTTTAAGGCAATAGCCAACGCATCGCCCTTGCCTGTTATATTGTATAATGTACCCACCAGGACAAGTTGTAATCTTACAGATGAAACAACGTTGCGCCTTGCAAACGAGTTTAAGAATATAATCGGAATAAAAGAAGCCTCCGGTAATTTTGCCCAAGTAATGAACATTATCAAAAACCGTCCGAAAAATTTTCTCGTCATTTCCGGCGATGACCTGATTACACTGCCCATTATTGCTTGTGGCGGTGACGGGGTAATTTCGGTTGTGGCCAATGCATACCCAAAAGATTTTTCCGAAATGACGAGACAGGCTCTGGCAGGCAACTATGAAGTTGCCCGTACATTGCATTATAAACTGACAGCAATAACCAATCTCCTTTTTGCAGATGGCAGCCCGGCAGGAGTTAAAGCGGCGCTGAAAATACTGGGGTTATGTTCGGAATATGTTCGTCTACCCTTAGTTAATATAAATAAACAGGTCTATTCTTCTCTGGGAAAAGAAATGAAGAATTACCTATAAAAATAAAATGGCACACGACCACGAAGACCATAACCACAGCCATGATAAAGACCATGGACATGGACATCATCACCATACAGTTCATGCAGAGGACATGAACTTGGCATTTATAGTGGGTATTATACTTAATCTTTCCTTCGTAATTATTGAAGCAATTGTTGGAATAGCTATTAGTTCGCTTTCACTCTTATCAGATGCCGGACATAATTTGGCTGATGTGGGCGCACTTGCCTTATCACTCTTTGCTTTCAAAATGATGAAAGTAAAATCCAATGAACGGTACACCTATGGCTATCGCAAAACTTCGGTATTTGTAGCGCTTATTAATTCTGTTATTTTGCTTGTTTCAATCGGGGCTATTGTTTTTGCAGCATTTCACCGAATATTTAATCCTGAACCATTGCCGGGTGGAACTATATCCATTGTTGCCGGAATTGGCATATTGGTAAATGGAACATCTGCCATGCTATTTATGAAAGGAAAAGACAATGACCTGAACATAAAAAGCGCATACTTACATCTATTATCAGATGCCATAGTATCTCTCGGACTGGTGGTTGGCGGTATAATTATTATCTATACCCGTTGGTATATTATTGATAGTGTATTGAGTTTGATTGTTGCGGGTATTATTGTATCAAATACCTGGAAGCTTTTGCGCGATAGCTTACGTCTTTCTCTTGATGCGGTTCCCACTGGTATCAGTATTGAAAATATCAGAGCGGTTGCCCTTAAAATAAAAGGGGTAAAAGACCTTCACCATATACATATATGGGCCATAAGCACCACAGAAAATGCCCTTACAGCTCATTTGGTGCTACCCAACGGCACAACGATAGACCAGGAGCAACAGATAAAGCATGAGTTACGTCACCAACTGGAGCATAACAACATTCACCACATTACCCTTGAATCGGAAAGAGAAAATGAAGGGTGCGATGAAGAAAAATGTTAACTATTTAAAATAAAAATCCCCTGACTTATTCAGCCAGGGGATAACTAATACACTCATTTATCGAATCATTCAGCAGTAAACTCTGCGTTGGCTGTTATAGAAACTTCATTGCTAAGAGCCAGCGTAGGAAAACCGGGGCCAAAATTAAAGTCGGAGCGTTTTACTTCCCCTGTCACTTTAAAGCCGGCAATGGAAGTACCCGGTTTCATTGGATGTTCTACAACATTTCCTTTAACATCCAAATCAATATTTTTGGTTACTCCATTAAAGGTTAAATCACCATTTAATGCATACTTTTTATCGGCCACTTTCACAAATGACTTACTTTTAAAAGTCACTTTCGGATTCTTTTCAGCGTGGAAAAAGTCTTGATTCTTCAGGTGGTTATCCCTCATTTCATTAGCTGTATCAATGCTATTAACATCCGCAGTAAATTCAATTTCAGCGCCTGAAAAATCCTCATTCGGAACATTCAGTTTTACATCAAAATTCTTGAAAGAACCATCAATTTCAGATACCAACATGTGGGTGATACCGAAACCTACTTTTGCATGTGCTTTGTCTAAAGTCCATACTTTGGGCTTAGTTTGTTTTTCTTGTGTGTCCATTTTATTTGTTGTTTTTGTTTTAATTATTAGAAGAATTTGAAAAGAAATTTGATTTGTCCTTTATAAAGAAGGATATCCAGAATAGAACCAGAAGTATGGCAGACATTGGCGGGCGGCCATGACTCAATTCTGTAGCCAAAGCTCCACCCAGGTAACAGCATAGTAAATAGAATCCGATTTTATTAGTTCCGGGAACAAAGAATAATATAATTGATATTACTTCTATTAAACCAAAGAGTTTAATGTATGGCCCGAATCCTCCGGCAGTCAGGCCTGATACCATCTCGGCATTCCCGGAGATTTTCATAAATGCACTCATTAAGACCATTATAGAAGCCAGAGCACCAATTATAATTGAAATAATATTTTTTGTTTTGTTTGTCATTTTATCCGTTGCATTGTTTTAGGAACGCAAATATACATCATAGCTACTATACAAAAGTTACCACTATACTAAAATATACCAGTATACTTTAGGAAACCACCTATATCATCCATAAAATAAAAAAGGATTACTTGAAAATAAGTAATCCTTTATATTAAACCGTTATCAACTAAAAACCTACCGGGCTGGTTTCCCAGTGTTACCCGTTGGTTTTGTTAGGCCTTAGGGTTAGCATCAATACTTACAGGGCCTGATCCAAAATAAGCTATCATCAATGCAGCTCCTATTAACGCAATATTTTTCATGAACAAAGACATTTGTATAGTTTTCATCATTTGTTGGGCTGGATCGGTTATAGTCCAAAAGTTATGCATCGTAAATGTGACCGGTATAAGAAAAATTACTATCAACAATGCACCTAATTTTGCCTTGTATCCGAGCAAAATACTTAGCCCGCCTAAAAGGGCAATAATACCAGAAACAAGAACAAGAACTGTTGGCATGGGAAGTCCTGACGATGCTGCATATGCCGAAGTTTGCTGCAAATTTATCATATGCCCCATAATTCCTGAGGAGATGAAAATTAGGGAGAAAAGAATCCGGCCGATTAGTGGAATGTACTTCATAGTATTTGGTTTTAATTGGTTAAGATAGTAAAGATACATCATAGTTAGTATATAAAAGTTACTTCTATACTAAAAGATATTGGTATACTTTATGAAACCACCTATCCTTTAAGCAAAATGCACTATATTTGCATCGCATAAATCAACTATCCTGAAAATGCCGACCACATTAGAAAAGGAAATAAAGAAGAAAACATTCAATGGTTCTTCTGTAGAACATAGCGAATGCAAAAAAAACCTTTTACCCGTAAGGGATGCACTGGATATCCTCAGCGGCAAATGGAAACTCCCTATCATTATCGCACTAACTTTTGGTAACAAGCGCTTTAAAGAAATGCAAAGGGAGATCGAAGGCATTACACCAAAAATGCTCTCAAAAGAACTAAAAGAACTTGAAGTAAACCAATTGGTAAAACGTACAGTATACGATACTTTACCGGTTACTGTAGAATATTCCCTCACAGCTTATGGGAAATCCCTGCATAAGGTAATAGAAGAACTCAGAACATGGGGGCTTCAGCACCGGAAAAGATTACTCACAAGAAACTAATCTCTTTTTATATGAAAACAATATACACTAAAAACGCACCTGAGCCCATTGGGCCATATAGTCAGGCGGTAAAAGCGGGTAGTTTTGTTTTTGTTTCCGGACAGGTGGGAAAAGACCCTGTAAGCGGAGCCATGAAAAACGAAAATATCAAAGCTGAAGCCCTAATGGTAATGACCAATGTGAAGAATGTGCTTGAAGCGGCAGGACTTACGATGGCGAGTATTGTAAAAACAACCATTTTCCTTACTAATATGGATGATTTTGCCCAGGTAAATGAGGTATATGGTTCCTTCTTTACCGAAAATTATCCGGCCCGTGAAACGGTTCAGGTATCTCGCTTACCGCTTAATGCCAATATTGAGGTCTCGGTGACTGCCTTTGTAGGATAGTCCTAAAATTCATGTTTTGCCCATGCTTTGTATGCCCCTCTCTGCATAGTGGTAGCATCTTTTTTCTTTATAACAAAAAAGGAAGGAAAAAACTCCTTTCCCTCAATCGGCCTTATATTTACATATCTCCTGAAACTTTGAGATACCAAACTTAACCTTACCTGATCCTGGCCATAATAGGCGCACCAATCATGAAAGTTCCCTTTCAGGGAATGGCCGTTTATTAAATCTATATCGTCATTTACGCAGATACCGGCTTGCTCGGCGGGAGAGGCGGGAAGAACTGCTGTAACTTTATATCGTCCCTCTTCTTCAGTTACTTTCATGCCATAGTAGCGTTCGCAATGCTTTTTAGCGGGGGAGCTCTGCATCATCAGCCCTATATAAAGTAACGCTTCTTCTAATGGCTTATCAAACGTAGCCGCTTTATTCACATAATTATCAAATATGTGTTTGCAAGATTGTCCTGCTGTTTGTTCAATGATTGCCCAATAGTCGCTTTCGCTGTATGGTTTGCCCTGCATTGCATATTTGTGATAAAGAGTACGCATCACATCATCCAAAGATTTAGTATTGGAGGTATGGCTCCTGATAAAGGTATCAACAATAAAGGCGAGCAAAGCCCCCTCTGTGTAAATAGAAACCCTGCGATATGGAGCACCTTGTGCGTAACCATCTACCCATGTATCGAAAGAAGAATCAGCAACGCCCAAATTAAACCTGCCATAGTTATCAAAATGCTTTTGTATTTGTTGCTGCACAGCTTTCAGGTAATCAAACTCGGTAAATATTCCAGATCGTAGCAACAAGTAATCACCATAATAATCGGTTACCCCTTCATACACATATCCGAGTCGGGAATAGTTTTCTTTCGTATAGTCATATGGGAACATTTCTACCGGGCGTATGGTTTTAATATTCCAGCAGTGGAAAAGCTCGTGGCAGGAAACGCCAAGAAAACTGTTGAACTGATCGTACTTCATTAAATTATAGCATGGCCCTATTGCAATAATGGTGGAGCCAAGATGCTCAACGCCATGGTGAAACTTATAGGGCAAAGCCTGATAAATGAAATGGTATTCATCTACCGGACACCCATCCATCATTGTAATTTGCTCACGAACAAAAATGGAAAAATTGTTTTTAATCTTGTCCCAGTCAGGCTTCATTTCTCCCTGAAACCAGATATTCACCTTCAGCTTCTCTACCTGTATAGTTTCAAGTTGTAGAGTTGGGCTGGCTACTAAAGGGCTATCCGCAAGTTCATCGTAGTTAGAAGCTGTAAGAGTATGGAGGTAATGCGTTTCTATTTTTTTAGCTTTATCCATCTTCATAGAAGTAGCAATACGATAACCTTCCGGAATCACTAACTCCATTGAAACAGGCTCATTCCTTAGTTCCGGAACATACATGCAGCAGTTTACAGGGTTCATATAAAGCTGCCTGTCATCAAGATAGGTAGAGCCTGCATTCAGTTCAGCTGCATAGTAGTTGTAAAAAACATGCAACTCTTTGCACTTTACGGTTTCCACTTCCCATAAATCCTTGTTTAGTTTGCGGAAGTTGAGCGCCTCGCCCTTTTCATTTAAAGCCCTCCAACCGCGTACATTTTCCGAGAAGTTACCCATCTCATATCGCCCGGGCCTCCATGCAGGGCATTGTATACTTGTTTTATCTCCTGTAGCTTTGATTACGATTTCAATATCTATAAAATGCTGGTGATGGGGTGAGTAGGAGACAATATACTTCATACGCTTTTTTTAAGTGGGTAAAGATAAAGAACTTAGTTATGAGCAATAAACTAAATAAAGCTTATTGTTGAATAAGGGCTTACTCTTAAGTAACTATTAACTTAGGATTTTACCTTCTCCCGCTTCGCTCCCACTTTATTCTTTTCCATCAGGGTAATAAAGTCATCAAAGATATAGCGGGCATCTTCAGGGCCGGGAGAGGCTTCGGGGTGGTATTGTACGGCAAAAACGGGTTTGTTTTTTAAACGTATTCCTTCAATAGTGCCATCATTGAGGTTGATGTGGGTTATTTCCACATTTTTCGATTTCTTAATTCCTTCTTCACTCACTGCAAATCCGTGGTTTTGTGAGGTTATTTCGCTTTTCCCGGTGAGCAAGTTCTTTACCGGATGGTTTATTCCGCGATGTCCATTATGCATCTTGTAGGTTGGTATTCCGCTGGCAAGTGCAATAAGCTGATGCCCCAGGCAAATACCCAATGCCGGTATTCCGCTTTCAATCAGTTCGCTAATGTTTGCCACCTCATCCTGCATTGCTCCCGGGTCGCCGGGGCCATTGGAAAACAATATACCGTCAGGTTTCCATTTGGTAATATCAGATACGGATGATGTCATTGGATAGACTTTCACATTACAGCCCCTGTCGGTAAGGCATTTAACAATATTTCCTTTTACTCCATAATCTAAAAGTGCCACCTTAAAGCGGGCATCTTCAGAACCTTCCTCATATGGTTTGTCCGTGGTTACCTTTGATGATAGCTCCAACCCGTGCATAGATGGAACCTTTTCAAGCCGCTTTTTCAGTTCATCAATATCTGTAATTTCCGAAGAAATAATACCGTTCATAGCTCCTTTGTCCCTCAAGTGGCGGACAAGTGCACGCGTATCAATATCGGAAATAGCAACAATACCATTATCTACAAAGAATTTCTTGAGGGATGACTGCGCTCTTTTACGCGATGGGATTTCATTAAATGTGCGGCAAATTAAACCGGCTATTTTAATTCCTTTTGATTCGCTTTCATGATCCTCTATCCCATAATTACCAATATGAACATGCGTGGCCACCAATAACTGCCCAAAATAGGATGGATCGGTAAATATTTCCTGATATCCGGTCATTCCTGTATTAAAACACAGTTCACCGGTAGTTGTACCTTTAGCCCCGCAGGCCCGACCGTAAAAAACCTTTCCATCTTCTAACAGAAGTATTGCTGGTGGGTAGAGGCTTTCGGGCATAATAATCGGGGTTTAAGAATTAAAAATAGACTACACATCGCAAATTTATACTTTGCCTTTCATACTACAGCATATCTTTTTTTCAGATTTTATTAACTATATAGTTAATACCTGATTTAATACCATTTTTTGTAAGTTCTTTCAGACTATATTATAGGATTTAGTAATAACAGGATTTCAGGCTGTTAACATTAAATTAACAATGACTTCATATTCATTTAATATCTATTTTAGATAGCTCAATTACTTTTGAAGCCAATGAAAACACTATATCTTGTCCGGCACGCCAAATCATCCCGGAACGAAAAGGGTATTAATGACTGGGAACGCCCGATAACAGCTTCCGGCATAGCCAAGGCTAAAAAAATTGCAAAAAGGCTTTACGCCAAAAAAGCAGTTCCGGATAAGATGATTTCCAGCCAAGCTTTCAGGGCATTAAATACGGCATTACTTTTCGCCACCAATTTACACTGCCCCTTATCTGCTATTGAAATAAACGTAAGTCTTTATGAGAAGAAAGTATCTGATATTTTGGATATGCTGAAAAAACAAGACGATACGATTACCTCCATTATGCTTTTTGGACACAACCCAAGCATTAGCGAACTTAGTAATTATCTTACCCGGAAAAAAAACAAAGACCTGACTACTTCGGGTGTAACCTGCATACAATTTAAAACCGATCATTGGAGCAACATTGACAAGACAGCAGGCAAACCAATTTACACAGAATTGGGCAAATAGCCTTAAAACCAGTTATGAGTTATAAGTTATGAATTATAAATTCTAACTTAGTGTTGAAAATTTTTAATACATAAATTCGTAAATAACTTATAACTCCTAACGAATAACTATCTTAATTAGTTTTACATTTGACATTCTATTTATGAAAACAAAGTATATACCAAGAGACATAAGTTGGCTATCTTTTAACGAAAGGGTATTCCAGGAAGCGACGGATAAAACAGTCCCTTTGATTGAAAGGATGAAGTTTCTGGGGATATTTTCCAGCAACCTTGACGAGTTTTTTAGGGTACGCGTTGCAACACTTACCCGGCTTGTTGCGGTAAAAAAGGGCGTAAGCGAATTTATTGGGGAAGATCCTGCCAAGTTGCTCAAACAAATACACAAAAAAGTATTGGAACAACAGCAGGAGGTAGAAAACGTTTACCATGCCATTGTAAAGGAATTAGCAACCCATAAAGTATTCATTGTTGACGAAAAAAACTTGACAAAAGATCAAAGTGCATTTGTTTTAAAGTATTTCCATGAAAATGTATTGCCTACCCTGGCCCCGGTAATGATTGAAACAGCGCCAAATTTCCCTTACCTCAACGATAAGTCCATTTATTTTGCAGTAAAACTATATAGGAAAGGAGAATTAAAAAAAGGAATGAAGTATGCGCTCATTCATATTCCTACCGATGTATTGCCCCGTTTTGTTGTATTACCCAGGCAAGGAGAAAGCAGGAATATTATCCTGCTTGATAATGTTATTCGGTTTTGCCTGAATGAATTGTTTGCTGTTTTAGAAATAGATAGTGCCGAAGCTTATACCATTAAATTGACAAGAGATGCCGAACTTGATATTGACCAGGATTTATCAAAAAGTATAGTAGAAAAAATTGAGAAAAGTGTTAAAGACCGCAAAAAAGGGGAGCCTGTCCGCTTGGTCTATGACCGTGAAATACCAAAAGATCTTTTGGATTTTATAATAAAAAAAATTAAGTTAAAACGGGCCTTGAGTCTTATACCCGGTGGACGATACCATAATTTTCGCGATTTTATTAACTTCCCTAAAGTGGGAAACCGGGAACTGCTTTATAATTATCCGGCTCCCCTGCCTCATCCGGAACTGAGCAAGGCCAGAAGTTTATTTAGTGTTATTAAGAAAAAAGATATTTTACTTTGCTACCCCTATCAATCGTTTAACCATGTTATCGATCTTTTAAGGGAAGCAAGTATAGACCCTAAGGTAACATCCATTAAGATAACGTTATACAGATTAGCAAAAAAATCAAGCATTGCTTATATTCTGACAAATGCCTTGAAAAATGGAAAATCGGTTACGGTGGTGGTTGAGTTGCAGGCTCGATTTGATGAAGAAGCCAACATCTTTTGGGCTAAACAACTTAAGGAAGAAGGAGCTGAAGTCATATATGGAATTTCAGGACTTAAAGTACATTCAAAATTATTATTAATTTCCCGTATGGAAGGTAATGATTCGGTTACGTATGGGCATATTGGCACAGGCAATTTTAATGAAGATACGGCAAAGCTTTACAGCGACTGCACCCTTCTCACCTCTGATAAAAAAATTACCGGTGAAATTGCCAAAGTATTTAACTTTTATAGCAATAACTTTAAGATTGGGCATTACGATCATCTTCTGGTATCCCCTTTCTTTATGCGGAAAAAATTTATTAAATATATCAACAAAGAAATTAAAAATGCGGAGGCAGGTAACGAAGCCTTTATCACGCTTAAACTTAACTCACTTGTGGATAATGAACTAATAAAAAAACTATACCAGGCAAGTGAAGCAGGCGTTAAAATTAAATTGATACTTCGCTCCAACTGCTCCCTTATTCCCGGAATAAAAGGCATGAGTGAAAATATTGAAGCCATTAGCATTGTAGATAAATACCTTGAACATTCTCGTATACTTATATTCTGCAATGGAGGCGATGAACGAATTTATTTAACATCTGCTGACTGGATGTACAGGAACCTTGATTTACGCAATGAAATTGCGGTACCTATTTATGATAAAAAGGTTCGGGAAAAGCTAAAGAAGATTATAGATATACAATTGCATGATAACACCAAAGCCCGCATTCTGGATGAAAAGCAGGACAATTTATACAAGCCTGCTTTGCCCGGAGAAAAAAAAGTGAGGGCGCAGGATGAGATTTACACGTATTTTAAAGGTCGCTTACAGGCTCATAAAACCAAACCAACTTGAAATTTGCATCCATAGATATTGGCTCTAATGCGGTACGATTGCTTTTTTGTAATGTATTTGAAGACAAGGGGAAAGCAGTGTTTAAAAAAGCGGAACTTATACGAATTCCACTCAGGCTTGGCGAAGATGCCTTTTTAAGAAAAAAGATTACCAAGCAAAAAGCTGACCGTTTAGTTACCACTATGAAAGCATTTAAGCACCTGATTAGTGTGCATGATGTTGTTAATTACCGAGCCTGTGCTACAGCAGCTCTTAGAACGGCAACCAACAGCCGGGAAATAATAAAACGTATACGAAAAGAAGCAGGGTTGCCTGTTACTATTATTGATGGAAAAACAGAAGCCAGCATTATCTATGCCAATCATGCGGAAGAAAATTTGGAACACGATGCTTCTTATATGTATATCGACATTGGAGGCGGAAGTACTGAGATTACACTTATAACGAATGGTAAGTGTATTGCATCTAAATCCTTCAATATTGGCACCATTCTATTGCTTTATAACAAGGTTGAGAAAAAATACTGGCTCGAATTCCGCCAATGGGTAAAGGACATTTCAGCCAACAGGCAATCTATTACTGCAATTGGTTCGGGTGGTAATATTAACAAGCTCTACAAGATGTCTGATAAAAAAGGAAATAAACCTCTTCCTTACAAAAAATTAAAACTTATTACCGCCAAAATAGAATCTTATACCACCAAAGACCGGATAAAAATATTGGGACTTAATCCCGACAGGGCAGACGTTATTGTTCCCGCGGCTAAAATACTTCTCGCGATAATGAAAAGTGCAAGAATATCAAAAATAATAGTTCCCGAAATAGGCCTGTCCGATGGAATTGTGCGCGGACTTTACGATGAATATAAAAGGAAAAAGAGATAGCCTCAAATTCCTTTGGATTATATTCCTTTCAATTGTCAGGGCTACCCTTAAAGTGCCGGGATGTTTTATAAACTATTAAATTATTTATCTACTTTTGTTATGAATTAATAAAAGCCCTAAAAAGAGACGAATGCAATATAAGATATCGGAAGAAGATTATGTTCATGGAGGAATCCAAAAGGATGTTTACCATGAATCGGATGTGGAAAATTGCAATTGCCTCTTATGTAATTCTGATAACTACAAGAATATATACCATGAAAGAGGATGTTTGGGAATTGTGGAATGTATAAACTGTGGGCTGCTATATACAAATCCTCGCCCTAAAGAAGCCGAGCAGAATTACTTTGGCGATGCTACTATATTTTATAATGAAGCAGAGCAAATTTTTAAAGGTAGGAAAGTACATCATCGCGATAAGAATTATGAATACGAACTAAAGGAAATAAAAAAGGTAAAGCATTCCGGAAAGCTGTTGGATATTGGTACGAATATGGGGTTTTTTTTAAGGAAAGCAAAAACCGCCGGTTTTGAAGTGGAAGGGTTTGAACCTTCTCCGTCACTGGCAAAAATTGCCGCCGATGAATTTGGTTTAAAAATATGGAACTCCTATTTCTCTAAAGACAACCTCCCCGCAAAGAGTTACGATGTAATAACTATGATTGATGTTTTTGAGCATATAACTACCCCTTGTCCTCTTTTAAAAGATGCATTTGAAGTTTTAAAAGATGATGGCATTATGTGCATTAAGGTTCCTAACGGAAACTATAATAAATTGAAACTAAGGCTTGCGCGCTTAACCGGCAGGGAGTTGCAACATGAACTATTCAACGCTTATGAACATGTAGCCCATTATTCTCAATCTACCATGAAAAAAATGGTTGAATCGGCCAATTTTAAAATCAAGAAAACAATAGTGCCTCTTCCCGTTAATCCACCTATTTGGGCCAATTTAACCGGATACTACTTTCAATATCCTTCCCCCTTTATTCTTGATTGGAAAAGGATTACAGTAAGAAAACTGTTTTATTATATAGGCAAAGTTGAAAAAGCACTTGGATTGAAGGTAAGTTTTGCGCCCGACTTATTATATATTATTGAAAAGGCTTCTACAAAAAATAAATAATCTCAGACTGCCACCCGGGCCCCGAAACTGACCTATTTGATTTCGTATACCCTCAAGGTATCGTTATACCTTTCATAAAGCAAGTTTTTTTCAATCCTCACTTCGGTGGCAAGTGAATCGGGAGCCATAGTTTCATCTTCCATTATTGTTTTCAAGTTAAAAGTATGTATCTTGTTTTTAGCAACATAAAACAAATCGTTTTCTCTCACCTGAAAAGTTTTTAGTCCTTTTATAGGTATGGTTTTGTAATATGTACCATATGAATCGAACACCAGTATTCCCTGAGCCGAATCGTTCATATAAACATAATTATTATACTCCATTAAATAATCAGGGTTTAAATCTATGCCTATAGATTGGGCAAGGTTGCCCGTTTTTTGCATTACATTCAGGTTTACATCTAATCGGATAAGCTGAAAATTCTGGGCATCATACAGCCAAACTCCGTTATCGTGAGAAGTACAGGCAAGTGTGGTTAAGGGATAGCCTGCATCGGACGGGCTAAAAGGATTACCATTTTGGCTAAGGGTATTGTCCAACAAAACAATCTCCGGAAAATCTTTAAAAAAAACGAGCATCTTCATTGGGTCGTTAACATCCACAGATGTAATTGGTCCATATGATTTATTACTGTAATTGTACAAAAGCTGTCCCTGTGCAGTATATTTTTTTATTGAACTACCGTGATATATATATACATTCTGAAGATTATCAGTTGTAAATGAGCCTCTGTCAATTGGAATTTTACATACCAAATTATAACTGGTAGTATTGGATAATTTAGGGCTTATAAAGGAAACCAATAACATTATGGCAAGTAAAGAAACAATCCCTGTCAATACAATTGGCATCGTATTCCCCATGGCCCGCCATTGCCTACCCTTTTTAAAAAACATGCTCTTTGTTAATAAGACTTAAAATCTCATCAGCATATCTACGGTCGTTATATAGCCTAGGAACTTTATTTTGGCCGCCTAATTTGCCACGCTTTTTCATCCATTCATAAAAAGTTCCTTTAGGCAATGCAATAATTTGAGGAATACTTAGTGTCATATCCTTATAGCGCTTGGCTTCATAATCGGAGTTAAGTGATTTAAGCGCATTATCCAGTACTTCAGCAAAGTAGCTCAAATTAGAGGGGGCAATTTCAAATTCTATCAACCATTCGTGTGTTCCTTTGGAATCGTTATCCATATATACAGGTGCAACGGTATATTCCGTAACAAGGGTAGAGGTGCGTTCACAGGCAATCATGAGGGCTTTTTCAGCATTATCCATGATTAATTCTTCGCCAAAAGCATTAATAAAATTCCGAATACGTCCCGTAATAATAAACCGGTGGGGATTGAGCGAGGTAAATTGGATGGTATCACCAATCATATATCTCCAAAGGCCGCCACTGGTAGAAATTACCAGGGCATAGTTTACACCTTCCACCACTTCACCCAACGATAATGTTGGACCTCTGTCTTTTAAATTTTCAAGGGGCAAAAACTCATAAAATATACCATAGTCAAGCATTAGAAGCAGGTCATTGCGGCTTAAACTCTCTTGTATTCCAAAAAAACCTTCCGAGGCATTATATACCTCCCAGTAATTTATATCCAGCGGTTTGAACATAGCATTATATTGTTCTTTATACGGATCAAACTTTACGCCTCCGTGAATAAAAACCTCCATATCAGGCCAAATATCGGCTAGTCTTTTCTTTCCACTCAGTTCAAGCGTATGCTTTAAAAGCACCATCATCCAGGATGGAACGCCGCTAATGCAAGTAATATTTTCATACATAATAGCATGAGCAATTTTATCCATTTTATCTTCCCATTCGCTCATTAAAGCTATGGAAGGTTCCGGAGCCCGAAAAAATTCTGCCCAGCCGGGAAGGTTTTCCAATAAAATGGCAGAAAGGTCACCATTACGGGCATACATGTTATTTTCATCCTCTTTATGAGAACCTGCAAGCGACAAGGTTTTCCCATCAAACAGATGAGTTTGCGGGTAGGCATTACAATAAAGGCTAAGCATATCTTTCCCACCCTTAAAATGGCAATCGTTCATTGACTCCTGACTTACAGGTATAAATTTACTTTTACTGCCGGAGGTACCCGATGATTTGGCAAACCAGCGAATCTCACCGGGCCACAAAATATTACTTTCCCCTTTTCTAAGCCTGTCTATGTAAGGTTTTATTTCATCATATTCCTGAATTGGCACACGCATTTTAAATTCCGCCTCAGATGATATGGAAGCGTATCCATACTTCTTTCCCCACTCGGTATTTTTTGCTGCCTCCAATAACCTAAAAATACATTCGTTCTGCACCTCCTGAGGATACTGTATAAACAGCTCAATCTGGTGCATCCGCTTTTTCATAAGCCAGGAAACTATGGAATTGATGATTGGCATGCCGGCAGATTATATAAGATTACAAAGTTGTAAAGATAATTGGAATACGACAAAGCCTCCCAATTAAATTTAACTTGTCATCTTCTTTTAATTATAAAACACCTATACTTGCAACTATAAAATCATACCCCAACTATGCTCAACATTATTCTATTTGGCCCTCCGGGCGCCGGCAAGGGAACTCAAGCACTTAAACTGGCTGAGAATTTCAAATTAATTCATATATCAACAGGTGACTTACTTAGGGCTGAAGTTAAAGCAGGAACCGAATTAGGCAAAGCCGCCAAACAGCTTATGGATAATGGAATATTGGTTAGCGATGAAATAGTTACAGATATGATTGATTCGAAAATCAGCAAAAACATTAGCTCAAATGGCTTTATTTTTGATGGCTTCCCAAGAACGCTAACCCAGGCTGAATCACTTGACAAACTGCTGTCAAAATACAATCTGTCGATAACCACAACCCTTGCCCTTGAGGTAGATGAAGAAGAATTATATAAAAGAATTTCATTAAGGGGGAAAAATTCGGGACGTGCCGATGATCAAGACAGAGATACATTTTTGAAGCGTATGCAGGTGTACAATACCGAAACCGCACCGCTTAAAAATTATTATAATAATAAAGGGATACTTGTCATCACAAACGGGATAGGGGAAATTGAGGATATATTTGCTTCTCTTTGCAGTGAAATAACCCAAAAAAAATAGACCATTTACAAGAACAGTTCCTCTATTATCGTTTTATTCCGTTATTTTGGTAGCTTTGTAATAGCAGCTTATATTTTACCCTTATAAATGTTTCAAACTGTATATTTTGGGACTGTTACAATGCAACTTTGGGAGTTCCTTGCATTGCCATTTTATCTATTGGTTATCTACCTAATAGCCACTAGAATAAAACAAAATAAAATCGAACAAAACCCACAATATAAATTTTATGTATGGGGGCTTTTTGCAAAAATTTTGGGCGGTATCGGGTTTGTAGTAGTTTACCTGTACTATTGGCATGGAGGCGATACCACCGCTTATTATGAATCGTCCCTAGCTATGAAAAATTTGCTTTGGTCATCTCCAGTAGATTGGTTCTTAAATGAGTTTGGAGGAAATACCTATGAGCATTTTTCGCTTTTTACGTGGTCCACAGGCTACCCTTTAGGCTATATGTATTTTGACCCAAAGACTTATATGGTGATACGATTAATAAATCCTTTATTGCTTTTTTCATTCAATAGCTTCCTAATAACTACAATACTTCTAGATTGGATTGCTTATACAGGTATGTGGAGATTGTACCTGGTCTTTTCAAATTATTACCCCAATCGGAAAAACTTATTTGCGCTAGCTATTCTCTTCTTTCCTTCAGTACTATTTTGGGGTTCGGGAATTCTTAAAGACTCCATTACCCTTTGTTGCACAGGCTGGGTTGTATATGGTATCTATAAAACATTTATTGTAAAAGAAAAAAGGTTTGTACACTCTATTTTATTGGTTACAAACCTGCTTATTATCTTTTTTATAAAGCCCTATATAATTTTTGCACTTTTCCCGGGTTCGCTTATGTGGATATTTACAAATAGGCTTTCTACAGTACGAAATACGGCATTCAAGATAGTTATTATCCCCCTTATTCTCTTTATTAGCATTGGCGGAGGAATATACGCACTTTCCTTTTTTGGGGAAGATATGGGCAAATTTGCATTAGATAAAATATCTACTACATTGGTTGTAACACAAAATGACCTAAAACAGTCATATTATAATGGTCACTCATTTGATATCGGATTAACTGACGCAAGCCCAATAGGCTTGCTCAAAAAATTTCCAACGGCCATTGTTGCCGGCTTATACAGGCCATTCTTATGGGAAAGTGGAAATGCAGTTATGATCATATCGGGGATAGAAAACACCCTGATCTTATTTCTTACACTTAATGCTATCTTTCGAACAAGTATGCTTTCCTTTTTCAAAAAAATACTTCAGGAACCACTTTTGTTCTTTTCGCTTTCTTTTTCCATCTTTTTTGCCTTTAGCGTAGGTATTTCAACTTCCAATTTTGGAGCATTGGTACGTTTTAAAATAGCGTACCTTCCCTTTTTTCTATGTTCACTATTCATTCTTACCAAAAGAAAGGATGATGAAGAGGCATTACAACCTGAAAAGTAATAAATATACCGGCTGAACCTTATTGGGCTTAGACTTGATATTATTACTGCAAATAAGAATTAAGCACCTTTTCAATATTAACAGCCGAATCAAGCTTGGTTTGCAAATCAGTTAAAGCCTGCCCGCCGCTATTTTTCGCTTTCAGGTCATTTATCTGGTTTGTTAAATCTTTTTCGCGGTCTTGATACATGGAAAGTAAATTATCCAGGGCATTTTTAGCATAATACTTTACATAACGGTTATCGGCATTTTTCATAATATTCCCGATAACAGGAACTCCCCTGCTAAGAGCTGTATCGTTGCATTGCTGTAAAAACTTACCATACATGGCAACATACGGGATTTGTTCATATCCAGTAACATTATTATGGAGTTTTACAAAAAAGTTGTTACACGAATCATTTCCATACTGAACATAAATAGCAGCAATGCCCAGCAGAAGTTCCTTTTCATCTGTATTTTCAAGTACCCTTGATTCTTTCATCGCTTCTTGCTTGCTTATTTTTGCAATGGCAGACAAAGCTTCCGATTCAACCGAATAAGAGCTATCATTAATTGCATTTCTATAAATAGAAATAAGCCGTCCATCTTTATAGCCGGAGGATAAAGCCGAAATTGCCGCTTCCCGAACATTGGAAGAGCTGTCATGAGAAGCTAAGTCTATTAATGTGTTTTTTAGTTCCGGAGTGCTGTCGCTTAATTTTTCAACAGCAAATTTCCGCAACATCCAAAAGCGATCATGCAGCGCTTTCATCATAGTTGCCTTTGCACTGGCATCATCTAAATGATTGGCTAAATCGGCCAAGGCTTCCCGACGGTCAAAATAAAGAGGCAGGTGGGCATACTGATACGCTCTTTCATCTATTGACATGTTTTCAGTTTTTACGCATACCACCATCATTTTTTTACCGTCAGCCACCACTAAATCAGGGGCTGAAGAAACATTAAAAGTATAGGTGTTTTTGGTTTTATTCATAACCACTTCATGGCTTTCTTTTTTACCATTACTGTATATATCAATCTGCAAGGGCATATAAAACACCGGGTTTTGCGTTAAGTCCTGTGTCTGCTCTATATTAACAATTTCCTTTTGAGTAGCAGCATCGTAAGAATGATTAATAGTAATTACAGGATACCCTTTATTAAAGTACCATTCATTAAAAAACCAGTTTAAATCCTGGCCGGTTACCTTTTGGAAAGCAATTCTCAACTGAGGAACTTCAGTAGCTGTATATTTGTTGGTTTCCAGATAAAGATGTAAAGCATCAAAAAAGGCAGTGTCTCCCACCACACTTCTAAGCATGTGTAAAATGCCGCCACCCTTATTATAGGAAACAGCATCAAAAACATCCTCCCGGTCATTATAATGAAAATCGACCAAATCATGTTGGGTGAGGCTGCTAAAGTACTCTTGCAAACTCTGGTGCAAATATTGTTCTGCATAATCTTCGCCCCAAGCATGTTGTCTCCACAGCATTTCTGAGTAATCGGCAAAAGATTCATTCAAGGTAATATTTGACCATGATTCACACGTAACCATATCGCCAAACCAATGGTGAAAAAGCTCGTGTGAAATAATATCTTCACTGGTATTAAGCGGATCATCAATAAGTTCTCTCCGGGTTTTATTAAGGAAATCGCCATGCAAGGTAGCTGTGGTGTTTTCCATAGCTCCCGAAACATAGTCGTGAACTATTACCTGATCATATTTATTCCATGGATATGGGAAATGAAGTATATTGGAAAAGAATTCTATCATTTGAGGGGTTTTACCAAAAATATCCTTGGCATAGGGGGCATATTTAGCATCCACATAATAATCAACGTCCTTGCCTCTCCATTTATCGTGTATAATTGAAAATGGGCCAACAGCCATCATAACAAGGTAAGGCGGTATTCCGGGGCTCATTACCCAATGATCGGTTCTGGTATTATCTTTATTCTCAACCGATGAAACCATTTCTCCATTAGATAAGGTCTTCTCCGACTTTTCAACGGTCATATATATTTCCTCTGTCTGACGTTGGTTCGGTTTGTCAATAGTTGGAAACCAGCACGAGTTATCCTCTGTTTCTCCCTGTGTCCATATTTGACGGGGTTTATTTTTATCCTTTCCATCCGGATTAATAAAGAATAAGCCCTTATGCGAAGTAATAGCAGCACTTCCTGCTTGTTGATCTTTTAATTGATTTGGCCTGGAAGTATAATCTATATATATGGAGTATTGTTCTTTATTCGTATAAGTTTTATCGAGGGTAATGTGAAGCTGCAAGCTATCATAATAATATTTAAGTGGCTCTTTCGTCTTTCCTTTTATCAGGCTTATTTCATGAATATCCATTCCCTTAGCGTCAAGGATAACTGAATCTGTCGGATAAAAATAGGGCTTAAGGGTTATGGTAGCTTTCCCATAAAGATATTGTTTACCATAATCGAAGCTAACACGAAGTTCTGTATGTATAAGTTGATTAATCATAGTTGCTTCGGCCCGGTATTTTTCAAAAGCAACTTTTGGTGTTGTATCGGCAGCAGGATTGGCAGCCCTATTTTCAATGGAATCCTTTTTCGCCATAAAATTCAAAGAATCTATTAAACGTAAAGCAGCCAAGGAATCAGCTTTTCGGTTTTCGGCGTTTGTTTTAGAGGTCACTTTTTGCGACGATCCGCATGAACCTAATATGGTAATCAGAATTACAATAAACAGGGAGTTTCTGACGTTTTTATTTTTCATGATTTGCTTTTTTTGAAGTTCAAAGATGCCTAAAATTCCGTTTAGTTGCATAAATATTTACTTTTGCCCCATGAAAGCAACTGTTAACAATAAAGAATTCTTAATAAAAGAACATCCCAGTAAGCCCTTTAGCTTTGAAGTGAATGGAAAACCTGTGGAGCTGGATGCCTATTTAAACCGGAACGGCATGCTCTGCTTTTTATATAACAACCATTCATACCAGGCAGAACTTATAAGCTATAATGAAAACGACAAAATAGCGGTCATTAAATTGAATAACGCCCCTTATGAAGTAAAGCTTAAGGATGATACAGATCTTCTACTGGAACAACTTGGAATAAGCAATAAATCGCAAAAAGTGCAGCACATCAAAGCCCCTATGCCCGGTTTGGTATTAAGCATTAATGTAAAAGAAGGCGACACAGTTAACAAAGGCGATGGGCTTTTGGTACTGGAAGCCATGAAAATGGAAAACCTTATAAAAGCCCAAGCGGAAGGCAAGATTAAAAAAATCCATGTTGCCAAAGGCGCTAAGGTTGAAAAAAACCAGCCTATGATAGAAATGGAGTAACGAAATTTTGAGTCATTGCTTTAATTGCAGTAATCCGTTGTTTAATAACTTAAATCCACCATTCAATAAGTCAAACCAGCACCACTCATTATAGGTTTGCCAATATTATTTTTACCATATCTTTGATGAAAATTAAAGTATCATGAAAAAATTAACATTTTTGATTCTGTTTTTAATTGCAGGTTTTTACTCCATATATGCTAATACATGCTACCGTGATTCGGGTAATATCAAACATTCCGGAAGCCCACCTTGCACTCCACCGGTGGTTACAATAACTAGTGATACCACAGTTTGTGAGGGAACAATAGTCACTCTTACAGCTACAGGAGGAGGCACCTATTCATGGAGTACAGGGCAAACCACCAGCAGCATACAAGTAATGCCTTTAATTACTACAAATTATAGTATCGTGGTAACCGTTGCCACTTGTTCAAATAATGCTTCAACAACTGTAAATGTTGTCCCTGGTTCCTATGGTTTATACATCATTCCAACAACTGCTACAGTGTGTCCCGGCGGAAGTGTTAATTTTTCGTTATCCGGCAGCGGCCCTTATTCATGTACCTGGTCTCCGTCAACTTTTTTAATATGCAGCTCTTGTAATACTACAACTTGTACCCCAACTTCCTCCATAACATATACAGTAAATATTGCTGATGGAGTTACAGGATGTAATACAATAGTTACAGTGCCTGTAACGGTAAGCAGTTCCTTAACTGCGGTCATTTCGGGTCCGGCTACTATTTGTAAAGGGAATTACGCAACCCTCACTGCTTCAGGTGGAAGCACCTATCTTTGGAACACCGGAGCTACCAACAATATTATTAGCGTAAATCCATCATCGACTACCACCTATAAGGTAAAAGTCGCCAGCGGCACTTGCCGTGATAGCACCACTTTCAGTTTGACAGTTGATTCCTGTGGCCCAGCGGCAATAAATACAATCAGCCAGAATAGTTCCTCTGTTAGCCTTTATCCAAATCCCAACAATGGGCAGTTCACTTTAGCATTTAGCCACCCCGAATTTATTCCGGGGTATCAAACCATACTTGAGATATATAATATTCTTGGGGCGAGAATATATAATAGAGAGTTGAACCAGGTTGTAAGTGAAAATTACATTAAAATAGGAAATCAACCCTCTGGGATATATTTCTACCGGGTTTCAAATGAACATCTTGGCCTGGTAGGAGAAGGGAAATTCATTATAAAGTAATGAACATCTCCATATATGCGGATATCTTATATCTCATGGTTTATAGCTTATAATTGATAGTTCTTTCCTATCTTTGCATCCTTATTTGAATAACCCATGGCACTAAGAATAACAGACGAATGTATAAACTGCGGGGCCTGCGAACCCGAATGCCCTAATAACGCTATATATGAAGGCGGTAATGAATGGCGCTTTTCAGATGGAACAACTCTGAAAGGACAATTTAAAGCTAAGAGCGGATTAGCCACAGATGCCGATGCGCCTCAATCTCCTGTTGAACTGGACCGTTACTATATTGTAGGAGATAAATGCACTGAATGTGTAGGTTTTCATGATGAGCCCCAATGTGCCTCAGTATGTCCTGTTGACTGTTGCATTATTGATGACAACAATAAAGAATCTAAAGATGCTTTATTAATTAAGAAAGGTACCCTGCACGTATAAAGATTGTGAGGTAAACCCTTAATTATTGCTTATACTACTGTCCAACTTCAACTACTCCTGGATATTATCAGGTGTAATATCTTTCAGCTTCTGTTCTAAAGACATCATATCCTTTATAAGCACTTCACGGGCCTTGCTGCCTTCAAAGGGGCCTATTATTCCGGCTGATTGTAATTGGTCAACTATCCTGCCGGCACGGTTATAACCTATCTTTAACCTGCGTTGTAATAGAGAGGCAGAACCTTGCTGTGTTTCTACGACAATCCTTGCAGACTGGTCAAACAGCGAATCTTTTTCATCGGCCGAAATTTCGCCCCCACTGTTTTCTCCGCCTTCTTCCACATATTCCGGAAGCGCAAAGGCTGTTGCATACCCCTGTTGTGAGCCTATGAAATCGGTAATTTCTTCCACTTCCTTGGTACCTACCAATGCGCATTGCAGGCGGATAAGATCGCTGCCGTTGGATATGAGCATATCTCCTTTTCCAATTAATTGATCGGCGCCACCAGTATCTAGTATGGTTCTTGAATCGATTTTGGAAGTAACTTTAAATGCAATACGTGCCGGGAAGTTAGCTTTTATGGTACCCGTAATTATATTAACCGAAGGACGTTGTGTAGCTATAACTAAGTGAATACCGGTAGCACGGGCAACCTGTGCCAGGCGCTGTAATGGTGTTTCCACTTCTTTTCCAGCTGTCATAATAAGGTCGGCAAACTCATCAATAATGACAACAATATAGGGCAGGAATTTGTGTCCGCTTTGCGGATTAAGCCTTCGAGCCACAAATTTTTCGTTGTATTCCTTTATATTCCTTACACCGGCATCTTTTAATAACTCCAGGCGTTGCTCCATTTCAATACAAAGTGAATTGAGGGTGTTCACAACCTTTTTAGTATCGGTAATAATGGCCTCTTCAGCATCGGGCAACTTGGCAAGAAAATGACGCTCTATTTTATTGAACAAGGATAGTTCCACACGTTTAGGATCTACCAGAACTAACTTTACCTGAGATGGGTGTTTCTTATAAAGTATGGAAACAATAATAGCATTTAATCCCACCGATTTACCTTGCCCTGTAGCGCCTGCCATAAGCAAGTGGGGCATTTTTGTTAAGTCAACCACATACGGTAGATCAGATATGGTTTTACCCAGGGCAAGCGGCAGTTCCATATTTGATTTTTGGAACTGATCTGAATTGATAATTGTTTTTAAAGAAACTATTCCGGGATTACGGTTGGGTACTTCAATACCCACGGTACCAAGTCCTGGCATGGGAGCTATAATACGAATCCCCAGCGCCGATAAACTTAAGGCAATATCGTCTTCCAGGTTTTTAATTTTGGATATCCGCGTCCCATCTTGAGGAACAATTTCATAGAGTGTAACAGTTGGGCCAGGCGTAGCTTTTATCTTTTTAATTTCAATGCCATAATGTCTAAGGGTAGAAACTATTCTGTCTTTATTGGCGGTAAGTTCTTCAGCATCTATTACCACCTCATCTTTCCCGTATTCAGGCAATAAATTAATAGGTGGAAATTGATAGGATGACAAATCAAGAGTCGAATCGTATGGCGAATCAGATATTCGCTTTTCTGCCATATCAGCCACCGGCGTCACAATCTCAGGCGCTTTTTCTATAGAGAACTCTATGCTTTCTGATTTTTTCTCCTCTCCCTTTTCTTTCTTCTTTTCCAAAACCACAGGCGCTTCTATAGCAAATTCAAAGGTATTGGAAGTTTGCTCCGGTTCAATCAATGTATTTTTGGAGACTTCAAGAGATGGCTCCTGTTCCATGGTAACCGGCATCTCCTCCCCTATCTTTTCTTCCGGCAGCAGCGATTCTGGTTTTTTTGCCGGAATCGGAAAAACCATTAAATTATTAATTACAAGAAAAACCAAAGCAACAAACGCAAGTCCTATCAATGTGCCTGTTTTACCTATTAGTATTATTATTTTACCGGAACAAAGCAAACCGACTTCTCCACCAATAAAAGAGTACTCCCCTGCCGGAAAGAAGAAACCAAGGCAAACTGAAACCCAAATAATAAGAAAGAGCGTAATGCGAAATGTTTTGGCAGCCGGAAGCAAGGAACGTCCGGTAAGAAGTTTAACACCGGCCAAAAAAACGAGAAGTACAAAACCAAATGACGCAACTCCGAACCCGCCGTTAATAAAGAAATCGGAAAGGTTTTTCCCGAATGAACCCAACCAGTTAGCCGATTGTTTTGAGGTAGAGGCATAATCAATTTTCCATGTAAAAAGAAAGGATACAAAAGCAAGCAGTATGCAAAAAGAAAATACTATTAGAAACAAACCTGTAATAGGTGCAACTTTCCATCTGTCTAAATTCTCTTTAATCCCTTTAAAAATCGGTTTATCCGATTTACCCTTAGGCTTTTTAACGGGCTTGGCAACTATCTCCTCTTTACTAGGCTCTTTTTCTTCGGCAGGTTTCTTATAACGCTTGGGCATTCTGTGTACAATTATTAATCTATCAAAAATAGAATTAAGGACGGTACAAATAAATTCTTTCTTGCGAACTTATTCACCACAGTATGTGAAAAAAACCGCCGCCATTAAAACATAGCCAATCCTTAAATGATTTTTTATACTTTTGCTTCTCAACAATGATTATTTAATTTAAATTAAAAAACAAATCATGAGATTTAACCTAACCCTAAGTATTGCTGCTATCGCGGCTTTTTCAATGTTTACTGCCTGCAAAAATTCTTCCAGCGGCAGTTTTGAAACCGACCCAACCACTGGCATTCAATACCATTTTTTTAACCACGACGATAAAGGCGCAAAGCCTTCTATGGGAGATTATGCCAAGGTTTACCTAACCCTTAAAAATTCTAATGACTCCGTAATTTATGACTCGCGTCATAAACAAAGAAAGGAAGATACCTCCCTAACCGTAAAAATCCATTTACAGAAAAGCTTTAACGGATGCCTTCCCGATGGCATTTGCATGCTGGCAGTAGGAGACAGTGCAAGCTTCAAGGTGAGTGCAGATTCACTTTACCTTAAAACATTCCACTCACAACAATTGCCACTATTTATAAAAGCCGGGTCTATGGTGACATTTAACGTAAAACTGGCCAGCTTTGAAACTTCCCAACAAATGTCGGACGAAATGGATACTCAAATGAAAGAGCGCCAGGCAATTACAGAAAAACGCAAAGAAGATGAACCTGCACAAATAGCAAAATATATTGCAGATAATAAAATAACAGCAAAACCCGAAAGTGATGGTATTTATATCCTTGAAAGAAAAAAAGGAACCGGCAAACCTATTAAAACAGGGGATTCAGTAGAAGTAAAATACACCGGCACGTTATTGGATGGCACTGTTGTTGAAACCTCCGATCATGGAGCTGAAAGAACCACTTTTACCCTCGTTTATGGAAAAGATTATTTTATAAAAGGATTTGATGATATTATTAAAAATCTGGAAAACGGGGGAATGGTAAAAGCATTAATACCCTCTGTAATGGCGTTTGGAGAGCAAAAACAGGGCAATTTGATACTTCCCTACACTCCCCTTATTTATACCGTGGAAGTAATTAATGTAAAGTAAGTTTAAACGAATTTATTAACAATCAAAAACATGAAAAAAATATTTAAAACTGTTATAGTTGCCTTAGCATTATCGGCTTTAAGCCTGAGTCCAAAAGTATCAGTGGCACAAGACCAACCGGTAACATTGCAAACTTTCTACGATCAATTAGCACCTTACGGACAATGGATAAATTATCCTAATTATGGCTATGTATTTATACCTAACGCCGGCCCGGGCTTTATTCCCTATTCAACTGCCGGACATTGGGAATTTACCGACCAGTTTGGTTGGACATGGGCATCCGATTATCCTTGGGGATGGGCTTGCTTTCATTATGGACGATGGAATTTCGATCCCAGCTACGGATGGTTTTGGGTGCCTGATGTACAATGGGGACCGGCCTGGGTGGTATGGAGAAATTCTGACCAGTATTATGGATGGGCACCTTTGCCCTCAGGTGTAGATGTTAATATGGGTATAAATAATGGATATGGAATTCCACCTGATGAATGGTGCTTTGTGCCTAACAGGTATATGGGCGACCCTTATATTTATAACTATTACATGCCCAGGGGAAATAATGACATTTTTATTGCTCATTCTGCCATAATTTTCAGAATAAATTTCGATAACGGACATCATTATGGTTTTTTTGCTGGCCCCGACAGGTTTGAAGTAGAAAGATACCGTCATTCCCCCATACAACCAAGAGTTATAAGCTTTAACTCTGACCCACATCATGCATATGGTGACCATGAATTAGGAATGTATCATCCTGTTGGAGTAGATAGGCATGATGATGGTGGCAGGCACGATGCTCCTGCCCCTACAAGAGTTGTAAGAGTGCAAGATATACCACAACGAGGCGGAGATTTTAACCATCAACAAGATCATCAAGCGCCGCAACAGCACGATAATGCACCGCAACAGCATCAAGCTCCGCCACAACAACACGATAATGCGCCGCAACAGCATCAAGCTCCACCGCAACAACACACCGCCCCGGCCCCCCAAAATAGAGGAGGCGGTAATCAAGGAGGAAATAATCGTGGCGGTAACAACAATAATAATGGAGGAGACGCGCATAACCACCATTAACAAGATTTGAAAGTATGTATTTTAAATCCGCCCTGCAATTAATACAGCGGGCGGATTTTTTTATTTTATTGAACTACTATTGAAACCTCCACGCTGAGCCCAGGACGGAGTAATTTATAATTCGGATTTTTAGTATCCAATACAACCTTAATTGGTATACGTTGCACCACTTTAACATAATTGCCAGTAGCATTATCTGGTGGAAGCAGTGAAAATAAGGCTCCAGTAGCTCCTGCAAAAGAACTTATCGTACCATTAATTATTTGTCCGTTTAAAGCATCTACGGTTACATTGGCTGTCTGTCCGACTTTCAAGTCATCCAACTGTGTTTCTTTAAAATTAGCCTCCACCCAAACACTATCTTCAACCACTGCAAGAAGGGAAGATCCGGCACTTACAAGCTGACCTAACTGTATAGCTCTTTTAGATGCAATGCCACTTGCTGGAGCTGTAATAGTGGAATATGATAATTGTAGTTTTGCAAAACTTAAATCGGCCTGTTTTATATTCACAGAAGCCTCAGCTGAAGCAAGATCTGCGAGTGAAAGGTCATACTGTTTTTGAGCCGATTCATATTTTTTGGAGGCAATATCAACCTGGTTGGAATCGCTTCGCATAGTGGTTCTGTATTGGTCAAACTCTTCCTGAGTAACAGATCCGTCTTTATATAAGTTTTTATACCGGTCATAATCTCTTAGCGCCTTTTCGTAGTTAATTTTTGCAGATTCAATTTCATCTTTACTTGTGGCCAGCAGCGATTGCACCGAAGCAGCATTTGCCTTGGATACTGCTGCGTTAGCCTGTGCATCATTCAAATCAGCTTCTGCTTGTTGTTCCTTAATAGTAAGGTCTTTATCATCAAGTTGCACTAGAATTTGTCCTTTTGTTACATGTTCGTTATCTTTAAAATTAATTGAAGTAACATAATCAGAAATTCTTGCAACTACCGGATCTATATTACTGGATAATTGGGCGTCATCCGTACTTTCTATGTTTTTATAATGCAGGTATTCCCGTATACCAAATATAAGTCCCGCCAGAAGTATCACTCCTAAAATTATGGTAGTACGTTTGTTTCCTTTTTTCTTATTTTCGTTTTCAGTGCTCATGAGATAGCTTTTATTTAGTGGTAAATTCTCCTGCCGATTTCAACATTGAATAGTACGCGAGGGTAGCATCAGCTTTGGATGAAATAAAGTTAATTTTTGCATTTAACAGATAGTTGTCTGCATCTAATAAATCGGTTAGCAGCGCAATATGATTATCGTATTTTGACTTTACTATTTTATAGTTTTCTTCGGCTTGTATTACCGATTTTTGGGCAACATCTATCTTTTCTAGCGATTCCTTGTATTGAAGGTAGTTTTTATTAATGTCCATTTTGGCGTTGTCCGAAAGGTCATCGTATTGGGCTTTTGCTTCTGCAAATTGGGCACGGCTTACATCCGTTTTGTTTTTATTATCATATAAGCCGGTAATACTGTATGAAATTTTAAAGCCAATATCCCATGTAGGCTGAAATTGATCTAACGGAGGAACAATTCGTGGGTTAGGACGCAGGTAATCATAATCGGCACCTATTGAAAGATGAGGATATAAGCTACTTTGAGTGAATTTAATATTTGCTTCGGCAGCTTTTTGCTGCATGTCTAATGCTTTTAAATCATTCCTGTTCTGTAAATAATTGGTCAGATAAAATGGCAAAGGTTGTACCGATTTGTTGCCTAAAATAGAATTACTGTCCACTGTAATTCCTGTACCATCCGGCAAACCAAGCATAACAGTAAGATTATAGTTTATTGTCTGAATTTGGTTATTAATTTCAATTTCATTTAACTTGGCATTAGAGAGCTGCAATTGTGTCCGCAATAAATCATTTTGGGTTGCAAGACCGTGCTTGGCAAAGTCGTTCACTTCATCCACATGGGCATTCAATTGTTTCAGGTTTTCTTCCACAACATCATGCGCACGTTGAAGTTTAAATAGATTAATGTATTCCATAATGATGGTAAGAGATACATTGTTCTTTTTGTCTGCTAATGTTAGTTCGGAGCTTTTTTCAGAAAACTGCATACCCTGTACTGCATACTTCCATTCAAAACCATTAAAAACACTCTCACTTAGAGAGGCGGTGGCAGAGTAATCATTTAATATAACCGGGAAAAATGCAGTAGAAGGTATTGTTTGACCCAGAATACTAAAATATTCTGTCGGGATATTACTTAATCTCTCATATCCGGCCCCTAAATCAAGGTCGGGCACAATCCGGTTATTAATATCCTTCAGCGAAGATTTGCTTTCCTCTACTTTTGAAGAGTAATATTGCATTTGTCGGCTATGTTGCAGCCCCATAGTTATGGCGCTATCAAGCGTAAGTGTTTTATATTTAAGGCTATCGCCTCCCACCACCTTAAAGGTATGAAATACTAAAACAAAACCTATCAGTAAAAGGGCTCCCCCTCTATTATTGGAATTTGGTATCAATTTTCTCTTTTCTCTTGTTTAACGGTAATTAAATTTAGCCTCCTCAACTATCATATTTTGATGAAGACGATTCAAAAGTAAAAAAACTTTTAGAGACATTATAAATTTTAAATCAGCATATGATATAGTATAGAGGAAAACTTTATCAGCAGAAGGATTGGACTATAAAAAAAATTTATTGCAAGCACCCTATCGAATCAAGTTAAGGAATAATGCCTAATCATTAATCCATAAAGTCATTCCTGCGCTTTGTTAAAAAACTACATGGTCTTCAACTCAGCAACCAATTCAGTAACTACCTTTTTGGCATCACCAAATAACATGCTGGTTTTAGGGTTGTAAAAAAGCTCATTATCAATACCGGCATAACCGGCTGCCATGCTTCGCTTGTTTACTATAATATTCTTTGCCCTTTCCACTTCCAGTATCGGCATCCCATAAATAGGGCTTGCAGGATTGGTTTTAGCTGCAGGATTTACTACGTCGTTAGCCCCTACTATAAACACCACATCTGTATTCTCAAATTCAGGGTTGATATCTTCCATTTCGCGTAGTTTGGAATAATCAACATTACTTTCAGCCATCAGCACGTTCATGTGACCTGGCATACGTCCGGCAACCGGGTGAATAGCATATTTTACATCTACTCCCCTTTCTTCCAACAGTGCTTCCAACTCGTGCATTACGTGTTGAGCTTGTGCTACTGCTAATCCATATCCGGGAACTATTACTACCTTTTTAGAATAATTCATAAGAACGGCCGCATCAGAAACAGAAATATCCTTGATAGACCCTCCTGATGCACCACCTGCTTCGGCAGCTGCACTACCCGCGCCAAATGCACCAAATACTACGCTGAACAAAGTACGGTTCATACCTTTACACATCGCAATTGTAAGTATAGTTCCGGCGGAACCAACCAGAATACCTCCGGTAAGCATAACCTTATTATGATAAAGGAAACCTCCGGATGCTGCCGCCAAACCGGTGAATGAGTTTAACAACGAAATAACAACCGGCATATCAGCACCGCCGATCGGCAATACAAACATAATACCGTATAATAAAGCCAATGCTAAATCAATGCAAGGCCACATAAAATCGGTAATATTTCCAAGTGTTATATATGCACCAACTCCTAAAGTAATTAAAAGGATAAGTGCATTAATAATATTGTAGAAAGGAATGCGTGGGTTACTATTCAGGTTGCCATTCAATTTGGCAAAGGCAATCATAGAGCCGGAGAAAGAAATACTACCGATAATAAGTCCTGCCATTACCATCATTATGGTTTTCATGTCACCGGCGTGAGCATGAAACTCCATTATAGAAATTAAAGCGGCGCAGGCACCTCCCATACCATTGAAAAGGGACACCAATTGAGGCATAGCGGTCATCTTTACTTTCTTGGCTACCATCCAGCCGATAATTCCGCCAATGGCGAAGGCGCCAAATAACATACCATAAATAATAGGTGCAATTGGGCCATCATGCAGGAATATAGTTCCTAAAATAGCCAAGGTCATACCAAAGGCAGCATAACTATTACCACGGCGGGCTGTATCGGGCTTGCCCATCATTTTTAAACCGGTAATAAATGTTACCGACCCAACTAAGTAGATTACATCAAGTATAATAGCAGTATTGTTCATGTGAAAAAATAGTTTTCTTTTTGTTTGGCTTCGGGTTATTTTTTAGCTGGTTTCTTTTTAAACATTTCCAACATACGGTCGGTAACAACAAATCCACCGACCACATTCAGGGTTCCTAATATTACAGCAAGGAATCCGAGTATTAGTTCCACGTAATTGTTTGGGTCAGCATTCAACAGCACAATGATTGCACCAATGATTACTACCCCGTGAATAGCATTGGCACCCGACATAAGCGGAGTGTGCAATACCGATGGTACGCTGTTAATTACCTCCACACCCACGAAAATCATCAGGATGAGGATATAGAATAAATTAATATGTGCACTGATAAAAGCTAAAACGTCATTCATTGTTTTGAGGTATTAAGATTGTTTTACACTTGGATGAACCGGAACTCCTTTGTGAACAATAAGAGAACCTTTGGTTATTTCTTCTTCCATTTCCCATTTAAAACCATCTTTGCTTGCAAGGTGATAAAGGAATGTGGAAATATTCTTAGCATAAAGGTCGCTGGCATTAAGCGGCAACATGGCCGGAAGATTGGATTCGCCAATTATCTTTACGCCATTGGGAGTTACAACTGTTTTATTCATTTCGCTGCCTATTACGTTTCCGCCTTGTTCAACTGCCATATCAACAATTACAGAGCCATTGCGCATAGCTTTAACCATTGCTTCGGTTAGCAATACAGGGGCTTTCCGGCCGGGAATAAGTGCCGTAGTAATAACGATATCGGCATCTGCTACATGCTTGCCAATTAATTCCTGTTGCTTCTTCAAAAAATCCTCGGAAACATTGGTAACATATCCGCCTTCCATTTTAACGGTATCGTCTCCTTTTAATTCAATAAATTTTCCACCAAGTGACTGTACTTGTTCTTTTGTCTCCGGACGTATATCAGATACTTCCACAATGGCGCCTAAGCGTTTTGCGGTTGCTATTGCCTGAAGACCTGCCACGCCAGCGCCCATAATAACCACTTTAGATGGCTTTATGGTTCCGGCTGCGGTCATTAATAAAGGAAATATTTTACCTAATGCATCAGCAGCGATAATTACAGACTTGTATCCGGCCAGGTTGGCTTGTGAACTAAGTGCATCCATTTTTTGAGCCCTTGAAATACGGGGTATCGCATCTACCGAAAAAGCAGTAATGCCTGCACCGGCACATGCTTTTACCAGATCAGGATGCATGGCTGCATACATAAAAGATATTAGCACAGCTTCCTTTTTCATAGAAGCTATATCTTCCGCTCCCGGTGGATTTACAGCCAGAACAATATCTGCATTTGTAAAAAGTTCTTTGCGGCTATTTGCTATCGTTGCTCCTGCAGCCGCATATACATCATCTTTATAATAAGAATTTTCTCCCGCGCCTTTTTCAATAGTGCATGAAAATCCTTTTGTAATTAAATCTTTGATGGTGTCGGGCGTAATGGCTACCCTGTTTTCTTTGACTTTAGTTTCTTTTGGAATTGCTATTTTCACTTCAAGGTTATTTTAGGTTTTTATGTGTTTATTATCTTCGTTTAGCAGCTTGTTGTTGTTTCATCATTTCGTCCAAACGCTTCTGGAATTTCGAAACTTTCACAGGTTTTGCCTTATTTGCCTGCATTTTACGATGTAATTCTTCTTCATTAATAAATCTCCTGGCTAGGAAAGTTTGCCCAAAAGTAATAAGATTTGCGAGAAAATAGTAATAACTTAATCCGGCAGAATATGAATTTAGAAAACCCAAAAAGAATATAGGGGTAATGTACATCATCCATTTCATGGTTTTAGCCATTTGATCTGTGCCACCCCCGGCTCCCATTAATTGCTGATTTGCTGAAAGATATAAGTATTGAGACAAAGTCATTAATAATGCGAAAACACTTATGTGGTCTCCGTAAAAAGGTATGGAGAATCCGTGGAATGTATAAATGGAATCATAGGTTGATAAGTCGGTTGCCCATAAAAAATGCTGTTGACGAAGTTCAATGGAAGCAGGAAAGAAACTAAAAAGGGCATATAATATAGGTAATTGAAAAAGCATTGGTAAACAACCTGCCATAGGATTTACCCCCGCCTTTTTATACAAAGCCATAGTAGCCTGTTGCTTCTTCATGGCATCTTCTGTCTTAGGGAATTTTTTACCTATTTCATCAATTTCAGGTTTCAACACCCGCATTTTGGCAGAAGATACATAGGTTCTGTAAGCGATAGGGAAAAGCAGGGATTTAATAACAATGGTAAGTATTAGAATAACAATACCATAGTTTAGGTTAAATCCACTAAGAAAATCGAAAACAGGGATTACGAGGAACTGATTTACCCATCCAAAAATGCCCCAACCAAGATTAATTTCACCGTTCAGATCAAGGTCATTGCCTTTTGAATATTTTTTTAACAGATGGTAGTTGTTAGGGCCGAAAAAGAAACTCATTCCAAAACTCTCATCAGCTGTATGTCCATATGGAATATATACCTCAGCAGCAAAGTCTTTCACAAAGTTAGGATTGCTGTTTTTTCTACATTCCACAACCGGGTTGCTAAACTTAGAATCGGCAATAAGCATAGATGAGAAAAATTGCTGTTTGAAAGATACCCAGGCTATATCAGTAGTCAATGGCTTTTTTTCGTCTTTTAATGGAGAAAGATGGTCAACTTCATCCTGGTAAAATTTATAATAAACAGTAGAAGCCCTTTGCTGGTTCTGAATACTCGCTTCTTGTGAAGGGGCATGCATATTCCAATTTAAACATATATCCTGAGTATTTGATGCAAGAACATCTTGCATACCTACCACATGCATAGAACATTGCAGAAGATATGTCCCGGGTTTAAGCGAATAGATAAACTGAATGTATTTATGTGGGTTACCGGTATTCAATTGCATAACAGCGACAGAGGAATCCTTGCCTGAAACTGTGGAGCCTCCAACTATGCTAAAATATAAGGAATCGGTTGAAATTTCGCGGGAATAGGCATTCAATAGCAGTCCAAAATGATTCGAATCAGATGTAAATAACATCAAAGGTCCCCCGGCGCTGGTTTTAAATTCTTTAAGTTGAACAGACTCAATTTTTCCGCCTTTAGCGCTAATAGTCGCTTTTAACAGGTCATTTTCAAGGGTATAGGTTTTATTATCTCCTTTTAAAGCCGGATATAGAATTCCGTAATCCGATTCCATTTTATGAATAGCAATAGAGGAATCAGAGGAATGGTTAGCGGTATCTTGGGCTGAAGCTGAAGTATCTTTTTTGCCGGTCTGCTTAGTCGAAGCAGCGGTCATTTTAATTTGTTCCTGCTGTTTTTGGACTCTTGCTATGGAATCTTGTACGGCTTTTTGCCGGGCCATTTCAGAATCAGAGGGCTTGGACCAGTACATCCAAGCGAAAAGTATTAATCCAATTCCAAAGAGACCTATGTATGTGTTTTTATCTGAGCCCATTAAGTAAAATAACCAGTTTTTAGGGAGCGCAAAGATATTAAAGAGTAGGACATGTATCTTAAATTTTAATTTTTGTTTGCAGATGTAAAGATTTCATAATCTTACAATCATCCTATTCCAAATTAAACGTCCATTTTATAGACGTTCCAATTTTCTTATTACCTTTATGCCCAAATTTAAAACCCACTAAAATGAACAAATTAAAAGTAATTATCGCCGGGCTGTTTGTTGCATGCCTTGGAATTGGAGTAGCAAGTGCACAAACTACCCCATCAAGCACCACAAGTACCACTAAAACCAGTAGCGGTACAACAGCAAAATCGGGCCAACACCTTAAAAAAGATGGTACACCTGATAAGCGTTACAAGGAAAACAAAACTGCAAAAACCTCAACAGGAACTAAAAAGGCAGCCGTTAAAACTGCTGCTCCGGCATCCGGCACTACTACCGGCAAGTAGTTTTTCTTTCGTTTTTAAAAGGAAGGCGTTACCTAACTGTAATGCCTTTTTTTATTTATATCCCTATTCGAATAGGGAAGGCTGGGTATCGTTTCCCTTAGTTTTGGGTTTGCTCTTTGGCTTTGCAGCCTTGGGTGCTTTTACCACAGGGATTATTTTATGGGCCGCTTTTATTTGTTCTACAGGAGATTCTCCGATGTCTTCAAAGTCCTCAACACCCTTTTCAGCATCTGCATCAAGCAATTTTAAGTCCCCTGCCTGATCAGGGTCAGAGATAAGCTTTATTTCCTTTACCTTATTTAAATTGATAGGTTTTCCCTGTGCTTTTATACCCATTACCGGTATATCTACAGTTACATTTATAATTTCATCGGGCAGTTCTTTTCCTTTTTCCTGCCTGAATTTTACTTCTGCAAGCAAATGTTTATCCACAGATATTGTTTCCATTGTAGAGCCCGGTGTTTCTGATATAAGCACCATTTTCTTTTCGGCTTCTTCCGGCAGGAAACGTTTGATATAATACTTCTTCTTCTCCCCTTCCCAATAAACGGCTGTCAATGGATTATTATTATCAAGTTTGGCAATCAGGACGGTATCAGCATCAAAATGGGTGGTAAATTCAAATCCGCAGGTACGGTAACAGCCATCTTTTGTCACCACCACAATTTTATCATCCCCTTCAAATTCCCCAAGGTATTTACCATGTTCCTCTGCATTGAGCCTTAGAACAGTATCATCGAACCAAACTTTTTGAGCCGTAAGTGTAGAGATTCCTTTTTCCTTTATAGTTACTTTACGAACAGGATGCTTTGTGAGTATATTACCCATGGCATCTCTGCCTTTAATGGCCAATTCGGAAAAATCGGAATCAAATACTTTGCTTCGTGCAGTAGCATTGGCTTTCAGGTTAACGGTGACTACCTCCGCCTCACCATTAGGGTTTACAGACAAATAAAGAATCTCTGAATTAGGATTGCCCCGTGTAAGCAGGTATTCTTTATCTCGTATAATGGAAGTCACTGCAAACCTTTTAATCATGGTGTTACCTCTTGCTCCATCACGGTATATCAGGTTGTAAATGGTACGCTCGTCGTTTCTTTTGAACACATTTATATATAGCACGTCCTTTCCGACAAAAGTCTTTTCCGATACTTTGGTAACCAGCATGGTACCATCCCGGCGAACAACTATAATATCATCTAAATCAGAACAATCACAAACAAATTCATCCGTCCGCATTTTGAAACCGGCAAAGCCTTCCTCCCGATTTACATATAGCTTTTGGTTGGTAGCTGCCACTTGCGTTGCCACAATAGTATCAAAGGCCTTTATTTCTGTTTTCCGTTCTTTTCCTGTACCGTGCTTCTTCTTAATCTCCTTGAAATAGTCAATGGTATACTCCACTATATTTTCAATACTGTGCTTTACAGTCTTCATTTCCTCCTGTATGTTCTTCATCAACTGGTCTGCCTGAAAGGTATCATACTTCGAGATCCTCTTGATCTTGATATCCGTAAGCTTAATAACATCGGCGCGGGTAATTTCCCTGGGAAGCTTTTTACGGTATGGCTTTAAGCCCTCTTCAATAGTAGTAAGTACATCCTCCCAAGTCTCAGCCTCTTCAATGTCTCGGTAAATGCGTTTTTCAATAAATATCTTTTCCAGTGAAACATAATGAAACTGCTCCAACAGCTCAGCCAAACGTATGTCAAGCTCCGTTTGGAGCAGCTTTTGCGTGCGCTCCGCCGACAACTTGAGCATTTCGCCTACTCCCATAAAGCGGGGCTTATCACCCTCAATTACACAGGCATTGGGGGAAATAGATACGGCGCAATCGGTAAAGGCATAAAGGGCATCAATGGTTTTATCGGGTGAAAAACCGGGCGGAAGGTGGATCAGGATTTCCACATTTTCAGCCGTATTATCCTCAATATTCTTAATTTTTATTTTACCCTTTTCGTTGGCATTCACTATCGAATCGATAAGAGAAGAGGTTGTACATCCAAAAGGTATTTCGGTAATAACCAGTGTCTTTTTATCCTGTATATTAATCTTGGCCCTCACATTTATCTTGCCTCCCTTCATTCCATCGTTATAGTTGGAAAAGTCAGCCATGCCACCTGTCGGGAAATCGGGGTACAGATGGGGCTTTTTACCTTTTAATACCCCAATGGCAGCATCAATAAGCTCAATAAAGTTATGTGGTAGAATCTTACAGGCCAACCCTACTGCAATACCCTCAGCTCCCTGTGCAAGCAATAATGGGAACTTAACCGGCAGATAAACAGGCTCTTTGTTCCGACCATCATAGCTGTTTTGCCAAACGGTGGTCTTTTCATTAAAAATGACCTCCAATCCAAATTTGGAAAGGCGGGCTTCTATGTAACGGGGTGCTGCGGCAGAGTCCCCGGTGAGTATATTACCCCAGTTACCCTGGGTATCGAGAGCCAGTTCTTTTTGTCCCAATTGGACCATCGCATCGCCAATGGAAGCATCCCCATGAGGATGATACTTCATAGTATTACCGATAACATTGGCTACCTTGTTGTAGCGCCCGTCCTCTAACTCCCTCATAGAGTGAAGAATACGCCTTTGTACAGGTTTCAAACCATCCTCCAGGGCAGGCACGGCACGCTCCAGTATTACATAGGAGGCATAATCGAGGAACCAGTTACGGTACATCTGCTGAAGATGGATAACCGACGAGGAGCCATTATTGCTCTCATTGGGCGTATCGGGATGCCAGTCAGGTTCCTTATTTGATTTATCGGACATTCGTTTTTTTATCGGAGGCGCAAAAATAAGCGTTTAGAGAGATAAGAGATAAGATATGAGATATAAGATATGAACCATTATTAAACAAATAGAGTTGTAGAAGGGGTATAAGAGTTAAATTATTAGCTGAAAGCTCTTATATTACTCAATTCTCTCACATCTATTTTAGCTGATTTTGTATGTTTCATTTTGTGCTTTTTAGGTTTTTAAATAATACAAAATATTAAACTATAAATATTTGATTATTAATATTTTAAATATTATATACTAAATCAATGCTTAAATAATATTATATAGAATTAGGCCATATTATTACAGGAGAAGAGAAAGCAGCCACCGAGCCATTGAATATTGACAAGATAATATCTTATTTATAGACCACCCGGATACGATTGAAGTCGATATCAGTAATATATAGATTACTGAAGCCATCTACCGCTATCGACGGTACGTCACCTATTTTTACGGCGGTACCAAGCCCTCCATCGCCCGAATATCCCGCTGTTCCGTTTCCGGCATACGTGGAAATAATACCGCTGGTATTTATCTTGCGTATACGATAGTTATTTTCGTCAGCTATATATATATTGCCGGAGCCATCTATCACTACATCGGTAGGATTCTGTAATTCTGCCGCTGTAGCAGGTCCTCCATCCCCACTGTAACCAGCATTACCAGTAACAACCAAATTCGTATCTCCGGCAATAGTTGAAATAATGCCGCTTGTATTTACTTTGCGAATGAGATTGGCATTAGAAGAAGCAAGATAAATATTCCCCGAAGCGTCTAAGCCTACTCCATGAATGCCATATAATTGAGTGGAGTCAGCAGGTCCTCCATCGCCAAGGTACCTGCTATTGGGTTCTGTTCCCGCAACCGTTGAAATAATACCACTTGTATTTACCTTGCGAATACGGTCATTTGAATAATCCGCAATGTATACATTGCCGGAGCCGTCAACAGCTATTCCAAAAGGCCCAGATAATTCCGCTGCTGTAGCCGGGCCTCCATCCCCGGAATACCCCCCAAACGCAGGATCCCCTTGGTAACCTGCAAAGGTTGAAATAATACCACTGGTATTTATCTTGCGAATACAATTATTATTAAAATCAACAAAAAATACATTACCCGAACCGTCTACGGCTATCCCTCCAGGATAATACATTTCTGCGGCTGTAGCAGGTCCTCCATCCCCAGAATACCCCCTGGTTCCATTCCCTGCAATAGTTGAAATAATACCTTTGGCATTTACCTTACGAATACGCTCGTTATAAAGGTCTGATATATATATATTGCCAGCACTGTCCACAGCTACTCCATCAGGATCCCATAATTCCGCAGCGGTAGCTGGGCCTCCATCGCCAGAATAACCTGCGGTTCCATTTCCGGCAATGGTGTAGATTTTTCCGCTAAGGGTATCCGTAGTAGTTGTTTTAGTAGTAGTAGTTGTATTCGGTGCAGCGTTCTTTTTTTCGCAAGAAACTAAAGAGGATACAATCAGAATTGCTAATAAATACGTTATTTTCTTCATGCTTCCAAAATCATAAAACAAAGATAGGAAAAACGCTTATACTATCACAAAAGTAAGGGTTCATATATCCTTTACTTTCAATAATTCCTATCTTTGTGAAGATTTATTGTCCTAAAAAATGAAAAAGGGTTTACTTGTTTTAATAAGCATAATATGTATTTCTGCGGCAGCCTGCGCCCAAAGTAATACTTGCTATTGCTATATAGCTACTGCCGATAGTATTTATCCGGTTGTCCCTATGACTCAGGGCACCGATATAGGCTACCCTCCTACTTACCGTTGCAATAATTGTTCCAGCCAGCCTATTGCGCTTCCATTTAATTTCTGCTTTTATGGCAAGGAATACGATACAGTGTATATAAACAATAAGGGCTGTATCTCCTTTAATAAACCCGTATTTAACTTTTCCAGCAAAGCTTTTCCCTTAGGTTCAGATACAGCTATGCTTGCCCCTTTTTATGCCAATATTGACGATACCCCCCAAAACCCCGTTAGTACTTCTTATGCTGTAATTTCTTATAAAGTAGCGTCAACCCACCTGATTGTTCAATGGAGCAATGCCGGGTACAATACCTTTGATGATGATCTATACAATAACTTCCAGCTTACTATTACGAATGGAGCCGATTCCATTTTGCCCGCCGGGAATAATGTTTCCTTTTGTTATTACCTGATGCAGTGGGCGTCGGGTGATTCTTCCGGCGGTACAATGGGCTTTGCCGGAACCCCGGCGACCATAGGCATAACCAATGGAGATAATTTGCATTATGCCCAATTTGGAGCATTTGATTTTCCCGGGCATACCTACAGTGGTCCCTATGATACAAGCAGCGAGGTATATTGGTTAAATGACAAATCCTTTATTTTCAATACTTGTGTAAGCGGAAACAACATTCCCCCTGTTATTATAAACCCTGATATGTGCGATACCTTTACCATGTGCGCCGGAGATACCAACTCCTTTACCGCCTCCTTTCTATGTGCTCAACATGGACAAACAGCTACTGTTACGGAATCTGCTCCGGGTATATTGGGAGTTACAACCTCTACGGCCAACACTCATTCAATATACAGCATTACCACTCTACTTATACCCCATTTAAGGGATACGGGATCGCACATAATAAAAATAAAAGCATCCGATAATGGCACACCTCCGTTAACCGATAGTATGCAGTTTATGGTTTACATCAAACCCTGCGGTGATACAAATTCTCCCACCTTAGGGGTTAATGCAATAAACGGTAATACCAATTTTAGCCTTTATCCTAACCCGAATAATGGGAAGTTCAACATAATTTGCCATCCCGATAGCTATCGGGATGAACAAAGTGAAAAATCGCTCCCAATAATTGAAATTTATAATGTACTTGGGCAAAAAGTGCTATCCAAGACCATTCACTCCGCCCAGGGTGAAAATACTGTTAATATGAGCAAGAGCCCTTCAGGAGCATATTTTTACCGTCTTTCGGATGAGTGGGGAGATTTATTAGGAATGGGTAAGTTTGTTATACAATAAGTTATGGTAATGAAATTAAAAAGCATATTTTTTGTTATCGGCTGTTATCTCTTAACTATTGGCTTATTTGGGGGCTGTGCCAAAGAAACAACTACTAAAGTTGAGACTACCTCTAATTCTGTTTCGCAAAATGCAATTGCAATGGATGAAGTAACCCTTAATAATGAATTTGACCAGTTTGTAGATGACGCAATAACAGTTCTCGGCAACCACAATGCAACAATAGCAGGTATGTACCCACCCGATTCCGTAAGCCCGGGAATAATTGAACTAACATATAATGGAAAAACTGAGCCTGATGGAACAAAAATACGTTCAGGTTCTGATTCTATTCATTTTAAACCGGGCGTCCTTTGGAATACCCCCGGAGCTACTGCTACTATTTCATTCGGAGATGTTAACGCCCCCGGTTATGAAGTTACTTTTTCGTCTAATAACCCAAGTACTTCTGTCCGATTCAACGGAACAGTAACCCTTATAAATAAATCCGGCGGATTATTGCAAAACCTCGCCATAGGAGATTCATTGGTGGAAATAATAAAAGGCTCTCTCACCTATACATTTGATGATAATGCTGCCACCATTGTATATTATCCCTTTAATTTAAATCAGATAAGGTCTATAAAGAATACCGGCAGTGCACTTATTGCATCCACATGGGCCGATACAGCAATAGGTGGTTTAACAAATGTTTGCAATTGGGGTCTTGACCGTTTCGGAAACGCTTATTATACTAGCATAACCGGCACTATTGTACAAAACATTTCCACATACACTTTATCCTATAACCCCCTGAAAGGCAGCAAAAACATACAAAATATTACAGAACCAATTCTTAGTGTTTACGGAGTTAACCAGCAAGGTACTGTTATTACCAGCGGCACACCTTACGGATTTATCATAACCTGGGACAATAATGGCGGACAAGCGCAAAGCGTAATAGGTTATTATTACTGATATACCCGGATTATAGTATTCGAATACCCAATTTTAAGTATGGCATTAGATAAATATGTCTGTACTTTTGCGAACTGAATTATTAATTTTATTTCCATCATGAACAAAAAGCGATTCCTTTTAATTTTACTCGGCCTATTTGGCGGAATGGCTATTGCGCAAACCGGAACACTGAAAGGGAATGTAACGGATAGTGCAGGGAAATCCGTAGAAGCCGCTGTTATACAAGTGGAGAACACAAAATACAAAACATTCCTGCCGGCAATTACACTGTTTTGGTAGAAATTGTAGGCTCTAACTCCGTAGAGAAAAAAATTGAAATAAAAGAAAAACAAACCGCAGAGCTTGACTTCAAATTATTGCAAAAAATAAATCTGTTGAAAAAAGTAGATGTGGTACGTCCGCTTATCAGCGCACAGGGTATGGGGCACATGCCTGAAGTATACAACGGAGTTATTTATTCCGGAATGAAAACAGAAATACTCGCTCTTGACAGTGTGGATGCTAATATGGCACAAGATAACCCGCGCGAAACATTAGGCCGTTTGCCCGGTTCCAACTATTCGGAAACGGAGGGCGGTGGCTTTCCTTCCAATGGAATTGCTTTCCGGGGATTAATACCTACCCAATCTACGGAAATACAAACCCGGCAAAACGGATATAATCTTTCCGGCGATGTATACGGATATCCTGAATCCTATTATTTACCCCCGCTTATTGCGGTGAGCCGTATAGAGTTTATTAACGGGGAATCATCGCTTCAGTTTGGACCACAATTTGGCGGAGTTATAAATTATGTATTAAAAGACGCACCATTGGACAAACCCCTGGAATTTGGTGTAGAACAGACAGGTGCAAGCTATGACTTCATTAGTTCCGTTTTAACCGCCGGAGGCACGTATAAAAAGTGGCATTATTATTCTTTTGTACAATATAAAGCTACCGATGGATGGAGGCCTAATTCAGATGTAAAACAAGCAATTGGATTTGCCAAAGTGGAATATGATGCAACCGACAAACTTAGTTTCAGCCTGGAATATACTTTGCTTCGAAATATGATCCACATGGCAGGAGGATTGGATGATGCAGAATTTAATCAAAACCCCGACCAGTCTTTCCGCTCCCGTAACTGGCTTTCAAGCCCATGGAACCTGCTTACCTTTACCGGAACTTACAAAATATCGGATAATACATTGCTTACCGAGCAATCGGTATTAAACAGCAGCGCCCGGAATCTGGTATGGAGAAATGAAGACGGCGGAATACAATTGCCGGATTCCATTTATAACAATTCATACTCTCCCCGCGAAGTGGAGCATGAGGGCTTTTTAAGCATTACCAATGAAATGAGGTTAACTACGCAATGGCATATTGGAAGCATTAAGTCAACCCTGGCTACCGGGGTACGCTATTTTCAGGGCAATATGGTTCGCCAGGAACAAGGGCCGGGCTCAACAGGAACGGGTTTTGATATGAACCTCTATGGACCCGATCCTGTTTTTGGCAATAACTTATTTTTTACTACCGGTAACGTGGCTCCTTTTATCGAAAATACATTTCATTTTGGCAGGCTTTCGGTCACACCCGGGTTCCGTTATGAATATATTATTTCTACTGCCAACGGCTATGTAACCCCCGACAGTACGGGAGTGCCTGTAAATGTTTCTGTTACACGTACATGGCTCATTCCACTGGGAGGTTGTGCATTGCAATTTAAAACAAGTGACTTTACCGATATATATGGTAACATAGTGCAGGCCTATGAGCCAACTACCTACGAAAACCTTACGCCCATTGGTACTACAACGGTTATTGACCCTAATTTAAAAGATGTGAACGGCTTCAATTCTGATTTGGGATGGAGAGGAAAAGCAGGAAGAGTACTTAATTTTGATGTTGACGGCTTTTACATGGAGTTTAATCAGGAAATAGGATTGGAGAACCGCGTTAATCCGGCCACCGATTCAGTTTATCAATACCGTACAAATGTGGGAAATGCTGTTCATAAAGGGATAGAAACATATGTGGAAGTGCATGTCTTTAGAATCTTCTCACCCCGCCCGACGATAGGCGACTTCAGCTTCTTTAATTCATATGCTTACGACCAATCCCGCTATGTTTCAGGACCATACACAGGAAATTTTGAGGAAATGGCTCCCGTTAATATTGAGCGTCTGGGTATAAATTATACGTATAAAATATTTTCAACTACGTTAGTCTACAGCTATACAAGCAACTCATTTGCCGATGCAGGTAATTCAACCACACCTTCCACAGATGCTGTTACTGGCCCCATACCGGCTTACACCGTTGTGGACTGGTCATCTTCTTTAAAAATTAAAAACTACGATATTAAATTCGGAATAAGCAACCTGCTAAATGCTAAATATTTTAACCTTCGTACAGATGAATACCCGGGCCCGGGTATTATTCCGGCTCCCGGAATAAATTTTTACGTGGGATTGAGCGCTACGTTTTAACTGAAGGTTGAATACGTTACATTAGGGTAACATTTTGTTAACGCATATGTTTACCTTTCCGGTTCTTTTATTTTCGGATAAAGAACGTTCTGCTATTACTATTTAATACCATTAGGACATACAAATAAAATTATTCTTTTAAACATCACCGGTTTAATTCGGTTTAATAAATACTTAACATGATAGATATAGTGAGGTAAGAGTAACCGCGTAACCTTGCGGCAACAAAAACCACAATATAAATCATGAAAAATAAATTCACCGGAGTTGCATCCCTGATATGCTCTCTCATCTTAGTATTTATGGTATCTTCCAATGCCCAAAAAAAACTTATCAGTTTTTGGGATTTTAACCAGACCAGACCTTGGGGCGGAGGCGGCACAGATAGTCTTGGCACCCGGTTTAGTTATGCTAATCCTTATGCCGTATACGCAGGATCGGTAGATTCAACCAATAAAACAATGCCCTTATTTGCCAATTACAATACAAACTCTGTAAACACTTCAAGAATTTTAATTGCCGGGCATCCTCACACGGTAGTTGATCCCGGGCAAAACGGAAGCGGTGGTTCACATTATTATGATTACAGCAGCGTAAATTATACCTATTATACTTTCAGCGACAGTAATACTACCGGAGGGAACCAGTATTTAAAAACAATCAATCCAACAACCTTAGATACAGTATTTATGTATTTGCCTACCACAGGGTACCAGAATATTCAGTTGGATTATGCTATTTATGCCTCCAGTACAAAATCTGCCAATTACAACTTATTTAACTACAGCACCAATGGAGGAAGCACATGGAATAAGCTTACAAGGGCAATGGATACTTTTAACATAAGCGGTAATCCCACACCGGATACACTGGAGGCAGAAACCTCAACCATTGTTGCAGGCTGGCAGCCCAAATATATAAATTTCACATCCGATCCTGCTGTAAACAATAATGCCAATGTTATTTTACGATGGGTGTATGGAGGTGCAAATGTTACACAAGCAAGTGGCAATAACCGGTATGATAACTTTGCACTTGTAGGAGACAGCCTCTGCCCCACTTTTAGCCTGCAACCGGTTAATTTTACCATTTGCGGAGGGGGCGGAAATGCCGATTTTGTTGTTCATACGGTTGGCGGCACTGCTGTTACTTATCAATGGAGGGTTAATAACGGAAGCGGTTTTATTAATGTAACTAATGGAGGGATATACAGCGGAGCTGCTACTGACAGCTTAATTATTACCGGCGCTAACTCTATAGAGAATGGCTACTTATATGAATGCGTAATTAACAACGTTTCCTGCGGAACGCTGACAAGCACTTCTGGTATTTTAACGGTTGACCCGGTTTTAAATTCGAGTATTTCCTCTTCCAACAATGTTACATGCTTTGGGCTTGGAAGCGCCACAGTTAGCTCAAGCGGAGGTACCGCACCCTATACCTATTTATGGAACGACCCCACACATCAAACCACTGCAGCGGCAAGCAATCTTTCTGCCGGAACATATACTATAACAACAACAGATAATCTCGGATGTTCCGTTACTTCCGGGGTTACAATTAACCAGCTTGGGTTAGTTATCACCCTTTCAGGCATTAAAAACATGGAATGTAATCCTTTGGGAACCGCAACCGCTGCGGCATCTAATGGTACCGCGCCCTATACATATTCATGGGCGCCGGGTGGGCAAACTACTGCTACTGTAACCAATCTTACGGCAGGTACCTATACCATCACCTGCCATGATATAACAAGTTGCAGCAATACTGCCACGGTAACTATTTTGCAAATTAATCCGGTGAGAGACAGTATTAATGGCTATGGAATTCCGGAGATAATTCACTATTGGGATTTTAACCGCACCACTCCTTTAGGTGGTGCAGGAGGCGACAGCCTGGGGAATCCTGCCAACCCTTTGATTGCACCTTATTCTGCGCTTCCCGGCTTAAATCCTAGAATTATATATAGCCATCCTTCCGCTATTCAAACCATTCCTTATGTTGCCACGCTGGCAGACGGTATAATGGATAATCTAACCCCAGGCGCATATGTTAACGACCTGCATATTTTAGGAAATGACACAGGAAGCACTGCTGACAGCAATACAGCCGTTAGGGCAAGAAACCCTTCGGAAAATGCTTATGTATATCTGTATTTGCCAACCAATGGGTATCAGGATATCGAATTGAATTATGCTCTTTCTGCCTCCAGCTCTAAAGGAGCAAATTATAATGTATTTTCATACAGCACCAATGGAGGAGGCAGCTGGAAAAATTTGACAAGAGCTATGGATACGTTTAATATAAGCGGTATCTATCGTCCCGATACATTACAGGCTATTAATCCAACAACCGCTTTAAGCCAGTGGTATCCTGTTCAAATCAATTTCACCAGCGACCCCGCCGTTAACAACAATCCGAACTTTATTGTAAGATGGGAGTTTGAAGGCCCTAACTCTGTTCTTACTTCAGGGAATAACCGCTATGATAATATCTCCCTCTCCGGTAATATTACAACCGAAACATGTAATGGCGCAGCTAACTATACGGCAGTTGCAGGAGTAAAATATGGTGTAGCTCCTTTTACCTATGCTTGGACACCTGCGGTAAGCACTACGGCTATAGCTTCTGATCTTACGGCTGGCAGCTATACGGTAAACGTAACCGATTCTTATGGTTGCTCCATGTCTTCTACTATCACTGTCAGCCAACCGGCTTTGGTAACGGCATCTGCTTCCTCAACGCATGGCGCTACCTGTTTTGGGGCTGCTGACGGAGGCGCGGCCTCCAGTGCAAGTGGGGGCACATCGCCCTTTCACTATAGCTGGAGCAGCGGACAAACCACCAGCGCAATAAATGGAGTTACAGCCGGCACCTATACAGTTACCGTTACTGATAGTTATGGCTGTACAGCAACTTCAACAGCAACTATTGCACAACCCACGATATTGACTGCTATACACGACTCTGTGGCCGATAATGGAAGTTGTAATGGATTGGCAGCAGTAACACCCGGCGGAGGAACACCGCCCTACACCTATCAGTGGACTCCTGATGGACAAACAACGGA
>Ga0302186_10000155_pt1 | contig 61888 bp, 42 predicted proteins | sample II_Bog_E1_2_FD_198782 | JGI IMG/M metagenome (GOLD analysis project Ga0302186, IMG submission 198782) | Peat permafrost microbial communities from Stordalen Mire near Abisko, Sweden - II_Bog_E1_1 | ecosystem: Environmental > Terrestrial > Soil > Wetlands > Peat | place: Sweden: Abisko...
TGGTAGAAGTGACTTGCTTTAAGATAATCCTCTACTTAGTTTTTATGTCTAATGTGAATCTATCCTTCACTATTAACTTAAACTCACTTCTTTAATTCAATCAGTTCACATATATTAAAAAGACTCTTTATGAAGAAGATATCACTCATCAATAAATTTCTGAATAAATACGATTGAATTTAAAACATTTTACTGCCAACTCCTTTGCAATATTGGAATCAGATACTAATACATTTGCATAAATTTCACCAGGAGAGACTGTGGTGAGCAGTATTATTTGCCCTATTGCTGTATTTAATTAACTAGAGCTCTGATTCCATCAGTTGAATGATTTAGAGCTATGATAATTTTGTTTATGCCTCGATAGTCTCGATTATATTATAATACGATTGTCCGTAAAAATGTCTCGCCCTCGATGCATCTTTCTATCAACTGGTCACTCCTTAAGTGCTAATATCCTCGAATATTGCATAATTTATACTGTTCATGTCTTCCATTTTACAAGCAACTACTCCTCGTCCGCTTGCTGTCCTTCCTACTCGTCCTCGTGGCAGCCACTCTGGTACCTTTCGCAAGGTTGAAGTGCTTACCAATCATTACTAAGTCAGGCTAAGGCCTCTTGATAGAGTGGTGATATTTAGAGTCAAAATAACACCTGTGATTGCCTTCGACAATCGTCATCTTCGTTCAGAACTCATGCAGAAATGCTTACCTTAGCTACGGAAATCAATCAGTAAGCCATATTTAAATCAGAAAATCCTGTGATTAGCGGTATGAATATCTTTTCCACTGAATAAGCCAAATCTAAGTAATGGGATGTGACCTGTTAGAGCTACACTATTAACGTGAAACAAGTCAAAGTTTATGAAGTTCGAGCCAATCCCAAGGTTCTATTACAATTTTTGAACAATGGACTTCGTAATGTGATGAACAAGTTGGGATATGTCTAGATAGGGAAGACCGGCAAATTCTTTAACTCCAAGAACAAAATAGATATAGACAAACTCTTTATGTACAGTGGTTACCGGAGCAATTTCGTCTACTTATAGGGAGGATACTACCTAAGGGTAGATTCTGCCAAGAAAATAGTGCGTAATCAAACCGTTCTGGCCTTTATTGATGAGCATTATCGCTTGCATGGAGATAAGGACAAGGAAGATCGTCGCAACTCTCTCAAAAGCGAACTTGTCGATAAGATTGTCATGACTAACTACGGTAAGACTAACTACTACAAGATCATTGATATCTGCTTTAAGAAACTTGATTAAGTTGTCATCTATCAGAAAAACATTGCTCTTAAAGATTATTATCAAGATCGCTATCATATCAACATTAAAAATTTAAGTCAGCCTCTATTACAAGTGGAATCAAAGACGAGGCAATCAGCCGAATAAGGGCCAGTGCTGCTCGTGCCAGAACTCTGCCTTATGACAGGCATTCCTGATAATTTTGATTAGTTTAGAAGGAAAAAAATCTCAGAGTCGACAATAAAAGATCCAATTGATAAGCTAAAATAAATAGAAGGACTGATGGGAGAGCTGAAGAACAATCATGACATCAACCAACTGAGTCAGCTGGGTATTGAAATAAGTCATTAATTGGCCAAAATTAGCGCTAAAGCTATTCCTGTTCCGCGTCTTGCTTTGGGTAAGGAGAATGCAGTTGAACAAGGCAAGGAAGCGTTCTTCAATTTGTTCAACAAACCTATCTTTAGCAGTAAGCACTAGGTTATTTGTGCAATTATTGCCATGAAAGGCACTGACCTAAAACCTCTCATCAATACCTTCTAAAGCACCAGCCGTAACCTGCAAGTCAGTCTTAAACTTAAAACCTATGAAATGGATCAAGGAGCAGGTGTAAAATAAATACGAAGTCAGTTGAGCCGGGCTGCTGAGTGGGGATCCAACATTTGTTGTGTGATATTATCCAATAACCTAAAGAATCAATATAAACAAATCAAGCAGATTTCACTGAGCCAGTAGGAGATGATTACGCAGATGGTGACATAATTCACTCTCAGAAAGAAGAATATACAGTCAATCGCAACAAAAGTGCTTTTACAGATAATTGCCAAGAGGGGAAACACATTGTGGGTGCCTAAGACCAGCTTTGATATCCCCCGCACTATGCTTGTGGCTTTTGACTCAGCTAAGGGCTTGAAGGGGACAGTTTTGAGTGTGTGCGCCACCATCAACTCTACTTTCTCTTCCCTATTCTCTCATCATTAAGTGTGTGATCAATAAAGTAAATTCAAAAGCATGATGACATTAACACTTGCTTGCGTTCATGCTTATTTTGATCGTAATAAAGAGACGCCTAGGGAAATATTAGTCTACTTCAATAGTTGTACAGGAGATCAGGTTAGCATTTATCAATAACTTTATACGACTCCTCTTGTGGATAAACTAAAAGCTACATACGATCAGGCCAACCTCAAACTCACTGTTGTCATGGTCAACACAAAAAATAGTTAGCGCTTTTTTACCACCGGTTCGCCTCGTAACGTAGGGGCAGGTACTCTTATTGCAGAGAATTTAGTATCTGATAATTATGATTTTTTTCTGATCAGCCAGCAATCAAATCGTGGATCCACAGTACCCAATCACTACAAGGTCATTTTCACCAATTCCCAAATGGAGGAAGGCATCCTACAGGAGCTATGCTTCAGTCAATGCTTTAACTACGTTAACTGGACAGGATCGATCAAAGTGCCAGCGATCCTGCAGTATGCCAAGAAATGCGCCAAATTCAATGCAGAAGTGTTGTAGGATAAAATCGTGCCTGAATCGCTTCAAAACAAGCTATACTTCGTTTGATTTGCATCCCTTTAATGATAAATTATTTTTCATTGCTCTTAAATCAATGCAATTGCCTTATTTGATGCAATTTACCGTCCTTTTTTGTTGATTTATCTATTAAATATTATTTTTAATCGGCACGACAATTTATAATTTCTTCAGGCGAAAGTAAAACACAAACCGTTTTTAACAAAGAAAGTAATTATATTAAAGAAGAGAAAATTACTGTAGAGGAAGTTGTTTTATTTGATAATTATGGAAACGATTATAGCTTATTTGAATATTAATATCAGTATGGGTAATTATCTGTCACCCAACGAATAGTAACTCTATCAATCCTTGGAATCATAGTTCAGCTTGCAAGACAATCCCTATTTGCTGCATAGGAAGACTAATCAGATGTGTACTCTCCACAAAATCACCACCAACTCTCAAGAAGAGAACAGCCAAATCAGCCAAATCATAGAGGAATATGCCAAGACACGTTGCGAGTCAATTTCGCGACTCAAAACCCACTTCTACCTGGACATGAGAGGCTATTGTTCAAATTAGCAAAACTACTACCTTATCTTCAATGGCAGGGATAACTATACTCTTCGGGAAGAATTCATCAAACGCAAATTTCAGGAAGAGATTTTTACTGAGGAGGAAACAATGCAAATAGTAGAGGCATACCTCAATGGATTACGTGAATATAATAACAGGTTCCAGAGAGACTATTAAAGACTTTGGCTTCATAGCCTAGCCGTTGATGAAAATGGGAAAATGTTTTTGAAGGATCCATGGCTCATTAAGGATAATATGAGTGCAGGTAATGCTGAAAAGATTACCTAATTGATGCAAAGTTATCCATCTCCATAAAAGCTTAATGCAGCTTTCAATTCCAAAATGAGTGATTATAACGAATTTGACTCTAATTTGTTTAGTGTAGGAGCCATAGGGTTGGAGCTTCATAAATTGGGCAGATCAGGCAATTTATACATCAAGAAAGAAGTAAATGTTGAGGAGGTAAGGTATAGATTGAGGGATATTAAGAACTAAAAACTGAAAAGAGGATTGTAGTGCCTCCTCAGCGTAAATCCCAAATAGAGAATAAAAATATATCAAATTTGGGGCGTCGATAATAAAAAACAACATTTTATAAGCATGCATGGAAATAAAAAGAAAACAGAAATATTATAGGGAAAGCATCAATTCATCAATCAGGATTTGACTGAAACTAGAAAAAAATTTAATTTTGCAAAAAATATTCCCCAAACTATTGTTATTAATAAACAGAGCACATGTCAACTGTCTCCAATTCGCAAAACTGATTCTCTTTGGAACAATAATACTCCTATACTCCACCTCAAGAGTGATATGAATTAAATTGTTCATACGGATTCATTTCGGATTCCCTCTCCTCCAAAATCTAAGCATGTTGTTGCATCTTGCCAGACTTCCCAAGTGCCTAAAATTTCTTTCAATGACTCTAAGCTGTCAACTCCCATTGCCACTCCTCAAACTGCATCTCTCTCTAATTCAGTAATAATTTCCTGTATTCCTCCTTCAAATTACATTCCTTCCAACTTGCCAAATAAATTATATTAAAAAAATGTCTTAAAGGTGTATCAACCTCCTGCTAGCAACCTTGCCCCAACCCAAAACACTAAATTTACCTTTACTATTAAACCTGAGAATTTTCAAGGATCAAATTAAACCCAGTTTAATAGTGTTACTGCATAATCTTTCCCTAATCCAAAGTAGCCTTCAGTCAGCCCAATTTTGGGAATGATTTACAAATAAAGTTTTACTTTCGAAGAAAAGACTAAAAGTCCTTAAAATATTACTAATATAATAATACCTAATAGTAAACCCTCTATACAAATGGAAAAAAAAGGAAATCAAAAATATCAAGAAGGAGAGATAATTAAAAAATAGCAAAGTCCGGTTTTTGTAAAATAATAAACAGGCATCAGGCAATAGGAAAAATTCAGTGAACACTCTTAAATACCACTTATCCATGACAAAAATGATAAATTGCTAAATTTTACTGATGAGCAAAGCGCAGGAAATAATATAAATGTTGCCCCTTAATCGAAATTAGAATAAAAGTAGACGACACCTCACCGTCCCACAGCTAGAAACAAATACAACTCAACTATTGTTGAGGCGAGAGACTAGGAATCTCCTGATCAGTCATTACAATCAGAAGATACTTTTGAATAATAATAGTATGTCATGGAAGAGTATGGATCAGGAAGTCGCTATTAAGGTTTTAAGAGTCACGGAATGCGAAACGGGCAAGGAAGATTCTACTATCAAGACGGAGGCTACTATTAGGGACATTGGAAAAATAATAAAATGGATGGTATTGGCAAACTTTACTATGAAAATGGTGCATTAGCCTATGAAGGCAGTTGGTCTCAAGATTAGTTCAATGGTTTAGGAAGGGTTTACAATGACAGTCCGATTCCATTCAAGGAATCTTTTGATTACACAAATTTTGATCTCCTTGGAGACTCTTGGTAGTATTATGAAGGTATGCTGATGAAAGATACCAAAGAGGGGAGAGGAAAAATTAAATTATCCAATAGTGAATTGTTTGAGGGAGATTTTCACCATGACCGTATCCAAGGTTTTGGCAAATTTCACACACTGGACGGCAAATTGATCGAGGGTATTTGGCGAGAGGCAAGATTGATCAAAGTGATCAACAATCATAATCGTGATAATTGATCTTTAATATTTATTCCATTTAAGTATAAAAATAACGAAACAGAATATGATTATTAATCGCCCTTAAAATAGGATAAGATTTTAAATCTATCATTTAGATGTTATACTTATTTATCTCATTAATAATAAAATGGATCTAGAGTAAGGTCTCACGTAGTAATCAAACAAAAGAACTGATCATCTTAACTATTTGCTTAACGAAAAGATTGGATATGGGCCTGGACAATAAAAACTCTGTCGACCTCTTTATTTGCTGCTTTTTAGTGAAGGTTGTGAATCAATTGTTTTGGGTTTACTTCTGCCAGTTCTCACCGAAGAATGGAATCTGTCCACTTTCTAACAGTCAATGCTCATTACTGTCGTATATTTAGGGGTTTCTATGGGTTCTTACCTCCAAATATACTCTGATAGATATGGCAGGCATACGTTCATTACTTGGGATGCCGCTCTTCAGTGCTTTTTTGGACTCTTTTCGTGTATATGTTGGAACTATTCAAGTTTTTTAATCGCCAGATTTTTCTATGGGGTCGGAATCGGTATCTGTCTGCCTTTATCAATTTCTTATATAACAGAAATATCACCGTCTTCCATGAGGGCTACTATCTTAGTCAGATCAAGATTTTGCTGGTCCATAGGCTGTGTTATAACTTGTTTTTTAGGATATTATTTTCTTCAAGATAATTCTTGGCGAAAACTTTTATTTGTGATTTGCTTACCTGGATTGTACGCGTTATACGAGCATAAAACTGATGGAAAGGAGAGTTTACGATATCTGTGGGTTCAAAAAAAAGCAGATGAAGTGTACGAGGTTACGACTATAATGTGCCGACTTAACAATAAACCATTTATATAAAAAGAGGAAATTGAACTGTTAATTAATGAGGATAGAGAGGATAAGAATGCGGAAGATGTTCCTCTTTCTCAACTATTCAACAGCAAATATAAATAATCATCTGTACGTCTTCTATTCTCTTGGTTTACAGTTTGCTTTATATACTATGGCATTATGTTGCTTCTGCCCACTATTCTACAGAGGGAATACTCCAAAATTCACTCAAACTAAAACTTTAAATATTTATTTTTAATTGCTATTGCGATGGTGGAGATTGTAGCCTTATATTTATCGCCTATCATGATGGACCATCCTCAGATTGGTCGGAAAAAAACAATTTATTCTGGTTTTACTATTGTATTCCTTGCGACTTGTTTGATCCTTTTCTTTGGAGAAGAGAATAAGCTAGCATTATTTGTCACGTTTTTGGTCATAAAACTTATAATTAGTATCTCTTTTATGGTAATTTTGCAATGATATAGTCTTTAAATTCATATACGGCCTAAATATACGAAACTATGATTCGTGGCAAGGCTTTGGGCATCTGTTCCTTATCAGGCCGCATAGCAACTACTTTCCTGGGAGTGGTGGGTGTGTATGCAATAAAATGGTTCGATGGATAGGGTCTTTATCTTATTTTTATATTTTTAAGTTTGATGGCTGTGTATGGTTCCTACACAATGCCCTACTGCACGGGCAATAAACCCATAGGATGATTATGAATGTCTTTTGTTTTCTAGAAGCTATATTTATATCAAAGCAAAAGATTGCTTAAATATAATTAAATTCAATCTTTGAATTATGCTATTTTCTTGGTTAAGATAGATCAAAGATATAATCTTTTAAAACAATGTTGGCCAGATATATTCTATTTATAGTCTAAATTTTAGTCATTGCTTAAGCTCAAGTAACAATCTTAGATGATTCTAATTACACCGTCTTTATCAACAAACATCCTTATGTCTTTTTGGAGTTTTATGCTCCCTGGTGTGGACATTGCAAAAATTTGATTCCTTAATATGATAAATTAGGTGCAGCAGCTATCGGAAAAAATTACATTATTGCCAAAGTGGATGCTACTATTAATGAAAAGTTTAGTAAAGAGGCAAATATTGAAGGGTATCCCACTCTGAAATTCGCTTTATATGGTATCTATATCGATTATAATGGTCCTACGACTGCCAACTAAATTTAGGAATGGATCAATTCTTTACTTTCTTCAAAGATTTAGCCAATAAATGAATAAGAAGTGCAAAAAAAGATTGGCAAAGAAGAATTCTTATTGATTCAAGGAGTATCTCCTAAAAGACTATAAATTTTAAATATTATAAGGGTTGTGGAAAGAACAGTTAATTACTATTACCTTGATAATTAATAAAATAAAATTGCTCTTCACCTGAAGAACTCAAAAATTATCAACTTTGAAGGAGAATTAACTGTCAAAGGAATGATTACTTGGATTCATAAACATTATTTTTCCTTCATAGTGCCTTTGCTTACAAAGGATCATGGTAAAATTGTCTTTTAAAATAAAGAAAAATTACCTTCTTTTCTTCTTTTTAAAAATACAGATTTTACTGCAAAAGCAACTGGCTATCTGGAGGCTATTTGCGAAGAGTATAAGAGTAGTTTCAAATGTGCTTTAGTTGATCCCACCTATGATACCTTCAATGAAATGAATAATTTTGTTAAAGGAATAAAAGATGGCAAATCATTATTAGTTTATCTGCCCTATGGCCAACAATAAAAATATATATTTCATTATCCCGTTAAACTCAGCAGTATATTTTGTTGTATTTTAGAAGAAAGAATAATTTAATTTTTATAGGATATCAAGGAATGCAAGATAGAAAAATCACTGATCTCTGCACATCATCAAGAGTAAAAATACATAAATTTGCCAAAAATCCAAAGATTAACAGTAACTACCTACAACAAAACTCTATCCACGAATAAATTTGTGTTTGTACAATATTATTCTCCAAACTGTGGCCATTGCACTGAATTTGCTCCTTAATACTAAAAATTGGCCAATATAGTCAAAAACAATAAATATGAATATGTAGTTGCCGCGGTGGACTTAATGGCTTAACAAAAGATAATGGAGTGGATTTAGCTTCAAGAATATCCTGCCCTGAGATTTTACATCAACGGGCATTAATTAGACTATTCAGGTCCTCGAACAGCTGAGATTATTATTAGTTTCATGAACTCTATCGCTAATTCCAAACTACCATCCTTATAAGAAATATTTAAAGCACCCATCCCATTTGTTGCAATTTATGGCATATCTCTCGACAGTGACCTTCATTTTATCTCTGCACTATTTACTAAGTATCCAATCTACTCAATGACTTCAAATCGATCTTTTTGCGTTGAATTTCACAATAAAGAGATCCATACATTTATTGGGAAGTAAAACCTTAGTGATGTTCTTGCTTGGCTTTAAGAATTAATACAACCTGTAGTTATTAATATTTTACATGAAACCTCTGAAAAAAGACTCACAAAAGCTTTTAATTTACAGACTCCTCTGCTGTTGATTGTTATTCGTGATGAAACAGCAAATAAAGGATTGATTACATTGGAATAGTTTTGTTGCAAAAGGGATTAGCTGTTGTGTTGCAGTGCCAATAAGAATGATCTGGGCTATGATTATTTTAATGATTGGCTGCAGAATCCAGAACCCGGAAAAAGCGTAATTATCTATATCAAGACCGATACCTTAGAAAGATAACTATTCAAAACAGATTTGGCCACTATGACAATCGATGATCTTTAAATTTTTGTGAAAAATGCAAAGACAGAAATTATTAACAATAACACAGAAGGATAAATCAAAATGGCAAAATAAATCACGAAAGAGATCAATTAAGCAAAGGCTGCAAATATTGAACACCATAAATGAGTCAGGATTTGTGATTATGTTACTTAATTAATAATAAATAAAACTTACAATGGATTAGAGCGGCTCTCAGTATGACGATGACTACCCCGAGGAAGCCTCGCAAAAGGAATAATCAGAGTACTCAGATCAAGGGGAACATAGCAAACAAAATTCCTCTAAATCACAAGTTTCTGCTTCTTCATCCTGTATTTTTTAAATTACATAGAATTTGACGATAATTAATTACAGATCCGGCGATGGCAATGGGCCTATCCCATTATAGAGGGAGTAAGCCCATGTCCAAGAGGAGGGCATTCCGCCACTTTATCAGGCGCATCCATAATTATCTTTGGAGGGCATTATTATACAGGAAAGACTGAAGGCTATGCATATTTGAACGATACTTATATTCTTGACGTTAACGCAAATAAATTTACAAAACCTAAGATTTCAGGAACACCTCCTGCCCCTCGCTACGCTCATTCTGCTGTTCTGGCAGGATCGAAAATTATTATATTCGGAGGTCGTGGTGCCAAAGGGAAGATTTTCCGAGATTTACACGCTCTTGACCCTGTGACAATGACATGGTTGCAAGGTCCGGAAGGAATTGGTTCGCCTTCTGCTCGTTATGGCCATTCAGCAGTATTAGTTAACTAAACAAAAATCTTTATTTTCGGAGGTACAAATGGTAAATAATACTTTAACGATTTGTTTGTACTGGATTTATAAGTAATGGCTTGGACGCAACCTAAATGTGAAGGTCCCATACCTACGAGAAGACAAGGACATACAGCAATACAGGTCGGAACCAATATGATCGTGCAGGGAGGCTTTGCTTTCGATGAAGAAGCACAGAAGGCTTCTGATTATAGACAAGGAACACAATTGCAAGCATGCTATCTTAACGATATTCGTATTCTGGATACAGAAAAGTATGAATGGGCGAGAGTGAGAGTGTCTGGGACTCCTCCGTTACCTCGTTATGGTCATACAGCCAATATAAGCGGCCCCGATATTATCTTTTTCGGTGGTTGGAGCATAAACTCTGGTGCTCGTGGTGAGCAAAATTTTATTCCGCCTGCAGATATAAATTATTTTATCGTGCTCAATACTGACAACGAGCTCATTTGGTAGAAAGGCAAATTTGAAGGACAACCTCCTTTGAGCAGGTATGGTCACACTGCTACATCAATTGGCCCACACATCCTCATTTTTGGAGGATGGGAATTCAACAGAGCCACCAACGAAGTGGTTGTGCTTAGGGACATGAACGCGACTGGCAAAAAGAAAAAATGATTGTTTAAGACTATTCATTCATAACATTTAAATTATCTCAACCAAGAAGATCAAGCAGGCAGTTTCATCACCTATAACTCACGAATTATTTCTCGAAAATTGGGTCGCTTACTGGGATCGCTTTACCAGCACTTACGCATTAGCTTGGAAAAACTTTAAGGACACTTCGAAGGGATAGTTGGGCGTAGTTAGCGATTTAATACCTCTTCTGATACCTTAGCTCCGTTGATGTTACGATAAGGAGGTTACCTAGAAGCTATTTCCCACATAATAATTGAGTAACTGAATACATCTGCTTTTTAAGTGTAGGGTTTGCTGCCTATAACCTCTGGTGCCATCCACTGATAAGTCCCAATTTTATTTGTCATGTATTCCTAGAGTGCTTTGGTCCAACCAAAATCACCAATCTTAATTCTCAAACTCGCGTCGAGGAAAATGTTTAGACTCTTTAAATCTCTGTGCAAGATAGGAGGAGAGCATGAATGTAAGTACAGTACACCTTGTGCTATCTCAATAGCAAAGCGTCTACGATCTTACCAATTGATAGCATTATCTTTATTTTGGAGGTAAGACCAAAGAGATCCTTTACTACAATATTCGAGGATGATGCTGTAGTGAGGATTAACAGTTACAGCCTAAATAGAAGAACAATTACTCCGAGAAACATAACAATATGTGGATGCCGCACAGCTTACATGGCATGACACTCACTCAGAAAATCTCTTAAGCTTACATCTCCGTTTTCGATCTTAAACTTCTTGACAACAACTTGAATCTCTCTCCATCGTGCCTTATAGATAAGTCCGTATCCACCCTCATTGATTTGTGACTCTAATTGAATCTCTTTCCAAGCAATTTAAACATTAGAGTTAAACTTACGATATTGTGTTACACCACTTATCTCAAACTTTGATGTAGTTTGTACTTCTTTGGACTATTTATGAGTAGGCTGATATTTCTACAGCAAAGTCATATTCAAGGCTTTAAGGAGTTGATAGTCGTTAAGTAATTTACGGTACTCAGATAAAGCGATAGTTTCAACCCTCTGTTAAGGAGGTGAAACTTAAAGCTACTTTGTGATAGTTAAGACTTGACGACTAGTTAGCAATAAAGTGAAATATGAAGAAGGAATCAGTAAATCAGATGCATTAATTTTAAATTTGGAATTTGTTATTTTAAGCAGCCCCTTTAATGATTAAACTGGAAATATTTGGCCATATTTATTGGAACCCCATCCATAAAGTAAATCAGACTCTGCTTCTACTGCAAATACGCTATTCCTGCCCACAAATACCCTCGATGATAAGGGCATTCCTTCTAAACTACTGAATCCTTCCTGATAGGGCAACAAATGAGACTCACAGCCCAGTTGATTATCGATGTTTTAACCAAATATTAGTATTTCACCCTTGGAAGTTAAAAGTACAACAAATTAGTCGCCGACCTCACCATTAACATACTGATCTTCAATTTGGTTCAAACTCTTCTTCATCCTTTGCGCCTTTTTTGGTATGTTAATGGTTGTTTTACCAAATTTTCCCCAAATGAAGGCATGTCCCTCTTTGCTGAAAGCGACCGCTCCGGAAAGTCCTGCGCGTATCTTTTCAATTTTACAGTCAAATTGAATAACTTTAAATTTCGTTTTTTCAATCTACTCATCCATATTGCTTGCACTGCCTCCTCCAATAAGTCCGCATTCCAAAACCTTCCCTTTATTCGTTAATGCTATTGTAAACAATGCCCCACAAGCGATGCTTATTACATACTAGTCGTTGTCCATTAAAAACATTTTCTAACTTGCTTCTTCTGTCTTGACTTGCAAGTCGAATTCTCGATAATAGTTCACTTACTTTCAAGAATTTCTATGATTGGAGACTTAACAGGTTTACTTATCTCTGGGTTAGCTGATTCTTTATTTTTTAAGCCAAAGGGAAGCAATGCAGCCACCAATTTCGGGGTACAGGCATTATTGAAGAGAGAGTGGCCAAGCTGCCCCTTTATATTGAGTCCCATGCTGTAGACCTCATATTTATCTTTATGAATACAAACTTTACCATTGATGAAGAAACTATGCTCAGCACCGCAGTGCAAAGAAATGGGTACATGTCCCTGCAATACAGGGATTGGTTACTGATAAAATTGAGGCTCTTTCAGGCCTAGCTGTCCAAATTTGTTGGATCCCATGCCAAAAGTCTCCTTGCCAGCTGTATCGACACCTAGCTACCAATGAAGAGTATGTGATTTTATCCGGCTGTTACTATGCTCACTTTATTCTTAATAAGAGTAGGATTGGGATAATTTTTGCCCCAAAGGTGAAGATAACCCTCGTTCATAGTTATAAATATGAAAAAATCAGCAACATCGAGCGCAATTCAAACTGTCCCCCTCGATATTTTTGGGTTTTTCCTTCTCCAGAGAAACACTACTGTTATATATCCCTCCACTACTCTGTTCCTCCTCATTACGACCTTTCCATTCATATATTCCTAACTTAAAATAAGAGTACCCTGAACAAACTAATTGAAGGTTTCCCTCACATTAAAGCCCGTGATAGCTGAAGTTTCTTTGAAGATAAGGTTGTTCTCCACACAAAAATCAACGACTTCCTTTTCCGTGATTGCCCGTTAGCGCTGTCCAGACTCAACCAGATCAAATTTGTTGGCTATAATTATTTTAGGCATCTTGCTGCGTATTTAATTTTTGATTTCTTGCAGCCAAAGCTTAAGGTCCTCGAAGGATTTACGCTCAGTAATATCAAACATCACAATAGCACCATGACATTTACGATAATAAGATCTCGTGATTGACTTATACTGCTCGGCTCCAGCTAAATTGTAAATTAATTACATGTATCCCATATGTTAACCCGAATATCGTTAGTACCCACTTTAATATTGACGGGAGCATATTCCACCCCGATGGTTGGAGTGACACTCTTTTGGCTGACATTGCGACCAATCACATAGTTCAAGAAGGATGTCTTGCCTACCTTGCAATTTCCTATGAGAATAACTTGCTAATGCCAGGAGTACTTTTGTAGCACAGATTGGAATTTGTAGTTGTCATTTATTCAATATATTTCAACTGTCAAAGGATGATCCAACTTAGATTAAAAACCAACCCTTTTATTGAATTGATGAATTATGAAAACTTTTAAAGATTATTCTCCAATGCATAAAATTTACAGGAAATTAAATCTTTATATATATTTTTAATTATTAGGTTTGATTGTCGTTATCACTATACATTCGTTGAAATGTGTTTCAGTATAAGAATGTAGAATTTATCGAAAAATCAGTTTTAAATGCTTCAATAATAACAATTATTTTGTCAAGGGGAATAACCCTGATTTTTGTTTTCAATCTAAATTTTGTCAACTGAAAATAAACTGTAAATAAATTGGTTATAACAATAACAGTTCAAAACATCATACTTTTATCAAAAGCTTATGATCCGTACCTCCCAGACTCAGCAGCTGCTTACGAATTTCCTCCACCTTGGCTCCTCTCTTAAGTGCGAACTTTATCTATTTGCGCATTTATTTGGTCACCTTGAGACCCTACACTCTTTTTCCTTCAATGATGTCAAGCAAGTCTTCTTCTTCCAGTCCATTAATTACCTCTTAAAAAGTTTTTTCTTATATTTAATTTTTCTAAAAGAAGTCGTCGTCAAGATTTTGCTCAACTTTCTCTTCCTTTTTCTCAAAATTCAGTTTTTCCTGCTATATTTGTGCTTGCCTCTGCTCAAACGATAATATTTCCTACTGAGAGTGGGGTGGCGGATGGTTATAGACCAATACACCATTGACGTAATCTTTAAGGATATGTCGAGCAGCCTGAGATTGGTTTGGTAGTCCACTTCCAGTTGAAAATCCTTTTAGTTTAGCATATTTGACAAGAATAGACTCCCCATCGTAAGGTTCGTCTTTTTTCCATTATAAGGAGTAGAGTTACTCGAAAATGGTCTTGTTTACACGATAAGCTATGAGCTCAAGAGGCTCTTCAAATTGCTTTATTGTGTCAATTGGATATAATCCATTTAAAACCATCTCAGCTTTTGACTATGATATCTTCGGGAAGACTAATCCTGGGCAGTCACAGAGAGTGACTACATCTGTTAGTTTGAGAGTTTGAAAGTGCTTGGTTTTTCCTGGCATACTAGCCACTCCCACTTTTTTCTTACCCAGCACTGCGTTAATTACACTGGATTTGCCAACATTGGGATATCCTGTCAATCCTATTTCCACTCCAGTCAATCCCTCAGCATATTTTTGGAATATGGTTATTAGCTGATGCGGAGACAGTACCAAAGGCGAGTTAAGGCCTGCCTATTCTTCACTTTATCCCAACATGTTTTATTTTGCAGTGAAAAACACATGATCTATCTTTTGATCAATAAAATAGGTGTTCCACTTTGTCCGAATTTTTTCCTCAATAAGATCACTCTTATTAACTACGACAAGAAAACGAGTCTTACCAAGCTCTTTGGCGTAGGCTACTAAATCTTGACTGTAAAAGAATAAAGGGTTTCGACCATCAACTATTTGTACCAATACATTTACCCTATCAACAACTCGCCACAACTGTCTCCATACTTCTAAGTTTTTTTAGTAAGGTGTGATAGACAGTCCTTAGTTGGTCTACTCAATATGCGCTAGTTTGCGCCTCCAAGTTAAATATGCTTCAGTCTCGAGTTGCTAAAGTTCAGATTTGTTTTTTGCTTGTTTCCACTAAGGTCTGCGGGGTACTTGAATACCAACCAACAAATTGCCTTCCACTTTATTTTGTGTAAAGCGTGGAAGATCAGAATGATTAGGGAGGATACGCTTGTTGCTCAATTATTCGCGAATGTCTGAAAACTTGATATTGCGGTTGGCATGAAAATCTTGCTGACTCATCTGTGCGACCTGCAAAAATTAAGTCAACGAATTCTGTTCAATGACTGATTTCATCTTCATTTTCTTAATTTAAGCTTCATTCTCCTCCGTTTCTTGATAGAAGATAGGGGCCTTATCGCCGCTTCCCACAAATCGTTTCTTTTCCAAACGGTTTTGCAGGGCCTTGCCAAGTCCGCATTGTTTCTGCTTACGACTCATAGTTGAAGTATTATAAAATGAAAAGAACTCTAATATAGAATTATAAAAATGAATTAAAAATAATTGTTTGTTTTAATTTACCAATTCGCAAAACTTTACCATAATTGCAATAATAATTATTAGACTTAGATGAGCAAAGAACTATATTATAGCATTACAGGGGACTTGATCTCCTTGAAAATATAAATCAAAGAGGCACGATCTTTAATTATGCAAGCCCCCCTCAACTGGTAAATTAATAAAATCAAATGCTTGTTAGTTAATAAATTTCCCGCTCTTAATTTCGAACGCTTTCATCTCGCTCATGATAATATTTAACTCCCTGGAACATGCACCCTTCTAGATACTATTGAGTTCGATCATATTGAAAATTGCAGATACACTTTAGAGTACCATTTGACTGTCATTACGAATGAAAAAGAGACTAATTAATTTAGTAATTACTACAGCTAAAAAATAGTGTAGTTTTTATCTCCAGTTCATGGAACACCTTTCTAGCCACTATTAAATTAACGCTACTCTCTGATGATTCAAATACTAGAAGTAAAGGATAGTCAAAATATCAAATCAATTTCAAAAATTAGAAAGTAAATGATCAGATTAACAAATTTTAAACAGATACGGGAGGAAATGCTGAATTAGGCCAACCGTTTAAACAGAGAAGCGGCTGAATTGAGACAAGAAAGATTGCAAGGAAGATAGGATCATAATCGCGGCATGCAAATGATAGTCATGCGGGCCTTTACCACTCTTCAAATGTTTTGTCTTGGATACATATTAGGAGTCATCCTAACTTATATGCGCTTATAGCATTATGCAGTAATAGGAGTTATTTTATTGCTAATCGGATTAATTTAGATCATGCGGAAAAGTAATTAACGACCTCAAGAGCAACTTGTTCATCCAGCTGTGTAGTAGCAAAAACCATAAATTCAAACAGGAAACGACTCTAATAAAGACATTTAGCTGCAGTAGATATAGCACAGAAATAATAAGCAGCAATAAACCATGTGGATAAGGCTATGTCTGACAGTCAAAATTTGGTTAATTTTAAAGACATGTTTATTGGTTGAAGTATTGATTAGCTTCATGTTGTCTCTATTTCCGAATTGGACAATGCAGACCCACCTCAATTTTTTTAGAGCTACTCATTTCAAAATTTAGCGGGCAATTAATTCCTGGAGATTTTCCATTTCCAAATAAGGACCTACTTTTGTTGATGATGGCCTCAAAGATAATCATGCTGAATGATCAAATATTTATCTGGGTCATTGTTATTGAAATTATTTTAACAACAGGGCAATTATGATTTTACAAACCAAAATTAATTGTGTTACCTTGTTACGTATAATATATCAACAATATGGAATCGCGCACCTTGATAAATACATTCTACCTTGTGGAGACTATTCTCAAGGGACTCTTCTTAGTAATGAGTCCCTTCAACCTTCGCTGGACCCTAATGGTGGCCTTCCTTGCCTCGCTCATCGGAATTATCCGAGTTTTGAAGCGCCCTCAATTCAACAAGGAGTATCTGGGAAAGGTGTTTATGAATAACCATGGACAAAACTTGCTCTATATCACATTTGGATCATTAGGGTTCGTAAATTATCTATACTACGCTCCCATAGCTTTATTTTTCTTTTATGGAATTGCAGAGTATATAAACATGAAGCATCCCACTGCCAGCATTAGCCAATATACAGGCATTATTCGTAACCATCGCTTTTACATTATGGAAGGACGTTGCCGTATTGAAATGGTGTTTTTAGCTTATCTTGTGATAACCTTACCATTAGACTTCATGAACAGACTCATTAAGGTATTCATGATTGGTCAGTATCTACTCATCAAATATCGAATCAATAACGAGTTTAGATATGCCAGTAGTTCAGTGAATGCTTGGATAGAAGCAAAAATATCTGGGATTGGATTCTTACTTAACGGATATAAAAAATTGGCGGGAATAGTCCATGATTACGCTAATCGTCAACCTGAAGCTCCAGCACCAGCACCAGCCCCTGCTGCCGAAAATGCTGCACCACATCAATAATGATCATTATAGGATTGTGAGGTTAAATATTTTAAAATTGTATTTGAATGATAAGAATTACTTATCAGGTTGTTCATCAACTGCTTTCCTCAGAATTAGAATCATCATTGACGGAGTAAATTTTAAGTACCTTTCCAGTCAAAGGATTAACATCACTTATTTAAACAGGAGGTTTGATTCGAGATTTGAGTTTAGCCAGATCGACATTTTTCATTATTTATTCCTGCTTATGCTTTTTTTCTTCTTTTTCTTATAGTGATTTATGATTTTTATTCTTGCTTTAACTTTATCTTTTCTCTGGTTAATTTTCCCTGTCAGTCTTATTCTTTTGAGATGGCTTTTATTATTACTACTCATTTTTTTCAGTTTGCTTTTTTTAGTGTTTATCGGTTTTTACTCTTTTTTTAGGCTTTGGCTCAATATCCTCTTCAACAACGTCACTTGTTATCTTCTTCAATTCCTTCTTTTCATCTACAATAGGTATCTCGCCAGTTTATCTCGTGATCTCCCTTTTTTCCTTAGATTTATCTTTGTGTTTTTCCTTTTTATGACTCTTGTTGATGATTTAGGGAAATGATATTTCACATTGAACTTCATCATTATCTTCAAAGATATCTCCAATATATTCGCTATTCGCAATATAAAATTCTTCTTTTTTAATTCGAATTGCTCTGATGAATCTCTGCTTGCTGCCTTCATCATCTTCTTGATCCTCCTTAACCTCGCGGTAAGCCTACTCAATGTGCGGAAGCCATTCAATTACTTTCCATGTCCTAAGGGCAGTACATAGAATATTAATGCCTGCGTTAGTTACTACTTTGAGTCTTATCCTTGGTAATTCTTATCGATTCATGTTAAAATAACTGAATAATAATATTACTTAAAAAATAAGATTGCTTAATTCTCTTAAATATTTCTTACCTATCGATAAAGCAAGAATAAATTGAAATAACATGTATAACTTTGATAATTGGGAATCTATTTTGCATTGTTAATCATATCGTGGCTCGGTCGAACAAAACCAAAGTGAATGATTTGCTAATGATGGGTTCGCAAGGATGAATAAGTGCAGTGGTCAGACATCAGCTTAACGGGGCCGATCTCACGTTTCTGCCCTACAATTTTTTCTAGCAATTTGGCCCTGGAGAGGCTTATTATTGCATAAAAGGAACAGTGAATAAGGAATTTATGGGAAAAGGCATCCCCGAGTAGCACCTCCTTATGCTTGGTGCTCTCGGGTGCTAAAATGGCTTTAAAGGCATGTTTTACTCTATGTGTAATCCTAAGTCTTTAAGAATTGCACAAAACTGGGGAGCTAAATAATTTTAACCTACCCTGGATATGAAGTTCCTTTTTATCTACTTAAAGTAAATTTACAGCCCACAATGATCCAATCTAAACTTTGAAAGTTTAACTTTCAATTTCATTCGTTATATCATTAACTATATGCATGCTTATTCTGTTAGTTTTCAATAAATAAGCATTCTATCTATTTATCGATATTTCACATGCTTTTAGCTTAATCCCAATAGAAAAACATGCCAGCATGTCAGTTATATAATAATTTCATACTCTAAGAGTTTAATTATTGAATAATAATCCCAATTTTAAAATTCAATCTTTGCCCATAATGTTTAAATACATATGTGAAGATTTTAATACAAGCCAAATGCATCATCATTTTCGACTGGTAGTTTATGACAGGGCAAAATAATGCTCCACAGCTGTAGATACTTGCATCTTCACTTATTTGTTCATTTCGCGTTTCAGTCTTCTTCGGTATAATATAACCGCTACTGTTGCCAAGGCTACCAGCACCACTGTCAAAAGGAAATAAAACAAAGGACTTGCTACTGATGTGGTAACAGTAGTAGCTTCGCTTACTTAGAAACATCCTGAATCTTGTAGCTCTAATTTGTAACAAAACTGACCCTGCAGATCTTATTAGTTTTTGAAATTTATCTAGATAGGATAAGAAATACGATCTATTTGTTGAGTAACAGCAAAGGATATCGCCCATAATTCACAAATGCTCTACTGTCTGCATCTAACATTGTGTATATCTTTGACTCAGAGACTTTGTCATTTGTAGCACAGTTGTCTAAAAACTAATCTAAAGCCATATTAATTGAGAATCCATCTATTTCAAGAGCATTCATAATACTAGAGGCACAGTCTTACGCATACTTAGTCTTTTGATAATTCACCAGGCATTGCTATTTGAAGAGCTGCAAATATTGCATATACTTGGAGGGGTACTGGTTGAAGATAAGGTACTGCCTCAAATCTTATTTTATAAGAACAGCTGCTGTCTTCTAATCTACATTAATTAGTATCTACGCAATTCAGGAGAGCAGAATTTTCCCTGACAAGCACAGCTTGAAACAAAATCGTCTTGATTGCAAATATTCATATTATCGCCTTGGGTGCAACCAAGAGTAGCGATTCTGGGCCGCCATTCAACCTTTTAGACAAGACTGGACAATTTTTGCATAACATTGCCCAATGCTATCTGGGTATCATATGAAGCTGAATTGAGAGAGCTTGTCCATACTTCCACCAGTTTCATGTTGCTGTCCTTCAATTCAATAGTCATTGATCCAAGAATCTTATCTTTAATTCCTTTGATTTTATTGAAATTTGTCGAGTTCATAACGCCAGTAAAAAAGTGGTTGTCATTATACATGTTGCAATGATTGGAAAGGATTTCTGTATCATCAGTAATAATGATGAATCCTTGTGCGCTGGCCTATTTTATTAGTTTCATTTTTGCGAACATTCCACAAGTCAAATTGGCTATTGAGTTGATGTCAATGACCACAAGAACTGGGGGATCACCAGTTTGGCGTTCCAGTCTTTACAAAAAATCACAACTGTTCTTTTCTTATATAATGACGAGTTCGATTAGATTTCCCTTAATATTGGCGATACGTGGCTCTTCTGACAATGGTCTCAATTCTATATTAGGATGAATATACCAACAATTTGATCATTTGCAGCTAGTCTGATCTTTCCTATATACGGCGATTCTGATGTTAATACTTGGAGTGAGACAAAAAAGAGAATGACTAAAGTGTATATTTTGTTCATTTAACAAAATTTCAATATATAAATCTTTAAGCTCCATGAAATATATCTCCTAAGCTATCCATTCACATCTTGATTAAAATTTCAGAATAATAATTGACCTAAAATATAAAACTTTGTCTTTTATTGAAGTTGCAGTATTTGATCCAAAAGAATTACTTTATATTATGTTTAGTCTATTATTTTAACCCTATGCTATGTTTTCACTTTGCTTATGATTTCCAAAAATATTTAACTCTTCTTATGAATAAATTCATCATCTGTTGACACCAAATTTAGAAATACAACATTGAAATTCAATTATTTATAATTAATTCAATGGACCAAAACAATATCAATAATGAATCGGACTCCTGCACTTTGTGCATAATTGCAATTGCAATATTTGCCTACCCATTCACTAAATTTATCATTTACCTCGTGTTTAATATCATTAAGCAGCTCATACCCCTCCCAAATCTACTCTACAAATATTGTTCGAAAGATAAATAAAGTTGGGCTATTGTCACAGGAGCGACTGATGGAATAGGACTTGGATTTTGCTAAATATTGAATCAGCTGGGGTTTAATATCTTGCTAATCTCTCGAAATTAAGAAAAGCTTAAAGATACCATAGTTAATCTTTAAAAGCTACGGCCAAAATAATATAAAGATTCAAAATTTAAATATGTTGTCTTCGATTTCAAAGATTCTTCTGACAATACAAAGTTTTCTAAGGTTATTGGATAGATCAAGAGTCTCGATATTGCTTTATTGGTGAACAATGTCGGTACTTCGGATATGAAGCTCTTTCATAAATTTACTTATGAGCAAATCGTTGATATAATCAACATAAATTGCGTTTCGATGGCTGTCCTTACAGCATAAATTCTCAAAATAATGAAGGATCGACCATAAAAAAGCGCAGTCATTAATCTTTCTTCCTATATGGGTGAGGGTGCACTTCCTTTCCTCACTCTTTACTCAGCAACCAAGGCTTTTAATATGAAACTAAGTGAGGGGATATCATATTAATATCCAAAGATTGATGTAATGTGTCTAAAGCCAATGTTTGTCGAATCTCCTCTTTCTAAGCAAAAGAAAGGGTTTGCAGTACCTGACAGGAGATAATGTGCCCATGATGCTCTAAAAGAATTGAGATGGTAGTACGAATCATATGGATACATATCTCACCGCATAATAGGGTATATCTCCAGAAATTTTATCCCCCAATCAGTGTTTCGATGGGGAGTGAAAATATTTACAAAAGCAGCAATGAAAAAACTATTTCCTGACGCTAAATTAAGTTGATTAACTTTGAAATATCCATTGTTATTAAATATGGCTAATTTTATCTTATTTAGTTCAATGCCGATAAGTTATCAATAATTAATCATATTTTTTCGGTCTCCTACATTTGACTCTTTCTTATTTCTTCCTCCATATTTATAATGTCCTCAGGATTGTCCTTAAACTGTTCAGGATGATACTCACTTTTTGATTTCTGCTACTCGCTCACCAGAAACTTGCTGAGAAGCCCGACACTAGTTAAAACTATTCCAATAACTTGTAAGAGGTCAAATTTGATGTTGAAAATAAATAAATCGGCTGAAATAGTAGTCACTATCGTTACATATCCAAAAGGCATTGTATGAGATGGTCTTTTTAGTGATGTTGCTGTAAATATCATATATTGTGTGAACAACGCAAAAAGAACAAGTCCTGTGAATGCGAAAATAAATGTACCGTTGATTTGTTCAAAAGCAATGGCAGGAGTATAGAAATTTGCAAGCAATGCAGTGGCAACGATATGAGATAAATATGAATAATGTAGGTTGACGATACTTGAAATTTTTTTAGCCAAATCGTGAATGAAGAGCATTGTCATTGCAAAGCAAAAAGCCCCCAAAATCACCAAAAAGGACAAAAATTAAAAGTTTGAGATTTAATCTACAGGTTTATTATGAAAAATAAAGTCTGGTTGGAGGATGCAAATTACACCGACAAAGCTAAGGCATGTGAGGCAAAGATTGATTTTATTTAAAGATTTCTAAATTTAAATATAAAATACCTTGTAATGAATTGCCTCGATAAAAAAGATGAAGATAGGAGCGGTATTACTTAACGTTGACACTGTACTAACTGGCAAATATTTTATGCAATAATGAACTATCATTGTATAAGTAGTAGAAAACAATAGTCGCAATAAAACTGTCCCAAACACTACATAGAACTTAAATTACCTCGGGGCTATTTGATATAGGGAGTTTCCCCGGTCTTGCTCAGGAGAAAGCTATTGAGGCAAAATAGAGAAAAAGATCGCATAAATAATGCTTGGAAAGGTGAGATAGTTAAAGTGATATATTTGAAGATAATTTGCGTAACAGCCAGACAGGCATATCCCGTGATAGCATATACGTATGCAATGTTGGGGTTAGTTGTCTCCAAACTCTCAAGAAATTTCATTTTAATTGTTCTTACAATATCAGAAAAAGTTAAAATTTCAAGTATAACTAATAAACTACAAATGTGTCAAGACATTTGTAAAAGTCAAAAAATAAATATTGCAATGCCATTGTTTATAAAAGATAATTAGAGCTCATGTACTATATAACAAGTAATAATATTTAATTCAGACAGTCAAATGTATTTTGGATTTGGCCCCTTTGGTGGAGTAGGATTTTCAGCAAGTAATGCCAATCAGCAGCCACGGCAGCAATTCTTCAACCATCCTCAACAACCGGGATTTGTTCCTAATAATAATCACTTTAATAATCAATATCGTCCTCCACCGCCTCCTCCGCAGCAAAACAATAATGGAGGATTTTTTTCTGGGTTTACAAACTTTATCAATGACAATTTTATGAATCCTTTTTTAAATAACAATCAAGGTAGGCAAAATTAGAGGCCAAGAGAAGAATAGGCCCGTCCATCATTCTTTAGAAAATCTTCTCAGCAAGAAAAATAGGGAAAAAAAGCTCAATCCCCTCAGAAAAAGGAAACTTACAGCGAAAATACTGGAATTTACTGGAAAATTAAAGGCAACTAAGCTTTTCAAAATGGGAAATATGAACTCGCCATGCAATTTTACACAAAGGCCATCGTAAGCTAATTTTTATTAAGGAATTAAATAATTGTGAAAGCGTTTTCTACTCTAATCGGGCCCAGTGCTTCAAAAAGCTTGGCAGAATCGATGAGGCTTTGAGAGATGCTCAATAGGCAGTTGAGCTAGATTCATCAAACATTCGAGGCCACATGATATCAGGACAGATACTGGCATAAACAGGCAAGCTCTAGGACAACATGCATAAAGTATAAAACTCCATTACTCGTCTTACTAAATCATTGACTCTCTGCGGCGGAAAAAAATTAGAACTCTAAAAGTAAATAAGCCGATACATTTACCTGGCTAAAAAAGTCCTCTTCTATTTACAATTTAATCTTGTAAGAAATACAAGAATCAGAGCAATCAACTAATATAAAGTAAACTCATTTTTATACAGGAATATTTGGCTAACGACGACAAACTAGATGCTGATACTAAATAAAGAAAAATGCAATAGTTTTTGGATGCCTCAAATGAAAGAGTAGTATTCTCCATTCCAGAGTATTTGCAGTGCAGGATTACCCTTGATCTCATGGAAGATCCAGTGATTACTGATTGTGGACAGACATATGAACGCTCAGCTATTGAATAGCATATGCAAAGAAATGGAAAAACTGACCCCTTTACAAGACAACCCATCAAAGGTCCACTTTACCCAAGTATTTCAATCAAAAAAGCTATCTCAGACTTCCTTGATCGTAATCCTTGGGCTTACTAATACAGTGAAGGATAAAATTACAAAAATATTTCCTTTTGATGATTCTGCGATCTATTAAACCATACAATGATTAATATTCAGAAATATTCACTTAGATTGCCCTTATTAATTAAGATTTTGCTGCTAATAATAGTTCTTGGATCATCTGTAAGATTTTTGGTATCTGGCTCTTGCTCCGGGTCCACCATATTTCTTGGGCTCGCATCTTCTTGGGTCAGCCACCAAGAGGGATCGGTCATATTGGAGAAGCAATTCTTTAATCTCTCTCTTTTCGGTTTCGTTCACATACTTCTGGTAATAGGCAACAACACCCTTTGACAGAGCTTGTCTGATAGCATAGATCTGAGCAACGTAGCCTCCACCTCTAACTCGAATTCTGATATCCAAATTCTGGAATCTTTTGAGTCCGAGAAGCAAGACTGGCTCGAGAACTTTGACTCTTAGTGATTGGGGTTCCAAAAGTTATATTGGGGAGCCATTAACTCTGAGCACACCCTTACCAGATCTGACGGTAGCTACTGCGACTGCGTTTTTCTTTCTACCGAAACACTGGGCAAGTTGGTTCTTAGTCTCTGACATATGGTTGATAATAAAATGATTATTTTAATTATTTACTTAATTAATCTTATTTATTCTAAGCATAGACTTTATCAATAGTTTAGTAAAGATGATTTGTACAACAAGACAGACTATTAAAGACTATACGTCATAGTCTAACGATTTAATCTTTTCAATTTTGGTAAAGAGTTTTAAGTGTAATATCTCCCACTATCACTGCTAATCCTTGTAAAGTTATTCTTTTGTCAGTGTATAATATTATGTGATTAAATCTGTCTCTTACTTATCTAGATTATTATCAACCCTTTAATGGTAGATATCCTAAAATATCATCTAAGGTGAAGTTACATGTTAAATAATTAAAAAATTACATCATTATTTGCTAAATTATTAGATACAGATACTTAAAGATGAAATATCTAGGCTATTTATTGAATCAATAATCAATGATGCATGCTATGGCTTGAGTGTTCATGGTCATGACTCGTCTTTTCCAGAATATCAATGGTGGGCGGTTTGACATCTAAGTACATCTGACAAGTTCCTCCAACCACAAAGCATGTGCATCCCGTAGTAAACACAATGAAAGCGTCTTGTAAGTATAATTCTACATTGTTAATGAGCAAGCAGTTTCCTACAACAAACAGGCATGCCCCTAATCCTGTCAATACTCTATACCCGACTTCTAACTACCAAGTAATTGTCGGTGTCATATATAAGCGTTGGAGCTTGACAACTTATAAGAAGATAACTATCCAAGATGCGATTTCAAAGAGCCAATTACCGACAATAGCGTGATTGATGGAGGGGAGAAAAGTGATTGATGCGGCTAAAAACATGAGATTTGCCAATATGAAAAATGACTGTAGTATTTTGTTGATGCCTGAATGCAAATAAGTTTGAATTGAATTTGAGAGCGTAAATAATATTGATCCCGCTATAAAGCAACTTGCTTATAGGTATTCCGTTTTTTCCTCGACTATAATCAAGAGCATGATAGATGCAAATAAGAACAATATAGCTGCCCATAAGTGAAGCACGAAAGCTATTTGTTTCCAATTCATGATTTCGTATCAACTTATCAAATTATTATTTAAATTAATCATGCCTAACTTACAAATATTATGCATCTTTAAATCAAAACAGGATATGGGGATTCTTATTTTCCCAAGAGATTTTTTTATGCTTTTGTTATACAATTGCTGTACTGATAATCTGGGAAATAAAAAAATTGACCATCATTTATCTTAATTTGAGAGGGATAATCAAAAAATCATAAATAAAAAATCCTTAGAGTTTTAATAGTAAAACTTAGTTAGAGTTCAATAGATCAAAGAAAATTTAAAAGCAATATAAAAGATTGCAGTTCATATTTTAATTTAGGCATGATAATATAAGGAAGAATGCAAAAATACGTGTTACAATAAGGATAACAGTTAAATAATATTGAGTTTATCTTCATTCTAGGCATAGTCTTTCTCAACAGTTTCAATAATGAAGATTTTCTTGACAAACAGACAATTAAATAATAGGCATCGATTATAATGGGTTTGGATATAAACCAAAGCTTAAACGGGCTGATAAATACTATCCATAGTCCTTATAATATTAAATGCTCGATAGATATCGATATGGATAGTGAATTTATGCTTATATTTTGACAGAATTCAATTTTGACACTTCTTAATGGGCCTAATACTACTAATTATACTCTTTGAATAAATTTCTAAAGTTTTAATGAAGGTTGTGTAAGCTAGATGAGATAATACGATATTATTTCATAAAATTATTCGATGTAGTAACTTAATGATGAGAGACTTAATTGGCTATTTACTGAATTAATAATCTATGGTGCATGCTATTATTTGAGTTATCTTATTGAGTAAGTCATTACTGCCAGCGGACTATTGGTCGTATTAGCCGTCGAAAGGATGACTTTAGGATTGGCAATTTTTGGCTTAACCTGTAAATAAATCTAGCACTTCCTTCAAGCACAATAGTAAACACGATAAAAGCATTTGTAAGTATAGCTCAGCATTGTGATTCTCTACAACAAACAGAATTACAAAATGATTGAAGTCCCGATGATGTAAAGTACTTGTCTTAGTGATGAAAAAACTCTAATAATTATTATTTTGATCATAAAATATATGCAATTTTTTTTACTAGCCTTTATAAAATATAAAGATCTCAAGCACGAAAATTGATAAATAATATCGAGCTGGAAAAATGTTTAAAAGCAGTAATAATATATATAAATCATGCCACACTATAGTATCTATTACTCAATTTTTTTATTACTAACATTATGGAGTGTTTCATGTTCTTGAAAGATATCCATTTTAAAACAGATAGGAATTAAACTCTCTTCTCCATATATTTTGCACTTTTTATCCTGGTTTTAACATTCTAATTGATTAATATCAAGAATGTTTAACAGAAAGTTCATGAATTTGAATAGTTCCCGAAATGAAATAAAAGGAATTGCTATTTACGCTTTCTTTCTCTTCAAAAACAACAATCATGGAACAGTTATTGTATGTCCACCTTATTCTTGAGAGTATTGAAAGAATTGATTATCAATTGTCGCATTTAGATTACGCTATAGACCTTAATACTTAAGGCTTGCTAATGAATTTGGCATTATATATTTTGTCATCTTTATCGGAAGAGAAAGAAATCTTAAAAATGTTCCTTATTTATTCAAGCATACCGAAAGCGATGCCGCACTGGTTTTCTGTAAAATCTTTGGATATCCAATAAAGGGTAAATAAATAATTATCGTAAAAAACAATAGCAATGTTTTAATTGTATTGTACAATTAAACTATAATAGTAATTAATTGTTGCCTAGTAAAACAAATTATATTAATGATAAATTCTCATTTGTAATAGTTTTTTAGTCTATCTCAAAGAGAGTTCCTTTATATCACTCTTATAACATGGTATTATTGATAATTCATAAAAAGGTATCAAAATAGATAAATATGACTTCCATTGAAGAATTAAAATATTATTTATTAAATTAATAAGAAATCGTGCATACTATCATTTAAGCTCTCCTACTGAATCAACAATTCCATTACTTCCATTACTACTACAACCTATGTTTTACGGATTGGGAGTTGGAGGATTTACATCTAAGTAGACCTGGCAGCTTCCTCCAACCACAAAGCATGTGCATCCCGTAGTAAACACAATAAAAGCATCTTGTAAGTATAATTCAACATTGTTAATGAGCAAGCAGTTCCCAACGACAAACAGACATGCGCCTACTCCTGTAAGTACTCTATAAAGTACTTATAACTCCCAAGTTTTTGTAGGTGTTAAATATAATTGTCTAAGCTTGATAATTTATAAGAAGACGACTATCCAAGAAGCGATTTCAAAGAGCCAATTACCGATGATAGCGTGATTGATGGAGGGGAGAAAAGTGATTGATGCAGCCAAAAACATGAGATTTGCCAATATGAAAAAGGACTGAAGGATTCTGTTCGTTCCCGAGTGCAAATAGGTTTGAATTGAGTTTGAGATGGCAAACAGTATTGATCCCGCTATAAAGCAGCTTGCTTAGAGAAAACCTGTTTTGTCTTCGACAATAATTAAGAGCATGATAGCTGCGAATAAGAACAATGTGGCAGCCCATAAATGAAGCATAAAAGCTAATTGCTTCAGATGTTTCCTTTCCATCTATATTATGAAATTATTATAGGAATTAATTCTTACCAAGAGTAAAAATACTATAAGTTTTAAAATTACAAACATAAATACAATAATTTTTGTCACTCCAGGAGAATTCCTTTATATCTATCCTAGAACATGGTTGTATTCATATAATCTCAAAAAAAGGAGCATGAACTTATAACCTTGCAATGTAAATATGGACCCTCTGTATAAAAAAATCCCTTTATTTGAGAGGGGTAATCAGCAGCCCATTAACAAAAAATCCTTTGGTAAGCCTCAGACGAACATCCATCTTCGTAAGCATTTCAGTGAAAGCTTAAATAATCATGGAGTGTTGGATAAATAATTTTAGGGACACAACTTCATATTTTATTTGACTACTATAATATAAGGAAAATACAAAAAAATCATATAACAATAAGAATAAATAATTCCGAGAGGCCTATTTCATATTGATTGATTTCTTTCATATATTCTTCATCTTATTCGATTTATTAATATCCAAAACCTTGTCTTTCTTAGAAAGTCCATTGTGACCAAATTTAGTATTCAAAATTCAAAAGTATAAATTTAAATCATAAGAACTCAAATTGAATTGGATTGACTTTCATAGTCTTTACATTCACATTCCAAGTTATTAAATCATCGAGTTTCTTTGCTATTTTTTCGCTATTAATAAGTTCTTCTCAAGCAGGAGACCATGCGAATATTTTTGGCTAATTTTAACAATAAAAGCAATGGTTACTCTATTGATGTCTAATTAACAGTGACGTTTATAGTTTTCATCTATTCTATCATTACCAAATATGGCGCTGATGATGAAAACAAGACAAAAATATATATAGAAGTCCCGGGATGCAAACAAAATGCTTGCCTTAGCGAAAGAAAACTATAAATAATCATTTTTCCTTTATAGATTAGATCATAAAAGACGGACCAGATTTTTTCTGATCGCCTTTATTACAGTTTTTAAAATAACTTAAACCGCATTATAAATAAATGATGTCATTTATATTGATCTTGAAAATATCTAAAAACAGCAATAATAATAAATCATGTCAGACTATCCAAACCGCTACACCGCACAGAACCAAGAGGCTACAACATTTAGTAGCTTTAACACTATAAGAACATCCACTCAAGGCAACTTCCAGAGTTCTCTGCTGAACAGCGCTCATGGTTATTCTTAACTTAGAAACACGACACCATCAATCAACTACAGTCGAACTGGTCCTATCCAAGAGTAAGTTTCTAGAATTGGAACCCAAAACGTTGAAGTAGATGGTGAATACTAGGCCTTTCTCAAATACGCTTCTTCTTCTGAACTTAATAATGGAGTGGTAGTATCTGGATCTAGTTAATACTCTCGCATTGCTTCGCTCAAAAACGCTATTTTAGAGCTAAAATCTAACTACTTTAATCCCAATACAGGTCTATCTGTTCGTGGCTAAAATGGAGATGAATTGGACCGCAGATTTTTACTAATTGAGCATGAACTTGATGGTTTGTTACGTCGAAAAATTGACTACTCCATTCGTGATTTAGAGGGTGGAACAAGAAACCTTGACTTTACTAACTTGATCAATGAAAAATAAAATCAGATCGTTGAATTGGAAAAGAAGATACAGAACTTCGAGGAAAGACTGAGAAGAGCTAGTGCTCGGGAAATTGAACTAGAAAACAAGATTGTTGCTCTAAAAGCAGAAAATCTCACACTCAGAGATAAATCGTATACAGGAGAAAAATTAGAAGAAGCTCTCAAGAGAGAGGCGAAGTACGAACAAGCCCAAAAAGATCTAGAGTCTTATCGCACTAACTTATCTACTGCAGCTTCCATTTGGAATGACCAGCTAACTGGCCTCAGTATCAAGTATCCAAACGATCGATTTGACCTCGATTATGAGATTACCTCGATCTTACAACGTGCAGGTGTACAAACATATACTATTGATGGATTCTCTACAATTGAGGTGCACTCTGATAAAACTGTGTAGGTTCCTGTGCAAGATGCACGTACTAAGCACTTGATTCATCTTTTGGCCACCAATCTTAAGACTTTGTCAGGAAAATATCCCAAACTACTGAGATAATTGGATGCGCAACTTGTTCAATTCTTTCAGCAGGAACTCATAGATGTAATTGAGGTCGATTAACTAGACCGAATCGTTGAGATAGTCAAATTTGTACCTCAAACAGTTCGAGTTGAAAATGTCTACACTTACTCAAGCTCAAAGTCCCGGAAAGTGGAATTCCATCTCCGCGTGCTTTTAAAGGCTCTTCTTTAACAGCTGTAAGCCTTACGGGCAAAGACAGGAGTGGTGCTTGATTTAGATGAGGGAGTTATCGGCATGATAAATCAAGAGATTATGGGAGTAGTCAACATTGATGACATTCTTAAAGTGTTCCGAGTTGTCCCCAAGATCGTTGAGGTTGAAAAGATCATTGAAAAGATTGTTGAGAAAATCGTCGAGGTACCTCAAGTTATTCCTGTTTAGCGCTACGTCGAAAAAATAATTGAAGTGCCCAAGATCGTAGAAGTTGAAAAAATCATTCATGTGCCAGTTTAAGTGATTAAAGTGATAGATAATATTGTTGAAAAGCTTGTACAGGTCCCCACAATCGAAGAAAAGATAGTATAAGTGCCCACTATTCGCTAAAAGATTGTTCAAACTCGTGTAGAAGTACCAAAGATTGTAGAGGTGGAGAAGATAATCGACCGTGTTGTGGTTAATACTGAGGTGAAGGAGATTTAGATTCCTGTTCATCATGTTGTACCAGAGTACAGATAGGTGGAAAGAGTGGTTGAAAAAGTAGTGCCTGTGGAGCGAGTTGTTTAAAAGATAGTGGAAGTACCTGTTTATGTCTAAAAGCCTATCATTATTAATAAGGAAATTATCAAAATTGTAGAAATTTAGGTCTTCAGAGATGTTATCGTCAAGGAAATACAGTATCAAGTTGTAGAAAGTAATCAGGTTGCTGTTAAAGAAGTCATTAAAGAAGTTCCAGTTATCAGGGAAAAGGTAGTAACTGTGGAGGTAATTGTTGAAAAAATGGTGGAGGTTGTTAAAGTCATTGAAAAACCAGTCCCTGTTCGATCAGTCGAGACCATCATTCACGAAGTGGAGGTGATTCGAGAGAAGTTGGTGCCAGTTGTGCAAATTAAGGAAATATAGAAAATAGTTCATGTGGTTGTGGAAAAAATTGTATAAGTTTAGAAAATTATAGATCGCAAGGTAGAAGTACCGATCATACAAGAGCGTATTGTGCGTGTGCCTGAGGAAATTACCAAAATAGTGATCGAAAAGGTGCATGTTCCTCAAATAATACCCATCAAACAGTTTGAGGAAAAAATAGTATATTTAACCAAGATCGTGGAGGTAGAAAAGCCCATCGTTCAGTATATCAAGGATATTCAAATCGTCAAATGCCAGATTTAGAAGATTGTTGAAGTTCCTCGTACTGTAGAGCGCATTAAAGAAGTTAAAATTAGAATAGAGAAGATTGTTTAGAAACTTGTTGAGGTACCAAAAGTCGTTGAAGTTTAAAAAATTGTATAAAAAATTGTTGTCGTTCCACGAGTCATTGAAAAGATAGTTGAAGTGCCACAAATCGTTGAAGTAATTGTTGAACGTTTGATAGAACGTGAGACAGTTAGAGAAGTACCCACCATTGTGGAAAAAATCGTATAAATTGAAAAACCGGTAGAAGTATAAAAAGTTAAAAACGTATACATTGAAATTGAGAAACCGGTTGAAAAAATTGTTGAGAGAATCGTACCAGTTGAGAAGATTGTAGAACATAAGGAAGTAATAGACCGTCCAGTTGAAAAGATTGTAGCATTACGAAACGAGGTACCGAAAGAGATTATTGTCGAAAAAATAGTCACCAAAGTGGTTGAAAAGGAAAAATTAGTTTAAGTCGAAAAGCCATGCACTCTCGTGGTTTAAGTACCTGTCGAGGTCTAGAGAATTGTTGAAAAGCCAGTAAAAGTTATTGAATATCAGGAAAAGCTAATCAATACAGTATAAATAGTGGAGAAGCCCATTGCCCTAAGCGTTGAGCATGTCAAAACAGTAGAAGTGGAACGAATTGTGGAGAAGGCTGTAGAGGTGGCTCGCCCCTAAATCATCAGAGAGAATCGAGTAGTAGTGCAAGAGAAATTTACAGAAGTACCAACCGTAGTGGAAAAGCCTGTAGTTGTGGTGGAAAAAGTGATTGAACCCTACGCCGTCATGCAGGTCATTTAAAAAGTAGTTGAAAAGTTGGTTGAAATTCCAAAAGTTATATCTATAGAAGTAATTGTGGAAAAATTGGTTGAGAAGATTCAGGTCGTGGAGTTAGAAACCATTTTGCCTCAGCTCATCAAAATCAATTAAATTATAGAAAAAGTTGTCTAGAAGATAGTGCCTATCTACTATAGAGAGGAGGTAGTCATCGAAACACCAGTAATCCAAGAAAAGATCGTGCAGGTTGCTGTCAGAACCGTAGAACAGTAAGCAGTTTAGGTTATCAGGGAAAAAGTTACCCATGTTAACAAGATTGTTGAAGCTAATAACGTGGTTAACCATATATAGAAGGAAATTCAGCTGGTTGATAGAGTTGAAAAAACAGAAGTACCTGTCTACACTACCGTCGAACGCATCGTTGAAGTACCTCAAATACTTGAAAAGATCGTCGAGAGGATAGTTGTTATGCCGCAAGTTGTGGAAGTGCTCAAATATGTTTACGAAATTGCTGAAAACTAAGACTTAGGACTTGCTATTGGAGTAGACATCCAGACTCAAGAGCGAAGATATAAGGAAATGTATGGGGTGGCTAAACAGCAGTTATAAATTATTATAACTGAACTTAAAAGATTAAAAAACTCATAACCCTCACTTGCTTCACAACTTGATCTGCTTGAGAGATATCTTTTTGATTTCGATAGATTAGCAGCAGTACAGCGTATTGTGGTCGTAGATCGTTAAAAGATAGTGGAAAAGGATGTGAATCATCCAGTACTCGTACCCACTCGCGACTCAGACTCTATTCGCAGTTAGTTGGCCATGAGTTTGCTAGTCGAAAAGCTAATTTTGGAAATTAAACGTATCGAAAAAGAGAATCCAAACGTAAATTTAAAGCTCGATCAAGATGTAGCTCTGATCTTCTTTACAGAATTATATGACAAACAGAACGTACCAGTAGGAGTTGATTTCAACAATAGTCTCAAGGAGTATACCAATGCAGCCATAAGCAAACTTAGGACTGCAGGAGGAAATTGGACAAACGATCATGAACTCATTATTAACACAATTCTCCAAGAACGTTTTGCCATGGCTAACTTGGTCAGGCAGGCCAATTTATAAATTGAAAAAGTTAGAAGTATTTCAGACAAGCGCGCCACTGCATATGCTGAGAAGTAAAATATATTTTTATTGACTTCTAAGACTCTTGCTGATACTCAACAGGCTTTGGCCGATTTAATTAAAAATAACCCAACATTCCAGAACAACTCAGGAATCGCACATATCTACGATAGTATAACTAATTTAACAACTAATTATTCTACCCTTCGTTTAGAGGAGCCGTTAAGGGTTATGGGAGACTTCGTTGGATCAGGCAATGATTGGAGCAGACTCCAATCAATTTTGAGGGAACGTGATGCTGAGGTTTCTCTTCTCAAAAGCAGAATTATCGACATTGAGAAATCTCACATCAGAACTGAGTATTCAGGAGTTGATAACCAACGCACTTTGACTACTCTAAGAGCAGAAAATGCTCTTCTTGTTAAAGAGCTTGACAAACTCAAGTCTTTAGCTTCTCTCGCCACGAATTCAGGACACCGCTAAAAGGAGCTTGAGATGAAATTGAAGACCGCCAACTCTAGAATTCAGTAGCTATAGTCGCAGCTCAGAACAACTTAACTTCAGCTAAAAACGTTGAAAGAGACAAAATCTTCAGTAGCTTCCTCAATTGGTGATGTGCCTCACACTGGATCCAACCTTGTTACTTCTCAATATTCATCGGGTTCATCAACATCTCAACAACTAGGTGGAAATATTTCACCAAAATCACAAATAACAAGTGGAAATGTTCCCAAACCTTATGAAACACCTAGTTATGGAGTCAATAGTAATTATAGTAATGATAGTCTTTCTCGTAGTGGAGCCCGTGGATCAAGCCTTGTGCAACAGAACAATAACACCTACAATACAAGTTCATATAACCAGGCCAGTTCTACATTAGCTTACCAGCAGTCTATTTCCGCCTATCAGGCCACGAGTAAAATCACCAATTCTACTACTACTTCTGGAATCGCAACTGGAACTATTCCCTTGGCCTATGGAACCGGGGTGGCGTCCTCTATTCCCTCTTCTTCTTTTGTTCAAGGAAATACATCCTCAACCACTCCGACCTCATCCTATGGAACTGAAGCGACAACCGCAACAATTCCAACAACTACATACAGCTCGACTGGGCTTGCCTCATCATATGGAACATACGGCAGCAGTGCAGCAACTGGAGCATCAGGGACCACCGCCGGCACTAATGGTACTTCAGGAACAATCTCCTATGGTGCAAACGGAATCTCAGGGTCAACTAGTGGTTCAGCCACATACGGAATCAAATCTTCGTCATATGGATCAACCGGGACATATGGTGTTAGCAGCAGTACTGGTACAGGTGGAGCAACCGGTACAACTTATGGAGCTTCTGGACTTACAGGAGTTGTGTCATCAGTTGGATCAAGCTCATCTGGTATTCGCCCGAGTGGATCTACCAACAGTTACAGTGGAAGTGGTTATAGCTTCCAAACTAAAAAGTTCTGAAGCTGATGGTTTGTTGATCTAAATCATTTAATTTATTCGAAGTCAATTTTACTCTCCTGTATTGTGACAGTACATGTCGAAAATTATTATTGTTAATGAACAAATACGAAATTCTGGACCGTATAGGAGAGGGAGAGTACGGGGTCGTGCTGAAGGGGCGAAATAAAGAGACAGGAGAACTAGTTGCCATCAAAAAGTTTAAGTAGGACGATAGTGACGAGGAGAACAAGCGAGTAATCCTGCGATAGGTTAAGATCCTAAAAACACTTCATCATGAAAATATAATTTAATTAAAATAGGCCTTCCGCAAGAAGGGAAAGATATACCTAGTTTGCTAGTACGTAGAGAAAAATTTGCTATAACTTTTGGAGGAGGGGCCAATCAATGCCGGATTTGTTAAGCAATATATCTATCAGCTGATCCGAGGTATAGCCTACATGCACAGCATTAATGTCATCCACCGTGACGTCAAACCAGAAAACGTACTTATTAGCAAACAATCTACTGTCAAGATTTGTGACCTTGGATTTGCGAGAACCATCCCCAACAGTCACGTCATGACCGATTATGTAGCTACAAGGTGGTATCGAGCACCAGAGCTACTCATTGGAAGAGATGACTATGACAAGTCTATTGATATATGGTCAGTGGGATGTGTGATGGCTGAAACATTTGATGGCGAACCGCTTTTTCCAGGAGAAAACGATCTTGATCAGCTTTATCGCATCCAAAAATGTTTGGGACCACTGATTGCTCCGCATCAAGAGCATTTCCTAAAAAATCCGAAGTTTATAGGCATGAAGTTTCCAGAAATACACTCATTGGAAACTTTAGAGCGGCGTTATTTTGGCAAAGTGGATAAACATGGCATAGATTTGCTAAAGAAGATGCTAAAGATGGATCCCAGTATGCGTATTACTGCTGAATAGGCATTGTCTCATCCTTACTTCCAACGTGGCGGTAGCTTAAGCTAATTGTAGACAAAAAGATTAAGAGCAGATCAGATAGATGAAAGGCGATACGAATAGCCAATTGATTTTCAAGCAAACCACTCTAATAATCTCACTGGAGCAACAAAAGCACTACCTGTAAATAACTTTATTGAGGAGAAAACAAATAAATAGGTAGGAATGAATAAAGTAACTGGATTAATTCGCCTAAAAAAGCCACAACATGATAACTTGACCAACATCAGACAAAATAATATCAACCGCGAAGAAGAAGCCCCTGTAAACAAAGGCAAAAGTTTGGGCAAAAAAGTCAATATTATCAAAGATAAACATGGAGCTGCGACTAATAAGAGACCGAGGATGTTTAAATCACGAGTCGAAGCACTGCGCAATAACTATGCTGATTAAATTGGCGAGTATTATGAAGAAAAATGGGAGGAAGAGGACCAGTAGGATATCCTTCTGGATCGTCGAAGAGATAAGAGCGGACTGCATAGATAGGCAAAGGAAGTAGGCTAATCTCCGAAGAAGGAAGATTCACGTAAGCTCAAGGCACCGGGTAAGGGACAGCGCAAGGACAATTTCAACATAGTGTTCAACAGCAATACCTATAATCTTAATTTGCTGGAACCTTATAACTGATCTTTTTTTATGTATATGTGAATACTGATCAAGATTAATTATTTTGTAGAACTCATCTTACTCGTAGATGACTTTTTACTTTAGCTTTGTAACTCATTATTTTTTTAGCGTTGCCGACAAGCTTGATAGTTGATAATTTATAATTTAACAGCTATGATTCCTGAGTGTATATTGTTTATTTTGTCTTTATCGTGCGTGAAGTGTTGTTCTTTGTGGAACCGCAACTACTATTTTTACTACTCTTATTGAGACTACATTTTTCTTTGTGGCGATTCTTAGTCATATCGGTGACCTCTATTACATTGTAGTTATCGTGAAATTTGTCAAAAAAATCTCCAAGATCGTCTTGATAATTTATGTTCTTGTCTTGGGAGATGTCAAGATAATATTTTTCTACTTTCAATGGCTTTTTGCTACCTGCCTTGCATTTATTGTTAATACTTTTCATAACTTTATATTTAAACGGCAATCCATAAAATATCAATAGAATTATGGCGAAATGTAAGTTATTCATCAATAATGATGACTTAATGAATATGAAGCAGAATGAATTGTGCTAGCATGTTTAGGATAAATAGGTTATAAATTAAATTCTCCAATTCTAAAATAACTCAACTCTGCGATAATAAAGGTTGTTTTTGATATATGCTATTTATTTATCATTTAATTCTACAAATAGACAGCTATTTTTATACATAGTCCATCTATATTTGCTTGCTTTAGTCAATCGTAAATGTAGCTATATTGATTTTAATATAAGCATTTATTCAAGTATCAAGTGATTATCATGTCATATCTTAATTCTTGTTTTATTGTTCCTATAATCCATTGACTCCTGCACCATATTCGCCTGTTTTTTAAAATTCGGCGAACTTCTTTTCATCAGCAATATGATCTAAAAGTTCAGGATTCTTAAAAATTGCTTTTTATGAAAAAGTATTGAGCAAATAATACAAGAAAAGAGTGGACTCTTTACTTTCAGTTGTAATATAGAATTTTGAACTATTGTCTAGGTCAGATCTAAATTCCCAAATTCGTAACTTTTCTTTTGGAAATTAACTCGCCAGCCATATGGTCATATTTTTATAGTCTTCTGCACACAAAAGGCTGTGTCTATTTCGTAATTAAAGATATTCAGTGATGGAAATTATCAGAACATTTTTACCATCAAACTCAAAATCACGATTACAAGCTATAACTTTGAGTAAGTTGTCATACTTAATATTGTGGTAGATAACTGCTGCATATTTTGCTAATTTGAAATGATATTTCTAGAAGAGTCGTTTGATTTCGCATGTTATTCCTTTGGCCTATAGTTTTTGTTGTATTTAAGGATGATTAATTGTCCTAGCGATAACCATCGACATGTATTTGTATTTCCTTTACAATGGTATTTCTGACTCATGATCTTGGCAACCATACCTAATTTATTGTTGCATTGTCCTTTATTAATATAAAATATCATACTAGTTAGAAGTACAAATTATGCTATAAAGCGCAAATATCACTTTGCTTTCTTCTGCCAAAAAGTAATGTTGGCCATCGTTTGCTGATAAACCCATTCATTTTCCCTAATTACGAATGGCAAATCTTGACTATCACGCAGCTAGACAAAGCCTAGAGGTTCTAAGGCACGACGAAGACCCTTCTGTGTGTTTATTTCAACTCCATTTTCAATGAACCCACCCACCCATTTTGACTTAGGAGTAAATGTTTCAAGCCACGTGTAGGGTGAGGATAGGATAAGAATACCTTCAGGTTAAAGAAATTCTCCAATTTACAGTAAAAATGCTGCAGGATCATATAATCGATCAATTAAATTGCCACCAAAGATGAGATTAAACATTCCCAGAGATTTATCCAAATCGCAAGCATTGCCTACTTCAAATCTAATCTTAGATTTGAGACAATTGCATGAAGGTAGAGAATCAATAGCTGCCTCAATAAAAGCATGAGAAAGATCAACTCCCACAACCTCTTTGAAATAATCAGCTAGTTCAACAGTTGTCCTGCCCACAGCACAGCCTAAATCCAAGGCTCTTCCCTAAATTCCATGCTTTTTGGCAGTCTCAATCGCTATCTTTGCGCAAGCACTAGGAAAATTTTAAACAGACATGTACTCAGGCCCGAAGTGGAAGCTTAGATACATATCAACCAACTACTGAGTTTCGTATGGATTATCGTTCTTTTTTTATTTTGGCAGTTCGTTCTACTTTTAGAAATGAACTAAAGCAATTTAGAGGGCTTCTGCTTTCTTTTTGAGAGTATCTTCTTCCTATTTCTTTTTTTTCCAGCCTAAAACTTCATGTAATAGAATGTAGTTTCTCCGTCCTGTCAGTCTTCTGATTCCTTTAAGTTGCTAATAAAAGATATTTTCGTAAAATACTCTGCAAATGTTCTTTTACATGTCAGAAAGGAAGAGGAATATTCTTGGATCTTAAATTTTACCTGGCACCAACATAGTAATTAGCAGATTATGTTCAATTTTTATAAAATCTTTTAACAAATTCACCTTGTCATTAACAATCCAGTTCTGTAGTAGGATAACATCGTAAAACTTTAAAGATTCGCTCAAAAAGTTTTTGGCCTCGATTACCCTGACGGCTCTGCATAAAACATAGTGTACGTTTTACCAATTTTTGGTTCGGGAAGCACAAATCGTTAGCCTAGTTCCCCTTACTTACCAAAAAAGTAATCAACTTGCTTCTTGTTGATGAATCTTTCCTGAAGTAAACTGAAGTATGGCTCTTATTCTACAATATCAATTTCGTGGCAGGAACTAGCTAGTATCTCTGCAGTCAGGCCGCATCTCCCGCCAACAATAAGGGCTTTCATTCCTTTAGTCGTCTGCATATGCTCTGATTGAAGCAAAGCAGTTAATCCCTTTAAAAATTCTTGATCAGCATAATGTTAGCTATGGAGATCCTCAGAAAGAGGATCAGTTGCAGCAGGCAGAGCAGGTAAAATGTATTTGGTATCTGACAGCATTATCAAAAATAATAATTATCAAATTTATATAAATATTTGATATGAATGATCATCAATTGATCTTTAACTAGGCCAATTCAGTATAGGGGAGTTTACTCCTGGCTTTTCTATCATTATTCTTTTGTTCGTTTAGTCTCACGATATGATTATTTAAGCCAGTGTTAGAATTATAGTAATAGGTCAATTCAGGCACATACAACACTCTCTTATGAGACATCTAGAGGATAGGAATGCAAATGGCCACGTCATTAGCGGCATAGAAGTATTCTCCCTTCTCATCTTTCAAATCCTCCTCTTTAATGTTTCTAAAAAGTTGTGTATAGAAAGCACGCAGGTGACTTGTGACAAAGGGGTAACTCCTATAACTGTTACTTTAAATGACATGTTCAGGAAAGGGGCGCGAATATCCAATTCCACCAGTTGATCCTAAAAAGTTGGTATAAACGAACCAAGCTTAATTTTTCTGAAAAACAGCATTAAAAAAATGTAGAACTTGTCTACCAAGTAGTTAGTCATCTCCATCAACAATTAAAAATATTTCCTCGGGCCTACAAAATTCCATGGCAGCTCTTCTTAAATTGGGCATTGCTTTTTTTTGTACTGAGTTGGTAATTAACATATACTTTTCTTTTGGCACTTTGGTTTGAGTATTCATGAAATTGTCAATTAATGATCCAGTGTTATCAGAAGAACCGTCGTCAATTACAACAATGTGAAAGTTTCCATATTCTTGCATGATAATTGAGCGGATGTTGTTGAGATATCTGTTATTTTTAGCATTGTTAAAGGTAGGCACCACCACACAGAAGGGAAGTTCATTATATTAAAGAATGTTATATTTGTCTACGTAATACTTACGCTCAGATTTAGCTAGATCACTATCAATACTAAAATCTTAGTCCACTAAATTTTTCCATTGGGTTGAATTATTCTTTTGCTCTTGGCCTATTGATGCGATTTAATGGAAAGTTCTCCTGTTTGCTTGTGGATTAGTAATCACCTGTCTGTGATACGATTGGGTGATTTGAGGACTTGGGGGCATTTGATAGATTTGAGGATTTGGAATTACAATATTGCCATACATGCTTTGAGGAATAAAAGGGAAAGATTTGGCAGCTTGTATGTTGTTTACAGATACAATATTATTAAATTCTGGAGTTAGAACAGGCTAAGACGTTTAAATTTTATATCCGAGATTTGGTGAATTTTTTTGAATATCATTTTATAAATTACCGGTAGTTAATGTTTATTTAACATGCTATCTTAGTATTATATCGCTAACTTTTACAAAACTTGGCATCATCTATTTGTTGCTCATTTGGGCACGATTCTGATCATATTTCACAGCTGCAGGACTTATATTTGAACCAGCTGACTTTTCCATAACACCATTCCTATTTAGCAGATTCATATTATTCATAAAGTTAGTCTGGCGTGTGTGGTTCATGCCAATCTGCACTCCGACATCCAGTATCAAAATAATCAAAAGAATGGTTAATCCAATTAAATAAAAGATGTTTTTCCAGTTGGTAAAGTTGTTTAACTTCTTTTAATCGATTGATTTTTTGCCATTTCCATCAGTTTTCCATTCATGTAGGCTATTTTTCATGCTGATAATAGATTTATGCCTAGCTGATCCGCCAAGCAATCCTACCTATTCCCACTCACTCATTTACAATGGTCTTTTAGGTTTGGAACTAGATTTCCTCATAATAGTTTATGCTATTTTGATGCCAAAAATATATTATACCCAATGAAATACATAAACTATTTAATCCTTATAAATCCATCATAAATGTAATATAAAAGTAATTTAGAGAAAAACTACTTAAACCTATCTTCATGAATGTTTAACTCAAGTCTAATTCATCAAACATAAATTTTAGATAATTATTAATTGCTTTAAAGTAATTACGAAAGGGGGTTAAATTTTATGAAGTTTTACACATTTTATGATGACAAAAGTACTATATTGAAAAATCGATTGAATATCTCCAAAATCAGAGTTATTTATTTTCTTGAGTTATTTTTATTTGGTACAAACATAATTATTTTAGCCCTTACATTTTCTTTTGTCAAACTATTTTCAATAGGAGGAAATGCAAATAATCTTAAAGTCATGTATTCAACTTAACCGCAAATAATCATGCAGAATCAAATAATTTTTGATTAACTTGGAATCCTTGATAAGTTATTAATAAAAATAATTCTTTATGATAACCAAAAATTATGTTTTCAGAAGTCATAAATTTTTGATAATGTAATTTAAAATTAGCACAAATATCGTAATCATTTGTCAATAATCATTCATAAATAACTTTAGTCGCTTCATATATAATATCTTGAAATAATGTCCATTACTTCATATTTTGTGTTTTCCTTAAATGGAAAGCTATATTATCAATGGACTTTCCTTTAGTTAAGTCTGTTCCCATTTATACAATTTAAATGAGCAATTTGGGAAGAAGATAGTTGGCACCAAATTAAAGGGCTTTCAAGTATGAGTTTACTCTCAAGATTATTAAGTTTAAATGCGAAGTACCTCTACCCTGCACCATTCGTTTCATGTGGAAGCGCAACACAAAAAGTATTGAAACAAAAACCCCATACGAAGTTGCACCGGGTATAGTGGAGTTAGTGCTCGATTAAACACTTTCTAGCATATCTACAATAGTATACAATAGCGAGCGCAAAGAGTTTCTTGGAAAGTAATCATAAATTGTGGTCAATATGTACTTCGGTGGGTCACCCAAAAAGCTTGCTTCATGCCAAATTGACATGAAAAGCATACTTGATCCCACTAATTTTAAAGAAAGCAAACCAACAGTATTCGAAATACCTTTAAATTTGCACATCAAAACTGTCAGCAAGGATAATAAAATCACTCTCAAGCTTTCATGCATTTTCAAAGAGGAAATATTTCCCTCAGAAAAATCTATAGGAAATGGGGCACTTAATAGCAGTGGATTAAGCGGATTGAGTATTCCTCAGGATAATAAATATTTTGAAAAGCGTTGTAAGTAAATTATAATTTAGATGAGGCCATCCCCTCAAAGGACTGCTACTCAGTCACAAGCTATAATACAGGCATTCGATATCCCTCTGCGACTAAACGCGAACGAGATGATTCATCTTCGATTAGAAAATACTAATATGGTATGCTTCATTTAACTCAGGTTTCGTTGCAGGTATGAAATCAAATTTAAATAATGATCCAGATTCGAAATCAAAGATTGGACTTAAGAGTATTGATAACAAGACTGAAATGAACGATGGAAGTTATGTGAATCGCCAACTAATTGATGAGCAAAACAAGCGAAGCAAGGCAGAAGCTGAAGTAACAAAAAATAACGTGTAAATTTCTGAGTTGAAGAAAAAGTTAAATGAACTTGCCATTGATAATTTAAAGCTAAAGTAATAATTAGGAAAGATTCAATTACAGAGAGATACATCTAGTATTGAAATTAGCAACTAGTTTCAGTATAAACTTTATGAAACAAATAATGAATTGAGAGAAGTAAAGAATCAGTACGAAATTAAACGAGGATAATGCGAAAGATTACTGGTGTAATTAAATAAATTAAAGAATGAGAAGAGCTACTTTTAGTTTGAAGTACAGAATAAACAGAAAAAAATTGATTAATTGCAGAGGAATGAACTTCAATTCAAAAAAATGGATAATTTGGCAACCGAAAATCAGGATCTAAAATATCAACTTTAGAATATGCGAAGATTTATCGATGAGGCCAAAAGACAATCACAAGATAAGGAAAATCAACTGATATCGGACAAATACCGAGAAACTCAATAACTAAACTCAAAAATAGAAATATTGCATAAGGAGTTAAATCAAACTAAATCCAATTTCGTAGCAGGAGAAATACTGCAAAAACAATTGCAGTCTGGAGAATACGAATTAAAATTAAAATGTGAAGAATTGAATTATAAAATATCTGCAAACGTTCAGCTGGAAAAAGATATTTCAGAATATAAATTCAAGGTTTCTCAATATGAAGCTGAAAAAATATTTATGCAGCGAGAAATCATTAAATTTAAACAGGAAATTAGCGACAAAAAAGAAACAGAAAAGAGCCGTGGGGAAATATAAGGAAAAATGGACAGATTATATACTGAAAATAATAAACTCACCGAACAGATACACACGCTACAGGCAAGAATCTAGGATCAGCAAAGACTTAATAGTAAATCAGAGATTGACAAATCAAACATGGAGGGTAAATCAAAAAGTTTGCTTCAGCAGATTAACTAAATCCAACGACGGTTGATTTAAGCATAAAACTAAAATAACTCCCTTAAAGGAATAAGAAACAAATTAGTGGAATAGAAAGAAGAACTTGTAAAGGAAAATGACAAAATGAGGAATGAAAGCATTGATAAAATGAATAGCAGCGGAAATAGCAGTGAAATGGATCAACTTTTTCGTGAGTCACTACAGATGCAAGTTTAGTTAAAATTTGCAAATGACTAATTGACTAGATTAAGGTCAATTTAGTAATCCTATTAAAACGAGAAATGGAGAGCTGAAAAATAACAAGCTGATCGTCTTCAGATATAAAAAGAATGCTAGAGGATCGAGAAAGAATTAATGAGTAAAAACCGTGCTCTTCTAATTTAGGTATAAAAAACAAAAATGATGACTGACCAGCTTAACTAAAGCCAGTATAATTCTAATTTGTTAAGGGAAGAACTAGAGAGAAGCAGAAATATTATCTACAATGGCGAACAGCAGGTCACTGAAATGCAGCAAGCCATTCATTAACTGGAAGAGGGTCTCAAGAGGCTATAGGTGGAAAAGGCAGAACTTCAATCTGAAAAGCATCAGCTATTGGTTAATAATGAAGAAGTAAAGCAGCTGCAGAGCAAAATACGAGAGTTAGAATAAAGAAACGCCGAAAAGCTTAATAACATTGAAAATATGAATAAAAGTCTGCAGACAGCCAATACATAAATAAAGGAATTACAACAAGTAGCAGAAGAAAGGAGAATTAAACTTCTTACTGCATAGAAACAAGTTCAATAGATATAACTCAGAACCAGAGAGGGCTAAAAATCAAAAGCACAGCTATAATCCGATTTAGCAAAACTATCTCAGGAAAAGCGGGTCTTGGAAAAAAGAAATGATATGATTATGGCATAGATACATGGAATGAAAAAAAGATTCGAAGAGGAGAAAGGCAGATCACTGACAATAACTCGAAATGAGGAGTTTAACAGAGTTCGCACGCTGGAGAGCGAGGTGGAGCGTAGAGAAAAAACAATTAGCAAACTCAATAAGGAAAAATTGGAATTATAGTAATAGAATGTAAGGATAAATGTGCAAGTGATGAAATTGCTCAGTTAACTGGAGAGAGAAAAAGCAAAAGGAAATATGGGGAGCTATCCTTCACTCAAAGTTATCTCCTCCTTCAAATGATCAATATTATACCCTGTTTAATGTTTCCATAAGACCGTTTGCTATAATAAGAACTAAATGACTACAAAATCAACCTCTGGAGATTTCGACAATCCAAAACTCGTAAGCACCATTCACTACGGCACAGCTGATCTGTCAGATGCAGCACGGATCTATCGCAAGGAGGAGAGTATTAAAAAAAAACTTAAGAGTGTGCTCGATCTCAATGCTGGACTTGAACATGATATTAAAGTACATTAAAGCGAAATTAAAGACGAACGTGCAGGCATAGCCTTCCAGCTACATGATCTTACAGTATTTCTGATCTTATGCAGAAAGAAATGACTCTCAAATTTGGATGTTTCTCTCATTAAAATCTCTAAAAATCCGCTTTTCATGGAAATGAGGCTTCTCATTGTGTGTTACAGTAAATGATGGGAAAATACGAACGAATGTAAGAGTTTTTTGACTCAGATAAAAGGAGTGTATGATGATGCGTAAGATTTTCGATTCATTGTAAAGAATTCACGAGGGATATATAGGTCACGCCAAATAAATGTAATAGCTCGTTCTTAGTCAAGAGATTAGCAACCAATAATATGAGGAGTAGATGGGGAAAACTCTAAATAAAGTTAGTATTTACATATCAATATAGATGAGGAGATAAAAGCAAAAAAGAGAATAAATAATGATCTGGATACAACAACTCAGCAGCTGATTAAAGAAATAGATATGTTTATCAGCGAGAAAGAAAGCCTGAAAGAGTAGGAGGATAAAATAATGGCCAGGGTTTAATAGTTAAAGAATATGGTATCGAAACAGCAGAAAAAAGTGGATAAAATAAAGTAATGGGCTGAAGTTGTGATAGATAAAAATAACCGAACAATAGTATTTAAAACGCTCAAATAAAAAAAGGAATATTTGGATCGACTCAAAAAGAAAAATGACCAACTAGAAATTTATTTATGTGAGCTAGAAAATGAAGAAGAAATGTTGATAAGGTAATCCAAGACTAAAGAAAAGGAAAACAAACACACTTAAAGAACCAAAGCAATAAAAAAGAACAAATTTAACAAGGAAAAGTCGACTATAAAATCCTGGTAGCCCAACAAATGATTGCTTAAAAGTTGTATAAAATGCTAACTCTGCCTTAATTATATTAACTAAGGTTAAAAACGGTATTTTTCTTTTGCCATTTTATCAATAACATTCGCATATGTATTTTTTCTTCTGAAACGATAGTTTGTTATTTTAATAGCGTTTGAACATATATAGTTTTGATGAAAGTGAAGAGTCAGCGCAAGAATAAGCGTTAAAGTGAAAGCAAACAACACTCTCAACCGCAGTAAAAACCCAATCCATTGCGAATAAAGTTTAATTTAAGCAACGACAGCATCGCATGCTTTCTCGGACAAAAAGAAAACAGTGAAAAGAAAAATCATAAAGGTGCCCTTAGCCTCAAAAAATACAAGAGGGATACTGAGCAACCTCTAAAACACATGAAAAATTTACCCGTGGAGGATGTTTGCAAAGTTTAGTGCCATAAATTGGAGAGCGAGGAAGTTCTTCAGGCCTCCCTCAGTGCTATTCTTGGCTAAAGCGAGGCAAAAGATATGCAGCATGAGTGGAAAAATAGTTAAGACATGCCATCCTCTCCCTGCGAGATTCCGCTCGAGCTAGAAAACAGTTACATCTGGACATAATTTTCATAGAACTCCTCGATAAAGAGTTATGCCAGTACTGCAGATCCAACTCCTAATTACAATTACTCTTCTGGCTACCCCGTACCTCAATATTACTACGACTACCATTTTCAGCAACTGTCAGAATCTATCATCTACCAACAACGTGTTTAACCGACCTCTCAATTCTAAATACAACAAGAATTTATTAAAGCGGACTCCCGTACAACTGTAATGATCCGAAACATTCCTAATAAGTACACTGTACAGGATCTTTCCGATGAAATAGATGATCTTCTAAAAAACAGTTACGACTTTCTTTATCTTCCCTGCGATCTAAAAAACCTGTGCAATGTAGGCTACGGATTCATTAATTTTATTAGCACTGAACATTTGCTAAGATTCTATCAGCTCTTTCAGGGTAAGAGATGGCTGAGCTTCCGTAGTTAAAAAATTTGCCATTTGACCTACGCCAGATTGCAAGGTCTAAGTAGCCTGATCGAACATTTTGAGAATAGTAAAGTTCTCAACCAAAAAGACAAAAAGTACCGCCCTATAATCCACAAAAATATCAACAACCTCATCAAAACTCAGCAAGAGGTTTGACACTGATTTCAATCATTTTCACTTATTAACCTTCAGTTAGATTAAATTAATCTAGAATTAACTTATGTCAGTCAGCATTCACGATGCATATGGAGGATTTGGATAAAGAAACACCATGCCCAAACAATAAAATGTCTCTCAACAGGAACTTAAGAATCAGTATCCACCAAATTCAGGTGAAGACGTGGCCAAATTGAAGGACAACGGAAAGTATCCAAATGATGCCAGCTTTTCCAATTATCCTGTTAAGATAAGATGCCCAAAGTGTCAAAGCGTGGATATTACGAGAATGAATAGCGAAATGGGAACTGCTGCTTGGGTATGGTGCGTGTTGCTATCTCCATTTGCTTGCGTTGGCATCAGTTGTCTCTGTCTCGATTCTTGCCGCGATAAAATTCATTTCTGTACTCGTTGTGGTGGGATAGTTGGCAAAAAGCATGCAAAAGTCTGCTGAATTGATAACTTTTTTCCAATTACATGATTTTTTTATGTAGAGTATATTTTTGATCTAAACATTGAATACGCACTTTATTTGTAATTTTAATGGTATTTGGCAATAAAGTTCCAATCTCATAAATGGGTATTACTTTGTCGACTCTGCAAAATTATAAGTCAATGTTATTTGTTATACAGTCTGCCGCCAGACATGAACCGTAAGGATAAACAAAAAAGGGTCAAAATATTTTTTCTGGACGAACAACAACAATGGAGCGAATACGCACTTGCTTGTCTTTAACTCTAGGGCCGAACCCAAAAACCCGGATATGACTTGAAAGTACTTGATGTATGAGGTAGATCATTTTATCCAAACCACTTCCATCAGACCGACTGACCATTCTACCACTCATGCAGCTTTACCACTAAGAATACAGTGGTATTCAGATTGGCCTCTAAATGTTTAGTAAGATTGAGAGGCTCGGTATTCATGAAATAAAATTAGAGGATTCCTTGATTGCCATGAAACTTGAAGAATGGAATCGAGTATTGGCTTTCAGCTTTAGAGATGAAGACTATTGTGAAGCTGTTTTAGAAAGGATTGAGTTGTAAATGACTGCCTTCAACAAATTGCCCTGCGAATCTGTACAGTTACTTGATTATTTATCCAAGGAAATAGACACAAATATCCAACTAGTGGATTGGGTCTTCGCCAGCTAGGACAACATCAGTCAATTTTTGGAAGAGGTAAAAATAGCAAAATAAGAATCAAGACAGAGGCAAAGCTTTAAAATTATCAAGGCAATGCTTAATAGAGCAGATAAAAATATTTTAGAAGTGTTTCTCAAAGATGTACACTTTCCCAATCTTCTAAAATGTCTTTCTTGTAAGTAGTCGTTGATTTAGACAATTATTAGTTCGGAGACCGACGCATTAACTATCCATAATAATATTAGAGTTTAATTAAATGCCGTAATGTGCTAAACCTTTAAAACGATATGATATCTTTTTGCTATAATCGCATCATGAAAGTACGGTTCTTGTGGGACGTGGCAACTTCCATGTTTTCCTAAAATAATACTCTTGCCCTTTATAACGAGGTACTTTTCGATTCATGTAGTTAATTACTGACAGTAATTTTAGAATAATAAAAATCTTTGGCGAAAATTCTAGTTACTTACTTAAAATAAAATTGCTAGCAGTGACTCATCCTGAACAATTTGTCGAACTATTTACAGAGTTGTGGGAAATGTTTAAATCTATAATGGTATTTTTTTAATTATTTAGCCCGATCCAATCACCAGATAAATCAAAGATGAGTTCTATATTGAGTTTGTAAGCTAAAATTTATTGCAAATTACATTAGATACAATGATTGAGTTAGCCAAAAATGGCAAAACTCATCCTCGGTTGTTTCAAAAATTTCTTTAAGCATTTAATCCATTTCTGAGCTATCACTGGTCATAAACTCAAGAAATGTTAATATCTTGTCATTAAAATTGCCATGTTCATCTTTCGCAAGTATTGCTGGCCATCTTAAATGACAGAGACTACAATACCAAAAATATTGTTTTATTATTCGCTCGCAATCTCATATAAATCACTGAAAATCGTCCTTTTATGAAACAGCATTTCTTGAATTACGTATTTAATGAGTTTGTGGGCAAAGCTGCTGAAATGTTCACCTCTGTGGAAGAGATATAAATTTACATAGATTTTATCATTCGATTATACAGATACGATACCCAACGCACTCGCAGAAGCATCTTATAAAATAATATTCTTGACAAGATAACTCCTCTCGCTGATAATAAGTATGTGCTGATGTCTTTAATCAAGTTATTGAAAGTATTTCTTGAAAGTAGTAGTGAAGCAATTTTTCATTATCTAGAAAGACATATGCATTTTTCGTTCTTAAGGCAGAAGTATTGCTAAATGAGATCATGCAGAGCAAAAGGAGTACTATATTCTCTTTTTTCAAGCCTATTGAAATCCACTAGCTGTAGCGAAAATAAGAGGGGTATGAAGTTTGTTTACAATCTGATGTACCCTGATTAGCCTGTATCTTGATGTTATTTAATTTATAATAAAAAATAATGATGATAATTGTTTGGTAATATTACGTATAATATGTAGATCACCAACCTTATATTGGCTACTCTCTGATATATTGAGGTTGCAACCACAAATTGCGCTCTATTTTAGAACGAAGCTCATGAATTTTATTCAATAGATGTTCATTATGGGGATGTTATTAATTATTTTCAACTATTTAGGAAAAAGTCAGCTGATTATATCTTTTAATCCGGTTTTAATTGTTTCTTTTCTCTTTATGATAGTATTTAGTCAATTAAGAAGTAACTCCATCTTTTTACTTAGACTAAGATTTCATTCTTTCGGATCTCTCTGAAAGGAGCATATGCTTTTTTATTAATATGGGGCAGTTCATGGGAATAGTCAATAGCTTTACTGAACACTTAGTTTTCTTTTCCTTATGAAAGGATTTCTATTACAAAGGCCTGCTAAAACCTGATTCTCTTGCTTTTTTGAGAGTAGTAACTTATTTTTTAAGAGACATATATTTTTAGACATTTTCTTGAGTAATCTTTGCTGGATCCCGATTTTTTTTTAATTTGCTATACCGCAATAGAAGGTGTTTCTGTTTTGAGTGATAATTGGGCGGGGCCATACCCCCATTGATAAGATGATAAGAAGATTTCTACGCATTTGGAGAGCACCAATTTGTCTATTTTGGTAAACTAAGAGAAAAATTGCGACTGCGGATATAGGTTTCTGGTGATTGATTATGCAGAGTGATCAAATAATGTGACCTATTCGTCATAAAAATATGAGATTGATCTATTTAAGATGAGTCATATAAATTAATAAATTCATTATCATCCATAATATGGAGGTGTTTTAGTTAAATCACTCCCATGAAAGTAGACTATCATTAAAAATATAATTATTGCTTGTAAATTGGCTTTAATTTTATGGACTAAAATTATTTGTATAAAGACCTATAATTGATTTATTAGATAAAGGAAAGGAAAAATAGCTCTCATACCGTTTTTCAATAACTTCCGATGGTAATCTTCATCATAAATCTTCTTGAGCAAAGTATAAATAATTAATGTCAACATTTCTATTTTATTTATTTATTTGTAATAAACTGAGCATAGTTGATTAATGCTTACAATATATAAGCAAAAATAAAATATTCATGTTTCCATATGATTTTGATTCGATAAACTACTAAATTGAAGATAATGCTTATGAAATGAATAAAAATACAAAATTTACAATATTTTAATTTTATTGATAATCACAAAAGAGTCTAAAAATAAAGATTAAAGCTCCCAAGTATTTGTTGAAGCTGTTAGTTTGATACTATAATTGATTTTAATACTAATCCATCGTCTATTTTTAAAAAATTGTACAGTATATAGTTACTTCGCATGGAAATCCTTATTCCATAATTCGAGCCCTTCAAAGATCAAATACCAGAATTCGTAATAAAACTCTACCACATCTTGGAAGTATGTCCCCATTGATTCAGCAACCCGAATATAGTGATTATCTCTGCTGGAATGGGGACAACGAAGTGCTAATAAAACAGCCCAAACGGCTATAAGATAAAGTTCTACCGCACTTCTTCCGGCACAGACACCTGTCTTCTTTCGTACGGCAACTTAATATGTACAAGTTTAGTAAAGTTATCAAACTTGTCAAGGAAAAGAACTACATGTATTTTAGAAATTAGCATTTTCGCCGTGGACAGATCAGGGATCTCACTAAAATTAAGAGGAATACCAACAAAAAATCAAAGAAGGATACCACTATTCTCACCCTAGAAGAATTTTCTGAAGGAGAAAAGTCAGAAAGTATCAGCATCGATCACCATATAGAGGAGAGGAATATTCCACTGGCCTAATACCGCAACTTTGTGCACAACTCAATGAAGGAAATTGTGTAGCTGCTCAAAAAGGTAGAGGTAGGCCACCCCGAAATTAAACAGGAATTAGGCTAGTCAATCTCAAAATGTAATTAGTTAATGGACCAACGGTCTGACCAAGAAAACTTATCACTAGTCAATTTGTCATAAGAAGAACTGAATCGAGGTATGATACAAACGATGCGATTCATGCCGATGCCCGCAGATCACTTCATGTTCCCTTCACAGTGCAATTTATGATTGCATTTTCGATTTATACTGGTTTAAATCATAAAAAATGGAGTAAATTATAATCATATTCCGGAATTATTTTTGCTAATTCTGAAGTAGATGAGAAACTTCAAGGATATGAAGATCCCACAAAGGACCAAAGAAAATGTTAATAAAAAGAATATTTGCTTTTACCCTACTTATGAATCTTTTTGATCAACGCCAAGTTCATCGAATGAACTATTCAATTATTATTTTGTTTCAAGTAATGAGCAGCTGGATAGAAATGAAGCAATACCCATCTTTTCAAAGTCTTTTTCATAAAAGCATACAATTTTATTCTGACTGATCTCATTTAACTCTTACCTAAACTCCTCTGGAACAAGATAAAAATCATATTTTTCTTGATTATTTTGAGTTGTTTCAAATTCATCTTTTAATTATTGTTCATCAACAGCGGCCCTGATTAAATAGGCTCCTAAAGTTTAACTTATTTGATGATATTTGGGCTGTTGTCTTCCTTAATGGCGAATGGGAATTTCAGGTAGATCTGCAATTCTTTTATAATTAGAAGTGTTGCTGATAGCTTTTCGAGCAGAATTTGACATCAATACATCAGTGAACCTAAATTTGTTTCTTAGAATTATCTCCAAGTTTTTTGAGACTATCAAATGTTTGCCAATTAACAGTTTACTTGATGTCAAACAGATAATCATGATGTGAATCATTATTTTGAGACCATTGCTCATTATTGACTTTATATTATATATTGAATGTTAAAAAATCAAAGAAAACTCTGGTATTTGAATGGCATTTACTTCTCCAACAAGGATGGTTTTAGCAATATCAAATGAATTAATGAATAGTATGAATGTCAAAATATAGAATAGAATAATACTTTACATATCAAACAAAAATACTGCTATTTTTACTTGATTCGTTGTTTACCTTTTTATACAGCCACTCATCTTCATTCATATCATACTTCGTGCCAAAATATAATATTGATGGACAAAACATGTGATAAATATATTGCAAGGCAATCAGATTAATTATTTAATAAAGTGTTCTCCCATTTTAATTGATTAAATTCTTATAATATATAAATAAGTACCTTTTATTATTTTTAATTGAGAGTTATGTCTGTTTCGCCTAAAATATGCTCATAATCCGACCACAATCTGTTAGCTTAGATCGATCCCATAGCCATTTCTTCATGTTTAAGTAGGAATCTCAAATTCCTTTATTCTTTGCATTGTGTGAACTTTATAATTATTTGATCTTGTACATTCGCAATCATGAGCTCAGAAGAGTAACAACATATTAAAATTGAAGAAGAGCAAATCATGATTATGTTGGGAGAAATTGACTAATGCGAAGCCAAGCCTAATCAAGATCTATTGGATATGTTAGTTGCTGAACCAACTCCAAAAAAGAAATCATCACTCGGGTACGACTATAAGCCAGCTCCAGTTCCAATTCCACCAGGTGATGTTTAAGAAGGCGAAAGTATCGAGCTTAAGACATCTAACAATTCCACTTCCACCTGCTAAGGTTAATTGACTGTCAGAAAGTGTACCTGCCTTAAAACTAGGTGCTTGAAGAATTATTGTTAATGTTTCAAGCAAGGTTTGGCATGCACTAATGAGTGCGTATGTGTTTCGTGCTGTAACCGATAGAGATTATTTCTAAACCGTATGAATCCGCAATCAACAAAATGCAAATGCCAGAAAAGTCATTGTCTTAAAAAATATTGCGAATGCCATAGTTCAGGTAAGAAATGTGGCCCAGCGTGCAAGTGTCTTTAATGTTAAAATATGGGAGAAGAAATAATGAAAATGGAGGAAGAGGAGGTCAAAATGTAAGAAGAAGAGATTTGCGATCATCATGTTTTCCTTGATATTTGATATAATAAACTATCAATAGGTAATCAGTTGACCATCCTTTATTTTCCATTTTCACTGTATTTTGCCTTTTAATGATAGGATAAAATAAGATTATTTCTGACTGAGAATATAGAAATAATATAAATAGCAATATTCGAATTGTTCTATATATGAACACTACCAAATCAAAATCCGTAAAGATGCTTCGCAAACTAACATCAGTATAAACTAAATCAAACGAATTATTTACTGACTTGACGAACTCCAAGTCACAGTTTATGCATAAATCTATAGCGAAATTATATGGTAGGATGACTCGACCTACTGATCCATCTAAAAAAGCATATTCACCCAATAAAAGTTACATGCTCAACAGAACAGCTTTCGGTAGTCCTTGTGAAAAATCAACTTTGATGAGTCATATTGCAACACCTATTGAAAAATCAGCAAGTATCGAAAGACTCAAGATGATACGTGGAGACCAAACATTTAAATTTAGGGAACTTCAATCCACTGAAGATGATAGTAAGGGAGAGGATCTCATGAAGGTTAACCTTCTCCTTCCAGATAAAAAGATAATGATACGGTACTTCACAACTTTCACGAAAATGAACTAAATCTTTACACATTTTTAAAAAGATATCAACGATTTCCTTCAAAGAACAAAATGTCCTCTTTTTGGCATAGTTGGATTTGAGACCATTCCTTTCAATTATCAACTTGCACACATTATCAACTGCGACAAGGATAAAACTTTTGAGGAATTATCTCACAAATCAATAAAAGAAATAACCATTACTCCTTGTTTCCTTCGAAAACCAGTCAGCTATTAGACTCTTTAGTTTAGCGATTTTTAGGTGGTAAAATTTCTTGGAAGTGGTGGTTTTTCTCAAGTATATTTAGCTAAATGTAAGTTGGATTATCAGTTTTGTGCATTGAAATTCATTCGTAAAGATACAATAACAACTGCAAAAAAGGCCAAAATGCTATAAAATTAAAAGAACATATTATTTAGTATATGCCATGAAAATCTCATTGATTTACTATATGCATTCGAGACGAAGAACTACATTGTTTTTGGATTAGAGTACTGCCCCAATGGCAATCTATATACCTATCTACAGAAAGTTAAGTCTGTCCCTGAAAGACAAGCTAAATCAGTCATGCTGCAGATTCTTAGCGGATTAGAGTATCTGCATAATAATAACATTTTATTTCGAGACATTAAACTTTAAAATATACTATTTGATCTAGATGGTAGACTAAAGATCACTGACTTTGGATTGTCTAAGCCTGATATTGACGAAGATTAAATTACTTACTCCTACTGTGGCAGCCCATAGTATATGGCGCCATAAATGTTGACTAAGTCTGGGCATTCTTTTGAGATTGATTTTTATGCTCTCGGCATACTGCTTTATGAACTGCTTTTCGGTAGATCTCCCTTTTATGCTCCGAAAAAAGAAGATATATTTGAAGCCATATTGCACTCATAACCAAAATTTCCCAAGCAACCGATGGTTTCAAAAGAAGTAAAATCTCTCATCAAGGGTCTTTTAGCCAAAAACCCATGTCATCGAATTGGTTCATTGAAAGGAATTAAGTAGATAACCTCTCACCCATGGTTTAAAATTCAAGATCAATAAAACATTGTCCTTTCAGATAAGTTGCTATACTAGCACAAAGGTACTGGGAAAAAGGAGTACTAACAAACTCGTTAAATATTTTTAGAGTAACAGAGGGATAAGAATTTTCAAAAGATTTTCTTCGAGCAAAATTTTGTCAACCGTACTCTTTGTGAAAAAGTGAAAGCTCAAACCCATAAATTTAAATTGTAGACGCACCCAAAAACTGCTTTTACAAAGGCAAACTCCAAACGTAGATGAGCAGTATCATAAATATAAGTTTTTATTTTAAAAATATCAATCTAAAAATTAATTGGATTACTCCACTTCGTCCTTTTTTGTTTATTTTAATTTCGGTTTGTAGAATGTTAGCAGTTCTACTTACCCTTGAGGTACTTTCGATCGAGACTTTTACTATGAACATATTTTCCTTCTTGAAAAAGTAGATTTCTGATGCATTAGTCTATTTAATTAGTTATCTATCAAGCGAGGAGGTCGATACACTTTGATGCTTTTTGCTCCAAAGCTACTGAACTCATTTGATTCATCAGTTGATTTGTCTATGGTTGCTTTATGAGAAGATTCTCGAATATTCTGGTGATTATTACTGTGATTTTCACTTGAGTCCTATTTTAAAATATCTAAATATTCTCTCGAGTACGAAATAAAGTGTTGACAACAAAAAGGGGATTCTTCTTAAACAATTGTGGACCCTGAATCGTCCTTCCAGCCTATTGTCCGTTACTTTGAGAAATATTATTAAGCTCGGGCAACTTTTTTAGCGCGTTTCGCTTGGTCTGAATCTTGGTATGTAGAGGAGTGAAGTGAGTTGGCATTTTATGATGTTCCACTAATTTTGTTGGCACATGAGGAATATTTATTTCGTTAATTTGTTCCATCCCTCGAACATGAAGTTTGAGTTCCTTCATCGTTATATTAGCAAATTTCTCTCTATTTTCATTGCTTAACTCGTCGGGTTCAGTTAGATATCGCTTCATTTTGAGAGGCACGCGATCCTGCATTCAATCTGGCTTTAGAAATATTATTATATTTTCACTAAATTACTGGTTTACCTGTTTGCTCAAGGCTGACACATGGTTCAAAAAAGAAATGAAGCTGTGAGGATCACTATTTAGTGTAAAATTAATAAATTAAAGAAGGTTACATAGACGCTAGTGAAATAGTGAAAATAAAATAAAAAAACCTCCGCAACCGAGAATTGAACTCGGGTCTCCTGCGTGACAGGCAGGGATAATAGCCACTATACTATTGCGGATCTGTTATATGTTTGACTCGATAGTCACTTATACATATCATCAACATATGACCGAGGACATATAAGTCTGTCAATTCTCCATATTGCACATGATGAGAAAATAAAGACGTTTCATTTTGCATTTATACTTTTTATAAAATGTATGTAATAACAGAACAACAAAGCAATAAACTATCAACAAAAAGTAGGAGTTTGATGACACAAGTCTTTAATGATTTATTTATAGAAAATATATAAGTTATTCCTAAATTAATATATATTATCAAATAGAAATAGAAGCATGTCAATTACAACTTCCACATGCAACGAAATATGCAATGCTCCAACCAACCAATCAACTGCTAAGATGCTCTACAGCTTTCCCAAACAAAGCCGTTTCCTCAAGCGTAAAACCATACCGTATTTATAACCTTATTCAGCTGTGATAAATTTTATGAACTGAAAACCACTTTATCTCATCGAGGAGCAGGATTTGGCTATGGTACTAAATATGACTTCACCAAAGAGTCCCCTCAGTCACCACCCCCAAACACTTATCAGTATCGTGATGACTTCGAAGTCAATCATAAAAAAGGATTTACTTTTGGTGAGAGTCGGAATAAGATGATTATTACTGGTCCATTGGTTGAAACTATTCAAAATAAAAATCCTGGACCTGGTAACTATGAATCAAAATAACATCGATCTAAAATTTCTTATTCACTGTCAGCCAAAATAAAAATTTTAGACAAAGAAAAGTTGGGTGTTCCTGGTCCAGGTAATTATCCAGTTTCTTTTAACATCAGTAAGGACGGTAAATACTTTCAAACTAAACACAAAAATAGTTGTGTAAGAGATTTTGGAAAAGTACTAGGGCGTTGCCGTACTGCTGATAACAAACTTCCAGGTCCAGGGGCCTATGATGTTTCTACCCAGGATATTTCACCAAAAGGAAGATATTGCCTATCAAATTTACAAAACTGTCTCACTCGTAAGTTCGGAAGTTCACAACGTGATGATGTTATTATGAACAAAAGTGTGCCTGGGCCTGGAAACTACAGAGCACCTAGTTAATTTGGGTATTATTGCTCTCAAAAATATTTTTTAAAAGAGAAATCAGCAATATCAAAAGAAATTAGCAATAAGTCTAAAGGAGAATGATAAGAATTTTTTGATTGAATTTTTTTAATAATTATGAAATTTATTAACTTCCAAAATACTACTTATATTTGTCATCAGAAAATATAAATACAAAAAAGATCAGGAAGCTAATTATCGCCTCAAACGATCAAGAATACCCATTCGCTCTTATCTCAGCCTACTTCCTTATTTTTCCATTTTACCTGCTTCATAAGACTTCTCGCTACTAGTGGACTGCTTTAAGTACTATTGAGATTGTTAAAATTTCATTCTGATTTCTTGTTTTTCTCGAGCCAATTATTCATACCTTGAAAATTTCATATTTTAGTTTGAGTTTGTTTATTGAATTCTTGATGATGGTCTTTAACCATTATAAATGCTTTCATAATTGTTGACGTCATTATTTGCACCTATGCCTGCTCTGTTGACTGCTTTATCAAGATATTTAATGAGATCTATTACTCGATCTACCGGATCAGCCGAATAAGCTGGAGATTGCTCATATGAGTTGAGAAATTCAACAAGCTTATTGATTCTCTGCTCGTAATTTTATACTCTGAGAAGAATAGCCTTATTGTTCTATTTGATGTTATTTACCTATTAAATACGAATTCTGTTTTATATTTTTTCTCTTTCCTTACCCTGTAATTTTTTAACTTGGTCAGTAAGTTAATTTATCATCGTGTCTTTATATCCCAATTATCCTAAAATTTCTTTTACTTTTAATTCTGACAATTCTAATTTCCTTGCTAACTTGTTATAGTCAATATTGTTTCTTTCTTTAACGATTTATTGCATTAACTCTTATATTTTTGATCGATGGTGCTGATTCTAGACTCTACTTGCCTTTAGCTAATCATCATATTGACCAATTTTTTGTTTGAAATCCAACTCACTTTCCATCAGGCGCCTTTGCAAGCTTATTATTTATGATTGCAGTTTTTTTACTTCAGGATGATGCCTAATACCATATTCATTAAATTATTGAGCGTATCTCTGATAACCTGCATTCACTTATTTGCTGAGTTATTCCTCATGCATTTTTACTTGATCTAATTCCTTCATTTTTTGGTTTAACATTTTATTTACTCTTGACAGTTGGTCTGATAAAGAGTTTATCTTTTCTTAGTTAATAGCGCCATACCTATTCTTTTGCTGCTAATTGACATATTTTTGGTGCATTTTGTTTAATTATTCATAGAGCTCCTTTTAGCGTTATTTTAATTTCTCAATTTCTCTATCTCTCATCCTTTAATACTAAGACATACTTTTTTATTCTCGAGCATCACTATTTGTTTATTTCTTGATCATAGAAGTAAATGATGTCTCTCTGTTGGCTTGAACTTGAACTTTCAAAGTTTAGTTATCTCTCCTCAACTGATTGATTTCCTGATTTAGAGAAGAATTCTCTAATCTAATCAAATCCGCATTCTCCTTATCATAATGATGATTGTTAAGAGTTTTATTGTTGACAGTGGATTGCATCTTCTCTGATTGTAGTCTTTATCCCTATAAATTTCGAATAGTCTTTTCGAGATCACTATAAAGATTGGTAGTTTCATAATATTTTTTGACTAAATCCTCATATATTTGCTTGTGCTTAGCTAGCTCGGATTGGTTAATGTTTATTTTATTCTACATATTATCTTTTTAAGCCAAAATAATTTGATAGTCTTTTGTTAATTACTCATAATCCGATTCATGTTTCATATTGATTTATTTTAATTCCCGAATTTCCGCTCTACTCTTTTGCAATTATTCTTCATTTTGCTCTTGAAAATATTTTGATTAGTTATATTTATTTTACAATTATCGAAGAGTTAATTCTTGAGTTTGTCTTATCATTTTGTCTTCCTATCTTTTTTTCTAAAGTTCAAGACGCTCATCTTTTTTTGACAATCTTCGAGCTAACTCTTATTTTTAGGCTTCAAGTCTCATGATTATATCTCTGCATTGTTCTACATCCATGTAACTATTTTTATAAATTTATAAGCGTTCTTTTTATTTTTGAGCCTGCTCAATTCTAAACTAATACTCCCTACATGTTGATTCACTTTCTCTCGTTTTGATCTTAAGACTACTAATAACTTCATTGAGGCTATTTATATCCTGTTAGTATGAGTTGATCTTATCCTCATATTTTTTGCGTATTGACCTCTAGACCTCCTTTTGTTGCATTAAATCTTCATTAAGTTCATGAATTTAATTCCTTAATTTACTATTATCTTTTTAAATTAATAATATTTTGTCATCCCTATCACTGTTATTTCTAATCTGTCCAATTTTGCCTTATCTTTGTTTCTGAATTGCTGTCTTCATTTATTACACTTGAGTATAGGCATCAGATAATTCTTTGATATATTTATCCTGAGTTTATTTTTGCTGATTTATTGATAATTCCTCAACATGCCTAATTTCTTATTTTAGATATCCATTTTCATCACTTAACTATCGATTATACTGCTATATCTGTTCTATTTCACGTCTTAAAGATTCAATTGTTCCATTTTGATTATTTAAGTTTTTCATCAGTTCTTCAGAATTGTTTTGCTGATCATTATTTTAATTAATTAATTCTTCTATCTTTACAAGCAAATTAGAAATTTAGTCGTTTAATTCTTTAATCTTTTCTTAGAATTGAGTTGTATTAACTTGTGAATTTGTAATGCGACTAGCTTTCATGCGTTGTTATTGCAAATCACGATGCAATTATTCCATCTCTTCATTCTGCTTAATCAAGCTCTCTCTCAACAAATTATTCTCCTCATTTTTTTCATGCAACCTTAACTCCACCTCACCCTATTTTTCTTCTTTTTGAGCAAGAACTGCTCTCAGCTATTCATTCTATTGGCATATCTGCTGATAATAATTCTGACTGTCTTTCCCTTCCTCGCTTATAACGCTTGCCAGTGTGCTTAATTGTTATTATAAATCCTGAATTCGTTCCATGAGATATTCTGCGTTCATAACAGAAGAATTTATTTAATATCTATTCAACTCGGTATCAGAACGGGACGGACGGGTCGAAGTAATATTGGGTTTTGGAGTGGCTTTTATATAGGGATGATTGTGAGGAAACCCATAATTGTTCGCTTCTGTCATTAAAATTCAAATAAAAATTATTAAAAAAATAAATTAACAGGTTGCTCGAAGTTTTACAATTTGATCAAAAAATATTTGATCCCTTTATAAAATCAATAATAATAAGCTTTAATACCAAACAAACATTGATCCTTTTACTTGGATTGAAATTAAAAACTGGTCATTAAAAAAATCGATCCAATCACATATCTCAAGCATTCATTTCTATGACAAAAAATTCGTCATAAGAATAGAATACTATGATCCTTTGAATGTATAAATTATCATAAAAAGTCCAATATTTTCAAATTCCATTTTAATGGAAAATGAAATAAAAAACTGTGAATTAACCAAGATACATCTTTTATGAGCATAAAATACATTAGAGATAAATTAAATTA
>Ga0302186_10000158_pt1 | contig 61578 bp, 61 predicted proteins | sample II_Bog_E1_2_FD_198782 | JGI IMG/M metagenome (GOLD analysis project Ga0302186, IMG submission 198782) | Peat permafrost microbial communities from Stordalen Mire near Abisko, Sweden - II_Bog_E1_1 | ecosystem: Environmental > Terrestrial > Soil > Wetlands > Peat | place: Sweden: Abisko...
CAGTCAGCTTTGACGACTGCTGTGCTGAGAGTCTTAAGTTTTATTGAGCCTACTGCACTTCTCCACCCAAGGCTCTGATTTCACTGTTCCTCTTTTCTACTAAGGCGTTGAGTCTTTCACATTCTTGAGTTAGGATCATGACCTGGTTTTCACCTTCACCCTTTAATCTTTTAAAGACATTTTCATAATCAATGAGTCTCTTCTTCATTTCGTCATTTTCTCCACAAACAGTTTTAAATTCATTCTGCAGTTTACTCATGGTTCCTGCTGAAAGTCTTAGGTTTTATTGAGAAACTCTAACTTATTCTCCGAGACTTGTGTTTTCGCTCATCAGTTTCTGGATTCTGATCTTGTAGCTGTCGAACTCTTGACTGTTGACTCCGAGCCTGTTTTTGTACTCGTTGAGCTCCGAAGTCAGCTTGGAGGTTTGGGTGGCGGACAGTCTCACGTTCTCCTGTGCCTCCTGCACCTCTCCTCCCAAGGCTCTGATTTCGCCGTTCCTCTTCTCGACCAACGCATTCAGTCTCTCGCACTCCTGAGTGAGGATGGCGATCTTGTTCTCGTGTTCGGCTCTCAGTCGCTTGAGGGCGCTGTCGGACTATTGCCATCGCTTTTTGACTTCGTCGTTCTCGTTGCAGACCACTTTGAGCTCGTTCTGAATTTTGCCGATTTGCCCGGCCGAAAGTCTGAGGTTCTCCTGAGCCGAGCGCACCTCCTCAGTGAGGGAGCTGTTCTCGCCCATCAGTTTCTGCATGCGTTGGCGGTAGTTCTCGGAGTCAGCGTTGTTGGCGTTGATGCGGCTCTTGTAGTCATTGAGCTCGGCGTTGAGCTTGCTCATTTGGTTGGCAGACAGTCGCAGGTTCTACTGGGCCCCTCGCACCTCCTCGTCGAGGTTGGCGTTCTCCTTGAGCAGGTTGTTGATCTTCTGCTTGAGGACGTTGTTCTCCTGGTCGTTGCTGGCAATGCGGCTTTTGTACTCGTTGAGTTCCTGGACGATCTTGCTGTTCTGATTGGCAGACAGTCGCAGGTTCTCCTGGGCGCTGCGGATCTCGCCGTCCATGGAAGTGTTCTCGCCGACCAGCTTGGTGATCTTCTCCTGCAGAGTGCCGATGGTCTTGTTCATGCCCTCGATCTCACTCAGTTTGCGCTGCAGGTTGCCGAGGTCGCTGTTCTTGCGTTCCAGCACACCGTTCAGTCGCTCGATTTCTTGGGATAGGACTGTGACTTTGTTTTCGTACTCTGGCATTTTGGCGCGGCTGAACTCGTCGATGATGCGTTTCAACTGATCGTTCTCGCCGCAGACAGCCTTGAACTCGCCTTGCAGCTTGTTCATGGTTCCTGCCGACAGTCTTAGGTTCTCTTGGGCGCTCCTCACTTCTTCCCCGAGACTCGTGTTCTAAGACAGCAATTTCTGGATGCGTTGCTTGTAGGAGTCCTGTTCCTGACTCGTGATTCCGAGTCTGTTGCGATACTCAGTGAGTTCCACAGTCAGCTTAGACGACTGTTGTGCTGAGAGTCTCAAGTTTTATTGTGCTTACTGCACTTCTCCTCCCAAGGCTCTGATTTCACTGTTCCTCTTTTCTACTAAGGCGTTGAGCCTCTCGCATTCCTGGGTTAATATTTTTGTTTTGTTTTAGCTATCAGCACTGAGCCTTTTGAATGCGTTTTCGTATTCCAAAAGCTTTTTCTTTAATTAGTCGCACTCACCACAGACGGACTTGAACTCAGCTTGGAGTTTGCTCATGGTGCCTGCAGAAAGTCTCAAATTTTATTGAGCCTCACGTACATCATTGCTTAGGCTACTGTTTTCACCGAGAAGCTTTTGAATTCTTTGCTTGTATGTATCCACTTACTGAGAAGTTGCACCGATTCTGTTTCTGTATTCATTGATCTCTGCAGCTAGCTTCGATGCTTGAGCTGATGATAGTCTCACATTCTCTTGGGCTTACTGCACTTCTCCACCCAAGGCTCTGATTTCACTGTTCTTCTTCTCAATCACAATGTTGAGTCTCTCAACTTCCTGAGTCAGCCCTTTGATTTTATTTTAGGCATCTCCACCCATCCTCTTGAAAGCGACTTAGTATTCTTGGAGTCTTTTCTTAAGATCATCATTTTCGATGCAAACAACCTTGAATTAATTTTGAAGCTTGTTTAGAGTTCCTGCTGACAGTCTTAAGTTTTATTGAGCATTTTTTACTTCATCACCAAGACTGGAATTTTCACTCAAAAGCTTTTGAATTCTGAGTTTGTAGCTTTAAGATTATTGACTTATTCCTCCAAGACGATTTCTTGCATCATGAAGTTCAGCACCTAGCTTGGACGCTTGGGCAGCGGATAATCTTATGTTTTCTTGAGCCTACTGCACTTCTCCACCCAAGGCTCTGATTTCACTGTTCCTCTTTTCTACTAAGGCGTTGAGCCTCTCGCATTCCTGGGTTAATATTTTTGTTTTGTTTTAGCTATCAGCACTGAGCCTTTTGAATGCGTTTTCGTATTCCAAAAGCTTTTTCTTTAATTAGTCGCACTCACCACAGACGGACTTGAACTCAGCTTGGAGTTTGCTCATGGTGCCTGCAGAAAGTCTCAAATTTTATTGAGCCTCACGTACATCATTGCTTAGGCTACTGTTTTCACCGAGAAGCTTTTGAATTCTTTGCTTGTATGTATCCACTTACTGAGAAGTTGCACCGATTCTGTTTCTGTATTCATTGATCTCTGCAGCTAGCTTCGATGCTTGAGCTGATGATAGTCTCACATTCTCTTGGGCTTACTGCACTTCTCCACCCAAGGCTCTGATTTCACTGTTCTTCTTCTCAATAATAGAATTTAATCTTTCGCATTCTTTACTAATGTAATTAACCTTGTTGTCACTTTCCGCTTTTATTTTTTTAATAACATTATCTCCCTCTTGTAGTCTTTTTTTTAATTCCTCATTCTAACCACATACAATCTTGAACTCATTTGTTAACTTTCCCATTTGTCCAGCCGACAATCTAAGATTTTCTTGAGCTGTCCTAACTTCTTCTCCTAAATTAGAATTTTCGCCTAATAGTTTCTGAATTCTTTGCTTAAATGTTTCAGTTTCTTGAGCAGTAGATCCCAATCTATTTTTATAATCATTCAATTAGCTATTCAATTTTGAATTTTGTGCTGACGACAATCTTAAATTTTACTGTGCTTCATTAACTTCTCCTCCTAAAGCTCTGATTTCAGTATTTTTCCTTTCAATTACTTGATTTAGTCTTTCAATCTATTGAGAAAGCATTGCAATCTTATTCTATAGTTCAGGAATTCTTTTATTTACATTAGAATAATTAGCCAATTGCTTTTTAAGCTGGTCGTTCTCACTAAGGGTAATTTTGAGTTAGTTTGTTAATTTTCCAATTTGACCTGCTGAAAGTCTCAAGTTTTATTGAGCCCCTCTCACCTCCTCTCCGAGATTCGTGTTTTCTCCGAGAAGTTTTTGAATTCTTTGTTTGAATATTTCCGATTATTGATTATTGCTGTTGATTTGATTTTTATACTAATTTAACTCACTGTTGAGTTTAGCCATCTGAGCAGATGATAGTCTTAAGTTTTATTGAGCTGCCTGCACATCATTTCCTAATGCTGAATTTTCACTCATTAACCTTTGAATTTTAACTTTGATGGCTCTGTTTTCTTCATCATTGTTGGCTATCCTCAACTTATACTCATTGAGTTCTTGCACGATTCTTTGATTTTGGGTGGTGGACAATCTCAAATTTTATTGAACCTGTTTCAAATCTCCATCCATTGATTTGTTCTAATTCAGTATAACTGTAATCTTTTATTGTAAAGTGCCGATTGTATTAGTCATCGCTTCAATATCTAGTAATTTTTTATTCAAATTTCCAATCTCAATATTCTTCTTCTCGAGAACAGCGTTTAATCTCTCTATCTCTTGAGATAAAACTCCAACTCGGTTTTATAAATCTGGAATTCTGCGGCTATGTTCGTTAATGTCCTGTAATTGCTTCTTGATTTATTCATTCTAATTGCAAACTATCTTCAGCTCATTGTTCAATTTAGAAATTGTGCTTGCGGAAAGTCTCAAATTCTCTTGAGAGTTGCGGACTTATTCTCCCAAACCTGAGTTTTCACTGAGAAGCTTTTGAATTCTTAGTTTGTATGTCTCAGATTACTGAGTGGAAGCTCCGTATCTGTTTCTAAAATCGTTAAGCTAGGTATTGAGTTTATTGGCCTGAGCTGCAGACAATCTCAAATTTTATTGATGCTCGTGAACCTATCCCCCAAGGCTTCTAATTTCCTGATTCTTCTTTTCAACAACTGCATTCAATCTTTCGCATTCCTGGGTTAGAATGTTCACTCTATTGCTACCTTAAGAGTTAGCTTTTTTCAATGCGTTTTCCACATCAAAGACTCTTTTTTTCAGTTCTTCATTTTCTCCACAGATAATCTTGATTTCGTTAGTTAACTTACTGATTTGTCCTGCTGACAATCTAAGATTCTATTGAGCAGATCTCATTTCATTACCCAAACTGTTATTTTAGTTTAACAATTTCTGAATTCTTTGCTTGTAAGTTTCTGATTATTGTCCTGTCTCAGCAAGTCTCGATCTGTGGTCATTTAGCTCAGCATTTAATTTGGAATATTGAGCTGAGGAAAGTCGTAGATTCTCCTGGACCTATTTAACCTCGCCTCCAAGATTTTTGATTTCTGCATTTTTCTTTTCAATGACGGAGTTCAGTCTTTCAATTTCCTGTGACATCATTGCGAGTTTGTTTTCATATTCAGGAATTTTTCTATTTACCATTGAGGAATCTTGAAGTCTCTTCTTCAGTTCTTCAATATCATTGCAAGCGATCTTTAATTCATTGTTCAACTTGCCTATTTGACTGGCCGATAGTCTCAAATTCTATTGGGCTCCTCTCACTTCCTCTCCCAAACTACTATTTTCTGATAATAGCTTCTGAATTCTTTGTTTATAGGTTTCACTTTCCGAGTTATTGGAAGTGAGTCTAATCTTGAAATCATTTAGCTCTGAATTTAGTCTATTCTGTTGCTGGGAAGACAATCTAAGATTTTATTGAGCCTCTGTGATTTATCCACCTAGATTTTTGATTTCAATGTTTTTCTTTTCCAACACCATGTTCATTCTTTCAATTTACTGAGAAAATAGAGCAATCTTACTCTCATATTCTGGAATTTTACGATTAGCTTCAGACAGTTAGAGTACTCGACGCTTCAACTCTTCATTCTCATTGCAAGTAATCTTCAGCTCATTGGTTATTTTGCCAATTTGTCCTGCTGATAATCTTAAATTTTATTGAGCTGTACGAACCTCTTCTCCCAAGCCAGTGTTTTCCTTAAGTAATCTTTGCATTTTTTGCTTAAAGGTTTCAGATTAAGTACTACTCATCGACCTCATTTCATTGAGCTCCTGCATTAGCTTAGAATTTTGATTGGCAGACAGCCTTAGACCTTCTTGTCCTTTACGTACTTCCTCATCAAGAGTTTATGTTTGTTTCAAAAGGTTTTGAATCTTCTTTTTGAACTCTTAAGTTTGCTGTTAGTTTCCGCCGATACGTATCTTGTGATCATTCAATTCTTGAATAAGTTTTTGTTGCTGGACATTGGAAAGTCTAAGTTTTTCTTGGCCTGAACGCAGCTCTTCATGAAGATCTTTATTTTCATCAATAATCTTTCTGAGTTGATCGCTAAGATTTTTCAATTGACGAGCTGAATTTTCACCCTCAACGCATTGTCCCTGGAGTCCTTGAATTTCTTTATTCTTAGTCTCAATTAGAATGTTAATTCTTTCAATCTCACGACTCATCATTTAGAATTTATACTCATATTCTCCTACTTTAGATGCTGAAACTCCTAGTTCATTAATTCTCTTCTTTAACAGTTCGTTTTCGTTAGATATTTCTTCTGCTGCTTGGCGTTCTTTGTCAGATGCCTGAAGTTGAACGGTAAGCTTGCTAATTCTTGTCTCATATTGTATAACTTTGTCAGATAGGACATTTAGCTCTCCCAATCTTCCTTCCAAGTTGCTCATCTTTCTCTTATTGGACTCCACTTCAAATTAAAGATCTCTTGCTAATCTATCTCTTTCAGTCAGTTATGCACTCTTACTCTTGAGAGCAGCCTCCAATCTTTCCCTCTCTTGATTGATCATCGCAAGTTTATTTTCATATTAAACAATTTTTCTGGAAACACTGTTCACTTCTCTCAATTGATTTTCATACAGAATATTTTTCTTTTCAGCCTCATCTCTGAGAGTAGCTTCATTCTCAAGTCTGCTCTTCATTCTTGCAAATTAGCTTTACATTGATCGGCTTTTGCCTTCAGTATCAAAAAGTTTGCCTTGATGATCTCTCAATTCTGCATTTCTCTCCTTAAGAACACGGTTCAATCGTTCAATCTCCTCAGTAGCCATAGCAATTTTCCCTTCATCCTCCTAGAATTTGACAGCCAAACTAGAGTACTCCTGCATCTTTTTAGAAAATTGAGCAATGTTAAGGCGAAGATCTTCAATTTCTCTGCTTTTGCTTTCATTAATTTATTTGACTCTTTTCACCTCTATTTCATACTGAGTTTTTTCTGTTTCAAATCTGATCATAAGTTATCTGAGTTGTCTTTCAGATTCAACCCTCTTGTTGCTTTCAAAGGTATTCTTGATCTAATCCACTTCCTTGACTTTGGATCTCTCCAATGCCTAGAACTTGGCCTTCCATGTGTTGATGTCCAAAATGGCTTGGTTGAGATCATTCTTGAGATCAGAGTTATCTTTGTGCATACTCTCAATCTGTTTCAGAGCCTTGTGATATTTGGCTTGAACATTGGAATCAACGTCTGAAACCCTCTTTTTGTATTCCTCCAGTTCAATAGTCTGTTTTTGGAGGAACTCCCTCATCTTGTCGTTGTCTTTTTTGAACTTGTCACCATCAAAAGCTCTTTCAGTTAGCTCCTTAATCTGGATTTAGTAGCTGTGACGATCCAAATCTCTCTTTTCCACTTCTTTAAATCTGAATTAATTTGAAATTACCTCAGCTTGTAGTCGTCGAGATTGTCGATGAGTCTCTCAATTTAAGCAGCTTGGAGCAAGCACACTATTTCGAGGTGTTCTCCCATGAAGGTTTTGTTCTCTCCGGGGAGGCGTGCGATCATTGATCTGAATAAAAAAACACTTACTTTCGAATATCGTAGGGATCACCCGGTTCAATGGAGTTCCACTGCGCCTGTCTTTTTGGAACATTGGATGATAACAATCCTGAGCCTGTAGTACGATTCTTGTTGTAGGAGTCAAAGCTCATATCTTAATCTTAAAAATTAAAAATAAATAAAATATTTTTTATTTGTAAAATATGACTTCAGATCACTACTGTTTCCCGAGTAATGATTAATCACTGGGTTTAATAATTTCATATTGAGAAAATACAATATTTGCTTTAATTTTTTATGAAGCAATAACGGGTTTTATGAGTTTTAGGCATGATTATATTGATAATTTTTATTTGAATAATAGCCAACGATCTTTATTATTTGATCATCTCGGTTATGTATTTATTTGTTTTATAAAAAATAGGGAGAGATCCTTAGTTTGAATTCCAGCAAATTTAAATTAATGTAGTTTCCGTTAGATCTATGAATTTAAAGTTGGTAATCCTGATAAAAAAATGTGTTGTATATCCTGTCGATATCTGCATAATATTTGATGATGTGCTTCTTGAATGTAAAATTGAACTATTTAACACAATCAGTATTTGAATATTTTAGTTTCTCATTCTTATTATATAATGAGCCAATTTTTATATTCATAAACTCGACGATATTACTCAAAAAATGGTTCACATCTCACATTAGGATTAAAATAAATAAATATTGACAACTAAAATATTATTCATTGTCCTATTTATATATTACGATCCAAATGAAATGAGGATTCATTGTTGTCTTAGCAACCTTGTTTTGATGCTTAAGGTTTTATGATTATTTCCAATTCATACATATTTTAGAAATAACAATAAGGCTAAATATTATTTACAAATATATTAATTATCATTTGATCATCATTTTTGATGTAATATCGAGAAGTCTAAAATATTGTTAGCATTCAATCATCAAATCCTTCCTTCCTTAGTTTTGTTAAAATTCTATTCACTTATCCAACTAATACTGTTCGAATTTATGATTAGTATAAAGACAAACAGCGCTCACTCTCGACATTCTAACTTTGCTTATAAGCAGCTTTGTTTATACATTTCGTCAATTTATCAAAACTTTCTTTCAATTCAGGTTCTGGTTTGAGGTCATAAGCTAACGATTTTTGAAAGCATTCCTCATTTTGGTTTGTATCCTTCACACATTTTTGGAACCAATCGTGTCGCAATTTTTATATCTTTTGGAAGGACGGCTCAAATTGCGACACGAGAGACCGATCAAGATTATTAATAAAGCTTGTCACTTTGCCCTGAAGTTTGTCCATTCCAGAAGAGTTTGACATTAGTAAGTTATAATTGAATTGACACTATTATCTTTAATCTGATTGTCATTCAATCCACCTTTAAATTAAATTTAAGAATGCCTTTACTTGTTGGTCATGCTTCTCCAATATACTCATATCTATTGAACTCAATATGTATTTTTACACCTTTTCATTATTTAATAAAGATTATGTCAACAGCAGCAACCCGAGTTATTTTGCTCGTTTTATTTGTCGTTTTCTCCTACGTCATATGGTAAAAATAAAGCGTTTACATCAAACCCATCACTCGTAAATCTCGGTGGCGTGAACACTCAACTGCAACAATAATCGAACCACATCTCGGTACACTTTCATCATATGATCCTAAAACAAAACCATTATTCACTAACAATTCCTTTATGGAATGGCTTGGCTTCAACAAGAAAATTAACACGTATTTTTTCACCTTTTACAATTGGTACTTTTTTGAAGTTCAACTCGTAGATTTAGGGTATGAGAGCTTCATCGAATTTAGAACCTTTAGCGAGGACCATTTGTATGATAAATGGTCCGAAAAAGCAGGATTTAAGCTTGATGACAGTTTCTACCCCCAAGGCGGCAAGATAAAAATCCCACGTCATAAAGGATCAAACTGTAGTAGATGCTGTGGTAATTAAAATGGATTAAATTTCGATTATAGCAATAACTATTTAGATATTTCCGTGAGACAATACACCACTAAAAATTTGTCAGGTTCTCGGCATGATGGATATACTTATTCACGCTTTTGGTACTATACTCCAAACATATCGCTTGATGACCCATCCAATGATCCTTTCAAGTCAGATTTGACTATAACGACATTTAACATTAGTTACAAAGGCTAAGATAGGAGCATATCGGCCAATCTAACTCATATACTCAGGCACAATCAATGCATTTCGGCTTTCGATTAAGAAAACTAGGGAGTATTCAAGCATAGCTGTTACGGTGGTTATGGAAACGGAAAGTTATTCATGGATAGAAAAATTCAGCACCCTGGGCACATAAACAACGGTAAATGGGTGAAAAGCGCTTACAATTTAGACAATAACAGGACTAGAACGTATTTTATTGGTGAGAGATCAATACACAAGTTGACTAGACATGTGGGAGAATAGATTTGGCCTAAGACAAACTGGCATTGGACAGGATTCAAAGCTTTCATGCAATGTTTCAGCAAACCAGAGTACTACTCCAAGCATGAAAATATTGAAAAGGAAAGGTATGTTGGTTTACACTTCTCACGTCCTTTTTCACCTCAACCCACCTAAAACTTTGAGGATTACGTCTTTTTCAACGGGAAGATACATCCAATCCATAACATTGATTATTCTTTCAGCGAAAAATACCAAACAGGTAAAAACATCACTTTCAAGTACTATTATACTAATTCAGAGGAGTGCCAAGTAAGACTAGATGGCAACCAGATTTCGAAGTTAACTTTTTAGTTATTGCTAAAGAAGAAGTAGAATAGAATATGTGGCTTTCAGAAAGAAATCAAATCCGCGCTTATGGGTATTGGAGTGGATATGTCGACGAGGGGAAGAAAGGTGAAAGAGTTGAATTTTTTAATATTTCAGGGTACATCGAAACTACTAACTCGATTTATTGAAGGAATGATGAGAATTCATAATGAAAGTTTAGCCTTAGTTTAATATATATCATGGTTGATTTTTTTAGGGCTATTCAACAAGGAGCTCTTCATACTCCAAACTATCATAGACTCTAAAGTGGATGCGGTCCATCACACTGTTTTCGATCTCTTTCCACCCAAAAGTCTCTTTCATAACTGGAAATTTATGAGGTGAAATAATGATCAATCTCTTTGCTAATGAGGCCAATTTATGACAAAAGCTATGCAGCATGGATTCCTTGACTAAATGCAGTGCATAGGATATGATAATAACATCATAGCGATCTTCATCCATTGCCCCATTCAGTATGTCAACAAAATTCCATTGCTTACATCCCAAGCCAGTCATTTATTCGTATTTAACATGAGTGTAGGGATCGATTCCTGAGATGCTATTGTAACCCATTTTCTTGAGAGGAAGAGTAATCTACCCACTTCCACAAGCCAAATCCAGAATTTTGTCATTCATTTGGATGAACGCATTGTTGGGAGACAATTTCTTTTTGAGGAGACGCTCAATGTCATAGCGATGCGGATTACTATATTGCTATCCTGTTTTCTCGTAATATTTAGCGACTCCGAATTGACTATAGGCCTTGCCAAAGCCACCCTCCATTATAACAATTAACTAAAGTATAAAATCCTAAACGCAGTCCAATCCCAATAAAAGACTGACGGTTCCCTAAGTTTATTTTTCATAACTCTATAAACGATATCTAGAATCTCCCTCCAAATAATTGATTTGATATAAATGTCAAAAAGCAAAATCGAGCACAACCAGTCCAAGAGTCTTTGGAATTACACTCTCTCCCCAGGGTGGAAACCCGAGTAGGTGCAGATACTAAAATTAGCCTTGATGAAGTTTGGACTCGGCAAGTGGAGGAAAATTGTCAAGAGCAAATGTCTGGCGGGTAAGTCTATTGGGCAAATCTATATGCAAACGCAGAGGTTGTTGGGCCAGCAATCATTGGGCGATTTCATGGGTTTGCATCTGCACCTTGAGAAGGTCTTTCAGGATAACATGAAGAAGGTCGGCGTCACTCGCAAAAACAATTTTATCATAAACACCAGCAACAATCCCACCAAAGACTAACGCAAGATAAGAATTGAGGAGAATCGCATCAAATACGGACTGACCAAAGAGGAAGTTAAAGCTATCAAATTGCCGAGATGGAGAACCGAGGGCTTTCTCACTCTGGACGAAATCGAAACCGATAAACTTTCCACTCTTGAGAAACTCATTCATTTGGAGAACCTTAAAAAAGAAATAGAAATGCGATTGGGCATTACTTCGAAGACAGAGTGATTTATGCATAATGATAGTTGGCAGATATAAATGGTGGTCAGATGATGAAGCCTATCAGGAAGGCAACGATGAGCAGGTTTATCAAGTCATTTAACGTGAATTCGTTTTTGGAGGGAGACCGTTTGCTCAAACTCTATAGTATAGTCTCTTTCTCCTGAATTTGCTCCGTGAGCTATCGTTCCTGAATTAAAATTAATTTACTTTCTCAGTAATTATTTTTTGCCAGTCTATCTTTTCATTTGGATTTGATGGTCTTTGAGGAAAAGTTAGGTTAGGCACAAATGGTTTAGAATTAGAATTATTTGGCTGAGGCTTAGGTAGGGGAGCAGGAGGAGGAGGAGTGAATTTGACACCGAGATATGAGCTCTGCTGCAAGTTTTAAGTGATTCCCATAGCGTCAACAACTTCACAGTTGAGCTCAAGTAAAAACTTTTACTTGTTTAGATTGGGGTTTTTAACAATAGCAAGATAGTTTTCTAGTGCCAGTTCCTTGCGTTTGAAACCGATCTTAATTTTATCTCCCTTGAGCACTTTGCCCTCCATAGGTTTAACGAGGTAGAGACCGGGCTTATTAGTCTTAATCTGCATTGATGAGCAGTTACCTTATAGATTACTTCTGAATCCACCAGATTTTCGATTGTTATTTCGGAGTGCATCTCTTGGGCTTCGCGGTACTCAAAGGGTACGACTTCGGGAGTGGAGCAGAGTTGAGCAGATCTTATATTTTTAGCAGTCATCAATTATCACTTATATATTATCATTCTCTCGAATTATGTATGATATATATTTCATATATTTATAGTGTGATCATATTTTATTTGGCTGGTGCATCGAATTTTCATTCAGGAAAAGAAACCAGATAATTACAATATTAGCATCACATCATCATTCGGAATGGGATATCATTCGAGATATAGGATACAAAAGGCATATTAATTTTATTATTGGAATGGAACAGACTAAATCCCAAACTTTGCCCATTTTAGAGCAGAGTCTGCCCTTCGAAGATAAAGCCTCGCATGCGAAATGCTAATGCTATCACTGTGTAAACAACACCAAACCTTGTGCCAGACTTAAACCCCCAAGGATTACTTCTGAAAAAGAGAAAACTTTAGGCAGTTGTGAAGCATTTGATTTTGTGATTAGAAAGTTGGCAACATTTCAATTTTCAGGGAAGGTTCTAACTCCTGAGGTGTATTTTGTCCGAGATGCAACGATAGTATCTTCAGCGAAAGGTGGTCGTATCCGACTAAAATAAAACCAAACTCACATTGATGTAAAAAAGCACTTCTAATAGCAAAGGAAGAAAATAGCAAATCCTAATATACACTTTTTAACCAATTCCGTTCTTACGATGAGCGTGGAGATGACTGCCAGTTTGAATAGTGCCAAGTCTTCAAAGGAAATAGCTATTCTCGGCTATAATGATGGTACTTAGTAGATCTTGTCAGAGTCCATGTTTGGAAAGATTTTGAGTAGACGCAAAAATGATCCAGCTTGGGATTAAATTTCACATATTTTGCTGATACCACCTGATGCCCAGAATCATCTTCAAAAAGTTAGATATCACTACGAGCGCAACAGCGACACAGTTGAAATTCTAACTCCGGTTATGGAGAGAGTATCGAAGGACATCGATATTACTGAAGAATCGGGAAACAAGACAGAGGCGAAGTTTGGGATCGAAGAATCAGCTACTACCTTAGGCCTCGAGGGGAGATCACTTATTCACTCAGCTACTCATAAACCTAATAGTCGGTCTGCTTCAAGTAATGCAAAAAGAAACATAAATAGCGGTATGTCCAACTACATCTAAGTACCAGCAAACGAGGAAGTTGAAAGGGTTAGTATGTAAGTGGTGGCATTCATAGAACTTACCTGCTAACTCAGAATTCTACAGGCAAGTTTCGAATATTTCGCAACTCAATCTCGGCTTTACCTAACCAACATCAAGTCCTGTATCTGCTCGCAGCTATAACCTCATCAACTGACACAAATTCATGACCGCTTCAAACTTCTAGAGGAAGTCAATTTGGAATAAATCTCTTCTCAGAAATGCAACTACGACCAAGAAGAGGAACAGCATATGTGGAACATCTGTGCTGGAGTGATGAGTGAGTGTCTCGACATGCGAAAAATAGAACTAAAGCTTAAGTAATACAACAAACCAAACGACTAAACTCTCGTTAAAATATTTCTGAAGTTGTTTCCTTAGTTCAAGGCTGAGCAAGTATTCAGTAGCGTCACTTGGAAGAAGGAGCTCAACTCTTTTTTCGACGAAAAGAAAAAGGCTGCTCATGAAATTATACGACAAGATGAAGGTATTCGCATCTTGCGGCGCTTCGGTATCAATTTCCGAAGGACTTTTAATTGATTGATTGTGACTTACTATTCTAAGCAAGTTTATATGTGAACTATCACAGGTCTTAATGGGCTGACTCAGAATTTGTAGTTCGCTGCTCGGATGTTTATTCCTAAGTATTAGTCTAAGGTTGTTCCTATTGCTTGGGTTCTTATTGTTCTTGCTATTTCTGACTCTCCTATGCATCAAGGTCAACCTCTTCTTCCGTCTGTTGCTGTTTGGGTGTTTCCACTGTTTTTTTGGGTGCTTTTGGTCTTGGTACCATCTTGATCAAATAGTACTCATCTCTAATGTCTTCAGCCTTGTTGATCATTTCATGATTCTACTTAACTGATGTGTTACATAAAAAACAATGTTGTCATTTAACTCTCGCTCAGTCTGCTTCTTTATATTTTCAACGATCCACTCGAAAGTATCGTTGATTTTGCGAAGGTGAGCGAGTGCCTTCTCTGATACCCAAGGTTGAGACTCATTCAGTTCCACTGTTTTTTGATATACCAATGAAAGCACTTATAATGTCTTGTTGTAGGCCTCCTCGCGCTACTTGTATTCATTAGATCTGTTAACGATTGGACTGTAAACTCGTTGAACAGTTCTAAAATGATTTTCAAAATCGATCTTCTCAGCAGTCCAGGCATTCTCTTCAAACCAGGCGAGTTCTTCTGTCACTGAAGCTTGCAGTTTTTCTCTTTCTTTTTCTGTACTAAAAGTTTTGAGTCCAGGATTATCGAAGTCGTCCTTTAGCGAGTAGAGTGTTGACTCAAAGTCATTTCTGACTTTGGCTCGTTCGCTGAGATAATTCTCATGTTTTTCAAAAGTTGTAATCACCTCTTTCAGCTCATTAATTTTATCACGACTGAATCGTGAATACAAGGAGGAGATTAGTTGAGGTTTCAACGAGAATTTACGATTTTCAATCTTAAATTCCTGAACTGTTTTGGTCACTTTTTTGTGCTTTATCTTAGGAGTTTTGGTTTTGTTTGTTGCCTCAGTCTTGTTAGTTTCATCTGTTGTGGCTGTTTCGCTCTCGCTGCCCTATTTAGGAACATCTTCAGTAGGGGGCACTGTTTCTGTGCTGTCACTGCTTTAAGCTTTTGCATTTTCATTATTTTCCTCAGAGTCAGCTTCCGTGGCAGTCTCTTTTGTTTGATCGTTGGTCACATTTTCTGTTTATGTATCTATAACAAATTCGACCACGTCTCTGGTCGAAGAAATATTGAGAGCCAAAGCCACATGAGCTTCTTTCAGTTCTGCTATGCTGACGCTGTGGGCCACAAAGGTCAAAATGGTGAGGGGTTTGCTTGAAAAGTTGTATGAACTCTAGCTATATCTTTCATGCCATTGTGTCACATTTCCTACAATGTATTCATGGATCATTTGCTCTCCGTAGAAGATAGATACTTTCAAATCATCTTCTGCTCCAGCTATCCCTACTTATTTTTTGAGGCCATGCTAGCTGCTGTTATCGAACAGCAGTTATTCAGCCACCACTCCATCCTCTAAGTTTGAAATTATTGCGCGAACATGTTCAGGATAGCCATCGTAAAAGTGGAGTTGTTTAACTCTGAAAGCAATGCTGAGGTTGGCTGCTCTCAAAGCACTTCCAAAGGCCATTGACTCATCTCCGTTGATATGTGATCCTACTTCTACTGGATCAAAATATTCCTTCACAATTTTGGTAACCAATGGAATTCTACTAGCACCACCTACTATTTCTACAGCAGCCAACTGATCCTTTGTTATTCCCGCTTTGCGAAGAACTTCCTAGAGTTGCTCTTTGATGACAGCAAATACAGAAGATTGCTCTAGAACCTCACGTTTTACCACTGTCTTTAGGTCAATACCATCGATGATACCCTCAATGTAGACTTGAGCCTCTTTATTAGCCGAGAGAACCTCCTTGGCGTCGGCGCATTTATGAAGCAATTTTACCCAAGATTTTTCATTTTTATGGAGATCCAGACCATGCTTAGCTAAAAATTCAGAAGCAATGTGCTCTGCCAATTAGAGATCAACAGACAACCCTCCAACTCCTGGTACTGATACATGAGCCAGTACTCTCATGCTCTCAATGTTTTTACCTTTGGCCAGATCAGGAGTTCCAAAAAATTGTATCTACATAATTGGAATGATACGATGGAGATTTGCAGGTTGTGGCTGCCTAGGTTGAAGAAGCCAATGTTTATAGCTTCAGAGTCATTGCGAGTTATGGCAAAATGAATGGCTGCAGCTGAATTTTCGTTTAGGATGCCTAGCACACTCAAATCTGCTATACTGGCTGCATTAACTAGAGCCATCCTTGCCTTGAAACCCCAGTGGGCAGGTACAGTGAGCACTGCATCACGGATATCGGATCCAGCCTGTGCACTTCCAAACTTCTTGATGTTCTTAAGAATCATCCCTACTAACTGCTATAGTGTGAGAACATTTTCACCTTCATTGAACAGATATGTTCCATTTTCAAAGCGATACCCTTAAATTGGTCCTGGATTATCCAAAGATTCCACCAATCGATTGAGATAAAAGTATGAAGCAGCCGGACGTTTGAGACGTTTGGAGTAGGCATCATATTCGAAATGGCGGACTCCCTCAAGGAAAGCGATCTAAATAGTCAAATGAATACACCATTATGACTCTTACGACTTGAGCGTGAGTTCTCAACTATGATCAAATTCTTACCGGGAGAGATCAAGGCTGCTTTCCAGAATTAGGTGCCGAAGTCAATGCCAATAACTTGACTGGCAGTGAGAGTGACCAAGAGGAGAAGTAACAGGGAGGGAATTATCTTCATGTTAGATGAATTCACACGTATAAATTATAGCGTTAGATATGATATGTAAGAAATGGTCAGAAGAAAGAGCTTTGGCTTTTACCAATATTTGGGGAAGAGATAAGCGAATTATGTGATGATGCAGCTTTGTCCTTCTTTAACTTTGTCTATTTTCCCTTTTTTGGATTTAATAAGATTTGCAGGGATAGCAAGAGGTGGCTAGCTGTTGCTGCCTGCTCATATCAACTCCTTCGCATTGCTCATAAATACTTAAAATATATCAGGTTTATGTGTTCATTCTTCTTCTTCGATGGCTTCCTGTCCTCTCAAGTCAAAGAGCAAAGCATCTAGTTTTGAGTAACTGGAGACTTGGCTATTTTCTTGCAGGTCAAAGGGTTGCTCTCGGCCTGAGTTGTCCAGCGGGATTGCATTTTATAAGTCCTCCTAATTATTGAGAAAAAAGCCCTAAAACTCCTCATCTTTCATGGGCGGCTCTTCACAAATAGGCAGTTCTTCCTCATTGTCCACAGGCTGAGTGTGTCTTAGTTCATGATGCAGTTCGATTTCTGCAGTCATCTTGCGTGTGCGAATGGTAAACTCTGGGAGAGGTTGTCGTTCGCAGGCGGACACTTTGCGTTGAGGGCGTTCACGATCAGATCCCCTACTGCGGAAATTATAGATGATGCAAAAAGGTTCAAGGCTGTCCAGTTTTTAAGACGACTGCATGATTAATAATTTTATGTCTGCGGAAATAGCACTACGCTAACAAGTTTAACAAGTGGGATACTTATAAATGGGTGTCAATACCAACTGGTCATTTAAGATTTGCATCGCACGTCCTTATGGATAGGATCAATAAATCATAAAAAACACGCAGAACGGCAAACCAAAGATGCCTCGATCGTTTTTTTGTCTGTAATCTATCATACAACAATATTTAGTCATTCTGTACTTGGTTAAACATTGTTATAAGTTACATGAAGAATGAAAGGACTATCTCACTTACGATCGTCAAAATATTGAATTGGGACAATTCCAAATCAAGTGACGACTTCATCTTCTCATTTCTGTCTTTGAGTAGTGGTGCTCACATAATGACCAAACGCATTCGTGGCACGATTACTTACAATGAGGTAGAGTTTAACTGTTGCCTCCAGATAAGTTACGTCCCTTCGTAGCACTAAGTAATCAATTGGCAATACAGATGCTAATCAAGCTGATGCAAACTCATCTCAACAAATAAAGCAGCTAACTACTCGCTTAATTTACAGTCAATCTCGATTATTTGGGGAAGAAAAGGGTATAATTTTTACCTTTTGGAAGTAGTCGCAAAGTACTGAAGCTCGAGGTCGGTCATCAAACATTTCAATCGAACAATTAGCAGCCCATTGATCGAGAAAGCAGATTAAATGAGCAGTTCATTCGTTAAAAAGAGGAATATTTGAGGAGAGCATCATCTTCCCTCTTAAAAAGACCCAGCAATATCAAAAAAGCATGTTCTTTGAAAGCAATTGGTTTGCTGCAATAGATACAATAACTAAAGCAGAGCCATAACTTATATATAAAACGCAAATTTAATGACTACGGTACTGATTAACAAAATTCTGAAAAATAGATGAGGCAACACCATATCAATACACATAATAAGAGAAAGAGTGAACTGGAAACATCCAGGCAAAGCAGTCGATCTCAAAGACATCAGTTGCAGATAAAAAATCTTTAAATTGTTCCCTGTGAGAGTTAATACTACGAAACTCTACCCGCTACCAGAACTCAGCTAAGAAACTAGCCACAAAATCGTAGTCAGCCTAAAAAGAATTGTTCTAAGCTATAGTATTACTGACGTCCCTATCCCTTGGGTCCTGATTATATTTCCTCGGTATTTAATAATTTAATGGTTATAACGATGCTTGACTTCTTTATTATTAATAATTAAGCAGTTAACGGTCATGATGCCAGATAGAAAGTTTAGCAATCAAAATGGATATAGCAATAATTCTAGAGTAATGCCTCAGCAAACACCACGAGCTAAAAACAAACCTCAGGTTCCTTTACCGAACAGTTGCAGATCTGTAACTCCATCGAGAGTCCAAGATAGATTAGCTTCTTCTCCTCTCAGAGTTCCTCTTTAATGCGCTATAGAAAAATGTGCTCGTGAGAAATCTCTAGAAAGACAGAGCCGCAGTCGAGTGCTGAACAGATCTAGTCGAAGAGAGGGGGATTCTTCGATTATTCGGCGTGGTCTGCTGGATGAGGATGATTAAAATCGAAAGGCTCACCCATAGACAGTGTAATTCATAAAAAGCTACTTCGATTTCGACAATTTTATTCCTTTACAGCAATTCATAGATAGAATTGTACAACGATATTAGAACCTATGGTAAAATCAAGATATTGATATGGTTCTATAGAATTTTGGCAATAAAGTGGCCGATATTTTTGGAAGTTAGGCCATTGATCCGAGGGATTTGCTGTCCTTTACAAGATAAAATGGAATGATAGGTTTTATATTACATGTTTTTCGCCTGATAAGCGAGGCAGAGACACCCATCAAAGTTCAAGGGGGATCACGCTGTCAGCGTAGTACTATCAATTTTAGCCGATCTCCCAACATGCAAAGCATAAATCGAAGTTTTGAGTAGCAGCTTAGTGAGTGTGTCAAGACACAAGACTTGAAAAACGTTATTCAATAATTTATGGAAATGATGTATAAGGTGATGGAAAACGAGATTTATGCCAAATTTAATGTGTAGATGCGTAGGATGGTCCTCAAATTTAGAGAGGCTTAGAAGATGGTCAAAAAAGTTGAGGATAACATGATCATGCATGCTGACTACTACGAGGCTGAAAAAATATGGAAATCTAAGAGTAAAGTGCAGTAAGAGGAGAAACTTGAGTTGAAGAAGAAGATATAAAGATTAGAGGAATAACTGAAGAAGGAGAAAGAAGGAAATCAATAGTTGCGGAATAGTAAGGGTAAACTTTTGGAGGAAAACAGTAAATTGAGATAAAATCTATAGAAATATCAAAATATTCTTATCACCAAATTTGAGACCCTTCCCACTGCCGAAACTAGTTTATCCAGCGCACCTTCCCTTCCTTCTCAAAGCCGCAGATTGATTGGTACGCCCCTCAATGATCGAACCCAGGACTTTAGCAATCAAAATAATGTGTATAAGGAACCTCAACCATTTCAAATCAAAATAGATACTCACTTCATCCAGCGTGAGCATGGCCCACCTATGATGCAGAACACTACCTCATTCATGGAAAATACTCAGCAGCAGCCATCTCCGTTATCAATCGGTCCAAACAGTAATATGAGTTATTCCCCGATAAAGATGGAAAGCAGTCGTCCGTCCTTATAGGGCGGAATCAAGCCTGGCACAAAGATAGGCGATTACACGTACAGTCCGTACCACAGCAGAATCACCCGCCCTTTCTGATGATTAATCTTGATATTATTATCCAATGCAAAAATAACCTGCCTCCACTCAATTACCTCAATCAGCAGCACAAAGAATCGCCTATCAAAACAAAACCCACTCTCTTCCTCAGTCCGGTTTTCCATTATTGCAAGATATCTTTATCTTCAATTTTTTCTGCGAGTCGCAAATCTGAAACAGATAATGGAGTAAAATAGACGGCTGGAAATAAATATCACTGTTTTTCTTTTTTAATATGCTTTGTCTTGCTCACAGGACCATTTGAAACCTATGTGCAGTCAGATATCTTACGCTTGAAAGACAGACCTGATTTTTGCTTAGTCTCCTATCTCCGTTTCAGCAAAACTTTCATTTTCGCTTCCTGCTTGAGGTAGGCTTCCTGCATCTCACTAAGCTGCGCTTGCGGGGTGGGCTGCTCAAGGATGTTGTGTTCATCTAAAAGATCAAGTTCCGGGAGGTCGAGGGAGTTTTGGGTTGGAAGCTGTTCTTTGTGGATAAAATCAAAGAAGTCCTAATCATCTGCCGGGTCTTCACTGTGGGTCGAGAATTTTAGTAAGATATCTATGCTGTTTTCTTGATAGTAAAACTATTCGTCGAGCATTGATTGCTAAATTGTTTGCTATTATTATCTGCAATACCATTACCATCCAAATATACATAACTCTCACCTTTCGTCTGCTTATTATCTCTCCTGAGCTTCAGAGGACTCCTATTAACGTTTTTATCTGATCCTGTAAAAACATCGAAGCAGAGATCACTTGATATTTTTTACCGTATTATCTTGATTCACGGTGTAAAATTGCGAAAATGACCCTCCTCTACATTTGGTCAGTTAAATTAACTGCAAATTGTCATAAATTAATCCAAGGGGTGAAACCCGAACAGAAATAATCCTATTCACTATTTTGCAATGTTTTTCATTTGATATTTAATGTTGGTATTTAATGTTTTTTTGATCAAGAATCTATGAGAGGGGATAGTTCAGATAATTTTTTCTGTTGCAATTTATTAAAATTTGTCTCCGAATTGGTATATTTTTTTCAATGTAAAAAATTCAAATAAAGTAATCTAAATTTTTCCTTGCTTCTATTTTTTCATAAGATTTTGAACATTGTAAAGGACAGTGCCTCTAAAATCAAAAAATAATAATCCTAAATCAGATGTTAAAAGTAGGAACAAAAATAAATCATATATTTGGGCATTAAACAATGAAAGGATATAATTGAAGTATTCTCAGGCAATTTCCAAGCAAATTATCTTCTAAAATGCTGACTTCTACCATGAAATATTGTCCACTTGTTTTTAAAGCTAAATATTTATTTCGAATAACTACACCATCAATCTAACAACTTCAACGAACTGAACCTGCCATAATTCAAGTAATTTTTTCATTGAATCTTTCGTTGAATCTTTAATTTGATCTTATATAATACTAGCAGCCATTTTATTCAATATTGGATGGAAGAAAAAACATTGCTCATCAAGTCCATGCAAAAACTTATTAAGTTGTTACAGAATTATATAGTCATGTCGTCATCAATAGGAAGAATCAAGAAGAAATATTTGCCTCACTCAGTCGCAGTGATTTTAAAAAGATTATTGAGAATCTTGACGATGATAGTGAACGTAGATGTGTTTCTATTTAGGTCTAAGAAAAACCTCGATGACCCTCCTCACACTTCTACTCTATAGAAATCCTCCACTAAAATAAAAATTCTGTTCCATCATGAATATCCCATTAGTACCTGGCAGAGTAAGGTCCTTTTTAATTCAGATAGCCTTGAACAACAAATTGTGTTCATCTTCAATTCTCCACAAAAGTAGCATATAAAATGAAATGATCAGCAACATGAAAGAGGTCTATACTCTCGTCAAATAGCCAATCAAATAATGTAATTTGCTGAAAAAATTAGATGAGTAGCAATCATTGTATTGGTTTATTCACTATGAACATCGGAGAGAGAGAGTACTTCAAATTTAGTTTGCAACGCCGCCGAATATTCAAAATATACATATTAACTAGCTTTTAGACCCTATTGATTGTATGATTGGGTTTGTTTTGCATTAAACCAACTTTCCCAAGCCCGAAAATGAGCATAGGCCACCAATAATAGCACCAAGGTAGACAAAGAGACCAAAAAATGACTATGAATCCCATGGAAATTATTACCTGGTCAACAATTTTCTTAATAATACAAGTAACTTCTGTTCTATTCAGACTATAAGCAAGAAAACGCCAAAAACGAAGTACAACTGATAAACATTAATCAAAGTATGAATCTAAGTAGACCTGGCTATGCAACAGATCGATAAATGGTGCCCAAGGAGATAAAACTAATGGAAAAAGTCACCTTTTCTCCAGAATCAAAACGGATTTATCCCAAAACAACAACTGAAATTGCTTAATCGCCCAGACTACAATTTAAAGCTCATTTTACAGATTCATAAAGAAAACAACGTGCAAAGTATAAATAGATAAAGACAACATCAAATTCCCCCAATAAAAGACCTGCATAAAATTTTGATAGGAATATAAACTTCTATGAGTCTTCTCCAATTAATCAGTCTGGAGGTTGGATGATGAACTCCGCTGACAAATCGATGAACCCTCCTCCTCGCCAAGAGTTCATCTATGAATCCTTAAAGGACCAAAGGTTCATCTAAAAATATCAAGTTTGATGCATAATATTCCCATTTTAAATTATAAAACGCTTTGCAGAATCAGCATCCTTTTCTTGTATTTTCATAGTACAGCAACTTTTTTGATTGGCCACAACTTCTGACGGTGAAATATCGCATCAATCAATAGTTAACGTATTCTATAGAGTCAATCTGTTTTACTAATATCGAAGATATACCCTCACTTAGAATTATAAAATCCATAACAGCTTAATCATGTCATATAGTGAATGTCCATCGTGACCAATCGGCTAATTTCATCTTTCTTGGGACTAAGATATAAAAGTTCTGTGGATGGTAAGCTATATGAATTATTATAATACGCAAGTAGAATAATAACAATAACGAAATCGAATAAAAAAAATGGATGTAAAAACATAGGATATTATGATGCAGGTCAATTGGCCAGCATGCGAATTTATCTTTTATCTCTGCGTCCTTTGCAGAAGTCACCGATTTCCGTTACTTGTCTTAGTAACAGGCTATTTCTTAAAAGAGTGAGCTATTGAGTTTAGGCTGGAATAGTAGGCACATAAGCCGTCTATATGAGGTCCACCTCCGGCACAATCACTGTAAAATTGGTGTTTTCTTGGTTTCTTCTCTTTTTTGAGGTTTTTTTATTAGCCGAAAGATTGAGGCTAATAGCTTATTTGGAAGGAAGTTCATCATCTGTGAATGAAGCAGCAATTTTTTCATTGGTTTATTTGTTGTTAACCAATCCATTTTCCTTCTTTAGGTCTGAAACCAATTTTAAATTTTATTTCTTTTCTTCTTATTCTAAAACCATTTCAACTTCTTCAGCAGAAATCACCTTTTTAACATTTTCTTCAACTGAGATTTATGTGGATTAGGAGTTGGCTTGAGTGGTGCCTGAAAAAGTGGCCGAATAATTGGTAACACTGATTCTGAGAGCTTGTCTTAGAAGTGAGCTGATGTATTCAATTTTAGTAACCATAGGCTGAGAGACAGTCAGAGAAGGAGCAAACATCATACTTGGGGCAGCCAATGTTGAGGAGTAGCAGTTGGGTTGAAACGTATAGTAATTCATTTACAGGTACAACAATATAAATAATTATATTCGTACATACAGAACACCTCTTTTAATAGTCCCATCTCCTCTATAAAAGTCATTTATGAACAAGGGGACCTATTTCTACGCCTTGATGAGATGACCAATGATCAAATGATGATTAGCTTATGTTTATCTCCATGTTTCTATGCTCCATTTAAATTACAAAATTATTTATACAGAAAATGACTTGAAGAGAAAATATTTTTACTTATTCTAGATGAACATATCAAATGCAGTCATAAAGATCTTTTAAGTTTAGTTATCCCTGTTTTTAACCTTTGCTTTTTGCCGCAATGCATTCATGTTTCGCAGAGATTAACTTTAATTTTGAGGGTTGATTTATGGAAGAGATGAAACATACAAAAAGCTTAGTCATAGGGTTCTTGTCCGTTGGGTATTGGTGACTACTTCAATTTTTTCAGATTATTTATTTTTGATTTAGACGGTAATATAAAAACTTTAGAAACTGATCAGCTTCGTTAAATATATGAAGATTGATAAATGCGTATGGGCAGACTCGTTTAAATCAACCATCTCTCACCAAATTCAAGATTAACGATTTCATTTTACAAAATTTTATAAAGGGTTTATTTCCTGCCTTCTTTGAAGAGAAGAAGTTGCCTTCGATTTTCATATTTGCAGATGTAGGTCTTTATTGTTCATAATTTTGTCATTCATGTTACTCAATTAATTCATATCCATAACAACTTTTGCTCTCAAGTCCCATCCCATAAAATTCAAAATCGAAACGGGTTTTAGATAACAATCATCATATGATTTTTATTGATTTTTAGGAATAACTTATCTTCTTCTGGATCTTTGTAGGGTTCGAACGACTATGGAACAATTTCTTTTAGTCAATGAGATAAATGGAATATAATTTTGCTACCGAACAGGTCAACTCTTTCATCCAACAATAGAAGTGTAATTTTTATCAATTTATGTCGGTGTAGGCAGTCTGCCGATAAAAACCGTTCAATCGGTTCAAAAAACACAAATTTTAATATTTATCAACCCTGCTCACAGGTAAAATATTCATCATATCTCACAAGGATAAAACTGTTCCTTATATTGATTCTCCACAATTGGAAAGCAAATCATCCAAAAAACTAATCATATGTAAAATAGTTTGATCTTCATAAAATTATAGTCTTTTATAGTATTTTTTCTTCAGCCAAATGAGCTTGCTATTTTTTTACTGACCGAAGGGACATTCCATCGCAGTCTGATGTCTTTTTAGTCTAATCCATTAAAAAATAAAAAAATATAGTGATGTTATAGTATTTTCTATTTAGGAATAATTATGATCAACGCACTTATTGTATGTTTCGATGAAGTAGAAACGATTAATGCATTGGAATATGCCAATTCACGATGGTTTTATTTATCTGGTATGCTTAAATTACAATTCAAGGGGAAGCCTTTAATTTTCCTCGGATAATATTAGAACTTTAATAAAAACAAAATATAGATGATATTCAACATGATTAAATTTAAAAAAATTAGCATTTATATTCATGATTAAAATACCTGATCAGTATTGCTTCTCTTGAAAATTCTTTAGAGATTTATTTGTATCCAGAACATCATATTTACTCAATTCGCAGCTGTTTTTGCTTGTCTACCATATCTTTTTATTTATCATTGCTCCGAAATAAATAAATACATTCATATTCATGTGTATGATAACTTTTGGGAATCTGGATAGGATAATATTAACTTATGGCAACCCGCACCTCCGAGGAGAAGTATCAGACGTCTTATATAGGTTTGATCTACTAGTTACCGCCATTAAGGCCAACCAGAGCTGCAAACAGGAACGTCAAAACTTTAGCGTGCTGCGATCCACACCCATCGCTAGGCACATCGAACCTGAAATCGCAAAAGAGGCTGCTATCTCACTCATTGACTGTTTCCATCGACTGTATCTTATGCCTTGTTCAGCCAGCTCAACCCTCTCGAAGCAGAACGTCGCAAAATTTCCATCGAGTGTCTTCAGAAAGGCGGCAATTGTGGGCAAGAAATTGCAGACTATCTGACCACCAAATGATGAATACAAAAAATACAATCAGTATGAAGATAAAAACAGTATTCCCCACGATTGAAACGAAGATACTCAAAACTATTTTAGTTGAGGATAAGTAATTGTTGGTCAAGTTGATGAAAAAGGATATAAGCTGATCATTTAATCGCACATTTCCTTTCCAAGAATGAAGTCTATCCACAGAATTCAGCAAAGTTGTTTTGCAGTTCATTATCCTATTTCCAATTCATAAAAAGTGATGATGGTTGAGGTCTTTCTTCCCTTCTATTCTATTTGTCATTGAATGAAAGGTAAGTAAATTCTTTTTGGCTTATATTTAATTGAAATAATTATGGCTCACATGATCAACGATTACGCTAACATTCTCAAATCCTAACCAATAGTAACTCTTCAAATCGATCTCTACAACGGAAGGGAGATGACATTTACCAATACTATGATTAGAGAACAGTTGAAGTTAATTGCACCTAATATGGCTCCAATCATTAATGAGCATCCACACCCACAAAACACCATTATGGCTTGTCCATTTACCATCATCAATGGAAAGTATCTTCGCGATAAAGAAGCTACCTATAAGCTGTTGCTGACTTTGATAGATCTCAATGGTGCAAAACTAAAATAGTAAGAGGGATAAGCTGAAAATTATAGAAGGGGGCAGTAAAATAGTTGCATTTTGCAGACACTGCTCCAACTATGCTAGGAGTTGTCTGAAGTAGCCACAGTCATCAATGAGGACGACCTAAACCCTTTCTACTTGTTTCTGAATCCACTCATGAAATGGAGAGAGCATTCCAAATTAACTAACATCAAGAGGAGATTGCAGGCAAGTTCACAGTTTTTTAATAAAAACGAAGAGATCAATCAGGATTACTTGATTTATCGACTGGGACAGCTCGAAAAATATGTGACTGAACTACAAAAGAAACCTCTACTTGCTTATCAAAAAAAATTTGTCACTATTTGCCTCATGGCCATGCTCAAGCATTTTTATGTTAACAGTTATATGATTTTTCAGGTGGCGGTTGCTTGTCCTCTCTTTGTGGATATTGAGTTTAACAAACTTATTTTTTCAATGTAACTAAATGAGTTCTACCAGAAGGCGGTGGAGGAAAAGAGAAGTGTACCTAGTTTTTACGGAATGTTTCGATTGACCGAGTAAAAATCATAAAAGAAGTAGTAGGAGCCCGAATCATTTAAGGAGAAGTTTTATCGTGCGATGGTCAAACCTGCCACTGTCACTTGCGTAGTGTTGGTCTTGATGAAATTGTTTTGAATATTAAGAAAAATAACTATCAGTAATAATTAAAATATTAATCACAAGCACTGCTACTCCTACATAGCATGCAGGTTTGCCCGGCTTGAGTGGGCAGAGGTTGCAGGTGAAATTACATACTTCTCCGCTTACATTTTACAATCATCTCTTAGGAAAGGATGCTGCAGCATTTCAGATGCTTTGATTCTGTCTTTAGGATTAATTGTCAACATTTTTCTGAGCAAGTCCATTGCTTATGGATGAACACGCTTGTAAAGTGGTCCATTGAGATTAAATGTTAAGTTATGGTTCATTTTGTAGACCTCATCGCAGTTGCTGCCTTCGAATAATGCGTGCTTTGTGAGCAGATTATGGAGGATTACTCCAGCAGAAAAAATGTCACACTCAGGCTCTATCTTCATCCCCTTTTTTAGGGAGATTATTTATGGGGCGACGTATCCCGGTGTGCCGCAGCGATAATGAATATAGTCCTCAGCATCAACGTCTATTGATAATCCGAAATCCACAATCACAGGCTGCATTGTGCTATCATTCCGTAGCATGATATTTTAGGGTTTTATGTCTCGATGCATAACACGTTGGCTGTGCATTTCCTATAAACCCTGAGCAAGGCCAAGGGTTAACTCCTTTATTTCTTTCAAACTAAAGTTACCTTCTCGAGAATTGATTCGAGATTGCAACTCTCCAGCTTCTAACAACTCCAAAATAAGGTAAATGGAGTTTTCAGATTCAAACACTGCCTCTAACTTGATGATGTTAGGGTTATCAAATTTGCGTAATGTTTCTATTTCGTTGAGAAGTTTTAGTCGATTTGTAATATTTTAGGAAAATACCGTTTTATCTTTTGGGAAAGCTTTCACTGCAAAATGTTGTTGATCTGTCACTCTCAATACCTCATAGACAGTGGCAGATCCACCCTTGCCTAGTCTTTTGATGCCCTTATAGAGATTGTGAAATCCGTATTGACTGAGATGTTTGTTGAGATTCTTTGCCCACATGCTGATCAAGCCTTCACCTTTCATATAGAACTCACAAGCAGTGTCATGATGTGTAAAGAATCGTAAACCAACTTTGAGCGAGTGAACTGCTACTTCAGGTGGCAGCTTACCTTCTTAATGGTAGATGATCTAAAACTTGAGGTCGAAATTTAGTTCAGTGTAATATAGAGGTTTGCTTTTCCATTGATGGCGTTAGCAAATCACCAGATAATGGTTAGTAAGCATCAACACTAGTTTTTAGTTAGAGTCAGGTGAAGTTGAAAAACTTGTCTGCAAACAGAAAGAATCACTTTTGAGGTCTCTCTTGACTTGTGGAGAGACAGGTCGAAAGAGAGAGAGATAGTGGTTGTTTTTACTTGTCATTGGGAGTATGAATTAATCAAATTAAGCTATGAATCCTCAGTAAAACTAAGTCAATATAGTAATTCCGCTGAATATAAAAAGAAATATATTCATTTCCGACGTTACAGGTAAAAAAATAAATATGGAAAACTCCTCTTCCTGTCTTGAAACTCCAAAGGGGAGAGCGTTAAGATAAGAATACTTGATAATAAATCTCATTGAAATTATTAGTTCAATAAATTTACTCACATTGTTTAAAATATCAATAGCTAATCAAGGAATAAAAAATGGTGTATAATAAGCAGACAGGTGACTGTCTTAACTAATATCATTTTTATCAACTATTGAAGGATAAATCGTTAAATCCCTCCTGTTCGAAAATCACGTTGCTATTGGTGCTTTCTTTACTTTTGGGCTTTTCAATCACTTTCATTTCGATTCCATTCTATCTGTTCCAATTTTATTACTACTTTAGAATCTTTTCCATTATTTTTATATGTGCGCTATTGCACATTGCTTATCGCTGAGCAATTATCTGCATATTATATGATCTACATTATTTTTGTGCTCATGTTCGTTAGCCTCAAGCACAGGCAAAACATCTGCCACTGAAACTTTCCGTTTCTACTGCATCACAAAAAATTATTTAGGAGGGTCAATCTTTAACTACAATCCAAGTGATTCCACAGGAGTCATCTTATTGCAATACTGGGACTTAGAAAACAACTCTTTCATCAGAGCACTCTGCAGTTAAAGAGGCTTATTTTTATGTTGCAGATGAATATTGTCCTGTCTGCTACTTTATGTGTTTTTATTTGATGGAGAGAATTGTATATGCTATCGATAGGCTCGCAAGACTGAATTACAGTGGTCAATTAAGATGTTTTTGAACTTTATTTTGGCTTTTTCTCCGTCGCCATTTGTTACCATCCTAGGGTCAAATTCTTTTGATGCTTAATCGATAAGTTGATTAAACATATCCCTAAAGATTATATTGTCCTTAGCATAAGTTTCCGACATTGTCACTTTGCTACCATCGAGGAACTCCTCAATGTCAGCTTATCTATTCTCTTCCTTCCCGCTCATTTTAAATGATATTATACTTCAGTACAAATCATTCAAATACATCTGTCCAAATATGATAATGTTTAATAGGTTAGAAGATCATTTTTTTTCCTCCTTGGAATCGTGGTTGTGACCCTGACCACCTGACATGCTTATACCAATCTGAAGGGTAGCGTCTTTCGCCTATTTTACAGCTTTCTACACTTACTACAGGTCACTATGATTGATTCCGCGATCTCTTAACTGCTACAGAGACTTAATGGCTGTTTCAATTCTTTCCACAACTTCTTTGGGAATTTTATCCCTAAATTGATCCAATTGTGTTTGAGTTTGTTCAGCCACGTTTTCAATCTCCAGCTTAGCAAGTTACAGTTTTTGTCTACGGGCATCCTCTTCCTTGAATTTTTCAGCTTCTTTGATCATCTTTTCAATTTCAGAATCACTCACTCTTCCTGAATTTTGGATAGTTATTGACTGTGATTTGCCTGTTCCCTTATCTACTGCTGAAACATGCAAAATACCATTAGCATCAATACTAAAAGTAGTTTCGATATTTGCACGCCCCTTAGGGGCAGGTGCAAGACCTTCCAGCACAAACTCTCCTAAGGCTTTATTATCGGCAGCCATTTGTCTTTCCCCTTGCAGTACTTTAATCACAATGTTGGTCTGACCGTCTTCTGTAGTAGTAAATGAATTGGACTTCTTGACAGGGATGGCTGTATTTCTAGGAATCATCTTGAATGAAAAACCTCCCTTAACCTCAGTGCTGAGAGTAAGCGGAGTGACATCTAAAAGAACAAGCCCTTTCATATCACCCTTCAAAATAGAACCTTGAATAGCCGCACCAACAGCTACTGCCTCATCTGGATTAACTGATTTGTTCGGTACTTTTCCAAATAGGTCTTTAACTATTTGTTGAACCTTAGGCATACGGGACATACCTCCAACTAGAATTACTTCATCAATTTTGTGTTTATTTATACCTGAATCTTTTATACACTGTTAACAAGGTTTTATCGTACGTTTAAGGAATTATAATGACAGCTCTTACTCAAGTTGGTGGCGAGTTAATTTATAGCTAAAATGCTTAGGTCCATTGGCATCAGAAGCTAGGAATGGAAGATTGATCTAGGTCTGCATTACATGAGAAAGTTCTATCTTGGCTTTTTCCGCGGCTTCACGAAGTCTTTGAAGGGCAGTCTTATCTTTGGATACATCTATTCCGCTTAGTGTCTTAAACTGCTGTAGCATAAACTGCTGTAGGATTCCATCTACATCCTCTCCGCCACAAGCAGTATCTCCATTCGTCGCTTTCACTTCAATCACATTTTTACCAATTTAAAGAATGGAAATATCGAATGTTCCACCACCTAAATCGTACACTGCTATCACACGATTTTCAACTTTATCAACGCCATATGCCAAAGCAGCAGCTGTAGGTTCATTGATTATACGGACGACATCCAAACCGGCAATGCGACCAGCATCTGTTGTTGCTTGCCTCTGAGCATTGTTGAAGTAAGCTGGGACTGTTACTACTGCCTTTTAGACGCTTTGCCCTAAATATACATCAGCAGCCTCCTTCATCTTCATTAACACATAGGCTCCAATTTGTGCAGGAGAGTATTTTTTGCCCTGAGCTTCCACCCAAGCCTAGCCTGTACTTCCACTTACTATTTTATAAGGCATATTCTTGCGATCTTTCTGAACTTATGGATCATCAAAGCGACGACCGATCAGTCTTTTGGTGGCAAAAATGGTGTTTTATGAGTTTGTAATGGACTGTCGCTTGGCGGGAGCTCCGACTAACCGTTCTCCGTTTTTGGTGAATGCTACGATGGAAGGTGTGGTGCTGCTACCTTCGGAGTTCGGTATGACTTTGGCCGTTTTGCCTTCGATGAGTGCAACACATGAGTTAGTGGTGCCTAAATCTATGCCAATAATAGTGGATGAAGTCTTTAGAACAGAGCAGAAGTGTTTAGATATCTTTGTGAGCATATATTTAATTATGGAAAATATCTATAATTCCCATTATAATATCCTTCGCCATATTTACCAATGTTAAAATATGAAATATTAAAGTACATGAAGTTCAGCCCATCGATTTGTCTTCATCTTCTATTTTAAAATTTCTTTATTGAATCAAATTGCAAATTAATCTAACTTTATTAACTTATCAAGTATTGATTGGCAAAACACCATTTGACTATAATCTAAATTATCAATTAAACCATCTGAGGACTCTTGATTTATGATTTATAAATCAGCTGTCGCCATAATCTTCCAACGGGTATCCGAAATCAGTTATTTTTCTTTTTTCTGTCCTAAAATCCTCCAACGTATAATGATAACAAGGTGATCACATTTTAAAAATAATAAAATAATAAAAACATCAGGCAAATGAATCAGACAGTCAAATAAGCTGGCTTCCTTTAAGAAAATCCTAGTGTTAAGAGAAGGAATAAGGTTAGTCAGATTTAGAAATGGAAAAATTAATTATAAATTTACCTTTGTTATAGGTGATCACTGGTGACCTCTAGGGTTTCATTTTTACGAACTCATGATTATATTTTCTCAGCTTTTATTCAGTTTTTATGATTTTTTATGATTTTGATTATAGAAACTTGATCAGAAAAATGTATTTATCGCTCGGTCGAATCCATTTTGAATATTGAAGTCTTTTCCGATGTAATTTAACGTAATTTCAATCGAGAGAACTCAATAACCATAAAACTCGAAAATTCGTTTTAGACTATCATTAATAAATCCATGAAAATCAGTCATTTATTTTAAAACTATTTAAGACCAACTCCGCTATTTTGTCAAACATTGATACTCTTCAAATAATTTCGTGGATCTCATTATAAAAATTGAAAAAATTGGCATTGTGATTATAATAATTGATTAATGAGCTAAAAATAAAGAACACCTGTTTAAATTACAACCTAATACAGCAATTTCATTGTTCCTGAAGAATCCTTTCAAAATTTAAGGCAGTTTCTTCAACATTAAACTATTATACAACATTAGGATTCATGGATTGATGAATATTTATCACCTGAAGCTTTATCAGAGAATCTTCGAGAATAATTCGAGGTTTCATAAGTCAGGCCTACGAGACAGATTGATTTCACTTTATCTAAAGAAATAGATCCTACTCTACTCTCGTCCTCCACCTCTCCAATTATTAAAAGTAGATATAAATCAATCTTTCATAATTTTCAAAAGCATCTTAAGACCTTGCTTCAGAAAATTATCGTTGTGAAAAAAAATCATCTACCTTGCCTACCATTAGACTGTAGAGCTTATGACCTCTGGAAAATTCTTAAATGGTCGCCTAATGCATCGAAAAAGATATTATAAGTTACCTTTGGCGTAGAATAAAGGTAGAACTAAGCCACTCTTACCAAAATGGCTCAGAAAAATCCCGATATTAAGAAGTTAATCACTCACTTTTCATTTTCATAAATATAAAAGGCCCAATCACTACTCCGTTAGATCGCTATTTAGCAGCTCGAGCTGATGTCCAAATAAGAAATAAAATCCTATTGTAAAATGTCAAAATTCTAAGACTTTTATTTATATCTAAAGAGTTTTATAGAAGAACTAAGGAATGGAGGAATATCTCGCCGCATGACCAAAGTGAGCAAAATCCGGCTTACGAAAAATTCCATTTCATCAATTTAAATGGAAAGGTGAGCTTTGATGATTGTAAAATGACTTTTCTTACTATAAAATTTAGATTGCATTTTAATTTCAATCTATGATGATATGCATAAAGATGATTGCAAATTGTATTCAAAGATAATTAAACTTGTGAAATTCAGAAATATACAGTGGGAGGAAACCCATAAAAAGATGATTTGGCTGTCTTTCTTAAAGTCGTTTAATGATATTTAATACGATATATCTGCATAATATAAAATACAATTTAAAGAAAATACATATCGATGTGAGATGAGATTCAATAATCATGCAAAGCTAAAGATCGTTATAATTATGTTAGATGTTTATGCAACTATTATTTAGTAAATTGTGTTGCCCCAATATTGAATTTTCAGCCAGAAGAAATCTTCTAATTGACAGACTATTTAGGAAATCGATAGAATAGAGAAGATATAAATGAGCAATGCATCTGCTTTATTATGATATCAAGCCAATGAAGGAATTCTTCTTCAAAACATAAATGAGATTTTCGTCAAAAAATTATAACTAAACAACCTTAAAAAGTGTTTCTAAAAACAATAGAATTATAAAATTATAAAAAAGTAAAGTTTTATTAAACATTATTTTTCACCTTCTCTTTGGAAAATTAAAAATTAAAAAATTTAATAAATATCAAAGTAAGCTTTCGATGAAATTGCAAATATTTATTTTTATATAAATTCGACCCAATTAATGATAAATATCATACCTTTTAATTATTTTTAATAAATTGCTTTTTTATTTTTGATCGATAATTTTTTTATTATATTGGACTGACAAACTCAACAAAAAAATAAAAAATGACGAATCAGATTTAAAATAGATTTATGACCAGAAATCATAAGATATTTCAGTTTTGCTGCATTTAACAAAAATACAATCGAGAGAGGCTATTTGTATTTTAGGAAATGTTTTAAGTAAAATTGAAGATGTGGTAATTAAGGCATTAATTTTATCATTTTATCAAGCCAAATATTTATATTGGCTTCGTATTAGCTTTACAGCCTGTTTTAATTTTTGTGATGATTATCTTTCGAAAAACTCTTTCAAAATATTTGGCATTTTTGTATTTTTATCTCATTTTGATTTTTTACTGTTTCTTGGAAGTTATTAAGGCATTGTACGGCGTTGTAGTTAAGTCATACTCTTTAATTCTTCTTGAAATGCAAATTGTTATTTATTCAAAATGAATCACTTTTAAAAATTGAGAAGAAGGAATTAAAATTGAGAATGGAATCATTTCACGAAATGAAAAAAGCAATGTTTACAGAAAGACTAAGTCAAATTCGCCTATTAATTAACAAAAATAACAGCATTTGATTATAATAATTATTAATGCTTCCTAAATAAAGTACACCGAATTCGAAAGCCTCATCTTACGGTAATTTAAACCCTTATTAAGAACTCATCTAAGACTTTAACCCCTTTACTTATCAATATCCCATTAATCTACATATTAATTAAGATATCGATGATTATCTGTATTCTGAAGTTCTATGCGATAATTCGCAATCAGATTAGCCAATTTATGAAATCATCAATCAGGAGTAAACTCATCTTCTTGTAACTGAAGAAATAAATGTTTTAAGCTTCTCCCCCCAGGTTTCTCCAATGATCAAACTCAAAAACAAATCAATCTTTCATAACTTCCAAAAACATCTTAAGACCTTACTAAAGAAGGCAATTACTCTTAGGAGAAATGAACTCGCCTCCCTGCCATCTGGCTCAAGGGCCTATGATCTATGGAGGATCTTTAAAGAATAACATAATTCATCAAAAAAGATATTATATATTATTTTTGGAGTAGAATAACAGTAGAATCAACTCTGCCTCTTAGAAGCTGCTGAAGAGATACCGGAAATTCAGAAAATGCTATCAAAATACACAATTTCCTAAATGTAAAAGGCTCAGACCCTGCTTCGCCAAATAGTCACAGATCAGATTTTGTTGATGCCGCGGGAAGCACTCAAGTCGCTTTGCAAAATAACTCGATTTGATGAGTTTTACGTCTACTTTAAGGTCTTTATGGACGAACTAAGGGAGGGAGGGATATCTCGTCGAGTTACAAAGGAGCGCAAGATCCGATTTCTGGAAAGCCCCATTCCATCAAATTGAAAAAAGTCCTTATTTATGATGATGAAACATCTCCTAACTTTAATTTTTAGATATTGACTAGTTGATATCCATGAAGACATATATCGATGAATCTAGTCTCAGAGAGTGTCCGGTTGATATCTATCAATAAACAAGGTAATATGTAAAACCTTAAAACCAAAATTTAATTAAAAAATTTCCTAAAACTTGTGATTGGTTTTTTTTTTCCATAGGTAGTTTAATAAAATCTGAGATATTAATTATAAATTTAATAAAAAATAATACCTTTTATAGTTTATACTTAGTAATATGGAATGGCTAATATAATATAATTTCAATAGGGAGGAGCATCAATTTTTGTCTATTTATTGAATAAGGTCAATGTTCCCATACCAATCATACATGTTTTTTATCATTGCTCGGAAACATATTTTGTCGAAGAAAGGGAACTCATTTCACTGTCAGTAATCTTATAATAGTTAAGAGACAAATTGCTTCATAATCATATGCTTTGGAGGCTCTAAGAAGCCTCTGAATCTTATACAAATCGACTCTTTGGCAATCTATCGATGAATTGGTGAACTGATATATGCCTCCCTCCTATTCTCGAGTAATAAAATTAAATAAAAAAACTCTCTCATGACCATAGGGACACGCTCAACGATGAAACCATTAAAATCTGCAAAGCTTCGCCCTTTGGAGTCAAATTACAAATGACCACCTTGCAAATCGGAAAGTCCATCTCCGGGGACAGGGTTTAAATTGCCAAATTCCTTCTATAACGACCGCAGCAAACTTTATTAAAAAGGAAGTCGCATCTTGTCACAAAGTTCCCATTGGAAAATTCAGCTAAGTGACTCGCAACAACATTATGAAGACCATCAAAAGCAAGGACAAGATCCACCACATCATTGCCGAGTACAATAATTTGCTCAAACTCATGCAGCTCAAAAAGACCAATCCGCGCCTTGGCGTGAAAGGGAAGAACTTCACGAAAAGCCCAACGATTGAAGAGTTAATGGGCATCAAAGTGAATCCGTCCAAGCAGCAGCTTTATTCTCAAAATCAGCTATTGGACGAGGCCATTTTCATTGGTCATTGCGAGTACTATCTCAAACATCTAAAAAAGAACATTCATCTTACAAGAAGACTCATTTCAGGGCTTATTCAGGAAGAGCCTCACAAGAATATATCACTCAACTCATTTACGCGGTTTTACATGCTTTTTGTTGCTAAAATAGCTTCTGTTCAAGATAAAATTAACTTTCTACTCTATTTCTTTATTCCGCAAGGACAATAGAAAATATAATTTTCCACTCTAAAGTTGATCTTGGAGCTCATGTGCGAGGAACTGCCTGAAATTGGAGAGCTCAATGTACAAACAGATCTTATTTCAAGGGAGGAAAAATCAACGATATTTCTTGAAGCTTTAAACCGTGTTTTGTTCTCTCATCTGTAGAGCTAATCTGCATTAAAAGCTGGATTATCAAGAGCGATGCTAAAATTAATCCTTGAGAGTAATCCGGATGCTTCCGATCTGATGATTCGTCTCTTACAAATGGAGTGATTGAATTATTTTAATATTTGTTGTAATGATAATGAATTTGGTATCGAATAGTAGTCCTCTTAAGATATTGTTGAGTTAGATACTTCCCATCTTAATAATGTATAAGTTTTATAGAACTTATTAAATAATGTTAGCAGATCCCTTGTTCTATTTCTGAGTTATAGTCTACTTTCTATTAACTAGTCTCATTGTATTGAATATCATCAAAAGATCAGTTCAATATTTGCAAGAGATTTATGATCTTTATTGTTTCCTTGATTGTTATAAAATAATAAAGTTTGAATGTAAGAGCCACAAGGTGGTCTTGCAGCGATGGGGAAAGAAGATTATGAGCCTAGCATAGCTGAATCCAACGTTAGATCAGTTTATAGTCATGCTAGTAACTCGTCTTTCGATCAACTTGTAAAAATATTCAAGGAGTATTAACCTAAATCAACTGTTTTAGACATTGATACGCTGAGAAATTCATCCGCTCTTAAACTTAAAAAATTCAGAGAGTCAGCCTATTATGGGGAGATTGTTAATAGCAAACGACATGGACAAGGAATTATGTTATACCAGAATTAGCGTGTCTATGAAGGTAATTGGGAGTGTGATTACAAACAGGGACTCGGTTTCGAACAATTTCCAAACGGTAGTACTTATTATGGGCAATATATCAATGGAAGGCCAGAGGGTATAGGCAAATATACTTGGAGTAATGGCGAATTTTATGAGGGATAGTGGATAAATGGACTTAAGCACGGTTCCGGAATGTGGAAAGGCTGCAAGGGCGATAGTTATGTAGGATAGTGGAAGATGGGAAAGGCAGATGGGTATGGTGTTCACGTATGGATCAATGGTGATCGCTATGAAGGTGATTTTAAAGCATGCCTAAAACATGGTCAAGGAACATAAAAATTTGCGAAGGGCGATCTTTATAAGGGATAATATGAAAGAGGAAAGCCTAATGGCTATGGAGAATACTATTGGGCGAACGGCAGTTACTTTAAAGGAAACTTTAAGTAAGGATTGCGACATGGACACGGAATGTGGAAAAAAGGAGCAGGAAACAGCGATAAATATGAGGGTGAGTATAATGCTGACAAAAAGCATGGCTATGGAATCTTCACCTGGTCCACCGGAAACATCTATAAAGGGAATTATAGTGAGGATTTGCGTTCAGATTTTGGCGAAATGTACTGGAGTGACGGAAGTTATTACAAAGGACAGTGGAAGAACGGAATTCAGCACGGAGAAGGTATTAGTTCATTTATTCAGGATTATTATATGTTCCTGGGTAGGGTACCAAAAGGGGCAGATTTTAAAATAATTAACTGGCGTAGTTGTTTGAGGAGGAAACCAATAAAATGCCACAGCCCATTGGAGCTCATAGTCGTATAAATCAGCTTCCCCCTAATCATCAGAATCATTATAAAAGTTTGGAGGGTCGGCGCAAGATTAATACTTCCTATGATGCGCCGAAAGGTAATATTCGTCTCATTCGTGAGATGAGACCTCATTTACCAACGCCAATGGCTCATAAACAGTAGTCTTTGAAGATGGTTGAGCGCAAAAAAACACACACAGTGGAGTTAGAACGCGCTGTTACAAATGGAGGAAATATCAACCCACGAAAGCAGAGGATACCTCACTCTGCATATTACATGCACAAGCTTCATTAACGAGTCAGCACAGCTAACAACGATTCGAACAGTCATAGTTCATTTGCCTAGATCGGTAAAAATCGGGGTGAAATTGTAGATGAGCTTAAGAGTTTCACTCGCAAGATAGTGGGAAGGTTACCGAGTCGCCTTTCCTCCAAAAAAAACTGATTTTACTATGTTTAGTTATAAAATGCATCTTGTGCACATCAGACGTGGATGGTGTAGGAAAGTCTTGGGTCGTTGTTGAGTTCGTAAAGATTAATACCAAGAGTTGAGGCGTATTGATAGCGTTTTGTTTGCATTTGTTCCTTGATCTGTCGGGTTGATTGTCTTTTCATGTAGCATCTTGCCAGAAGCCATATTCCGATGCTTAGGCATATAATTCCAGCAATGCAGACGGCCATCCCAAATGCTTCAGCAAATTCTTGTTGCCCTTCCATGTTGGACTCTGAATAACTTGGATTGTTCCAGCGAGCATGGCTTCTAAGTTCAGGGCAATATTTACTTTTGATCGCGCATTTAATTTTGGGAGGAACCGGAGGATGCCTGCTGGGTCATCTGGGTGTGGGCGCCTATTAGTAAAATTGCTATTATGCAAGCAAATGCTATGTTTTTCATGTTTAAAATATATTATAGGTTTTAATAGAGTACAATCTTAGATGATTGATAAACTGTTACGGATCAATTGATATATCTACTTATACATTTTATATCACGTTTAAACTTTTTTTATTAATTGTTTTAGTCCTTAGTTTGCGCCTTCATGACTGACTGATAAATTTATCGATAAGGCACTGCACTAATACGCGCGTTTTATTGAATCACCTTACAATAATATGGATTGATGACGTTTATTTAGATTATATGTAAATCTATCAATTATAATTAGGATCAATAATGTCCTTCGAGTTCAAATACAGAAGTGATAGGAGGAGGGCGAGAAATAGTAGCGAGGAAGACGAACGGCATCATTCCCCCGAGCATAATAAGGATAAACACAGATAGGATAAAACCAGAAAGTCTAAATGGGAAAGGAAATCACGCTCGCGTTCAAGATCTAATCATAGACAAGATAAATACGCCTCTCACGAGCATGGCAGTTATAAAAGAGAGTAAAAATATGGTAGCAGGCAAATGTAATACCGTAGTAAGGATTATGACAAGAGATAAAGTCGGTACCATGAGGAAGAGAGATGGCGTGAAACAGAGAAGAAGTAGAAAAATCGCAATGAGTAGGGTAGGAAAAGATATGACGAGGATAATAAGAAAAATTACTAAAGACCACGAAAAGATTAAAACTAAAGACTGTCGCAGAGAAAAGAGCAGCCTCCTGAAAAGAAAGAAAACAATTTTAGTGAGAGAAAAAGATAGAGGAGTCCATCTTCACATAGTCGGTCGAGTAGTAAAAAAGACGCGAAGGTTGATAAACAGCCCAAAGACGCCCAAAGAGAAGATAAACGATAATTTACTGCCCTCAAAAGAGAAGAAAATTATAAATAGAACAAAGATGACAAAGATGACGCATCTAAATTAAGATACATTCGCAAAAAAGATGACAATGAACCAGGCAAAAAGTAAATACTAGTCGGTCCAAAATCTCCGCTAAAGCAGGATGTGAAAAAGTTATAAAATGCAAGTGAGAGAGAGAAAGGAGATCAACGCAATAAAGGTGTTATGAAAAATGAGTTATAAGAAAACAAAAATGATCAAATCACCAAAGACAAAGCGAGTAATCCTGCAATTGTATCAGGGCTTAAATTTGGAGTCAAATGCATATTTCCTCCTCCACCTCCCAAACAAAAGAAACCCGATGAATAGTTCAAAAAATAACCAGAAAAACATCTTAAAAGTAAATAAAATGAAGACAGAATTTAACCTCCCTCGAAATAATCTAAAATCGACAAGGAAATTGCTGAGTTATCTCCCTTTAAACGGCATATCGAAGAGAGACCGCTTTATTAAACCAAACCTGATAGCAGAAATGCTGAGCCGAAGTTGTAAAAATTAAAAATCAGTAAATATTAATTGATGGTAATTTTCGGCTAACTTAGCTCAGCGAAGCCAAAAATAATTTGGAAGTCCCTCCTCCTTCAAGCAGCTTTCTTATTCTGGATACTTTTAAAAGCATGAACAAATTTTATGTTGAAACTCTCGATGCTCGGTGGGCAAACCTGCTCAGGCACGATCTTGAACAATATGATAACTTCAAGGAAAAGACGATGAGCAAATTGCAACTGGAAGGGGATGAGGGGACAGAAAGCAAGCAGTGGGTGTGGCTTAAAGAAGAGCGTAACGAATAGTAACTGGATCTAAAGTTCAAATTATAGGAACTAAGACAACAAAGTATGAGCGTGAATGAGCTGGTTCGCAGACTCAGGTTTATTGATTGAATCATATCCTTTGTTAGTAGTCTTATACCCAATCATTACTTACTATAATATACAAAAAATCACCCAAAGATCTTTCTTCTTTTTGCTTTTTTTTCATCTTCTTTGCCGAAGTCCTACAGCTCCATTTTATCTTATTTTATAGGCTATATTTTGGCCTAAATAGGGTGATCCATGATGGTGGTTATTTGCTGTTGTGAAGTTCGGTATTTTGTTACATCAACTGTGGGACTGATAAAGTTGTTATCTTTCTTATGTTAGATGCGCTTTGAAATGGCCATATATTCAATGCGGTGACTTCCGACTGGTTTTGTGTTGTTATCTTAGTTTTGTTATGGCTGATGCACTGTTAGGGAGGAAGTTCGCCTCGATTGCTCCTCATTGGAATTGTAAATTGTCTCATGCTTTTTACGAAAAACGGTTGGCATGGACTCTATTTTTTCCTCCTGCCTTGGCAATCTAGTGACTGTGCTGCCCTGTTTAGTGAAAGCAGATTGGTTAATAACTGAGCCTAAACGTTTCTGCAGTATTTTATTAAGGTATTGTTCGGTTTCCTCCATTTTATTATAATTCAAATGAGGTTGCAAATCGTTATGAATATTATTGTTTAATTCAAAAGAAACGATGTGAGACAGATCTCCTTTCACCATTACTCATATCAGCAAAATATTTCAAGTTTGTAAATTTTCCCTTTGATAGGGCATTATAAAGTGCTTAACGGTTTTTTACTTATTGAAGTTAGCTCTAAAATATTTAGTCAAAATTTTAATGGTAACACAAAATAGTTAAATGCTTGTTATAAATAAAATAATAAATGATGCCGACATTAAGCAGCAGTCTGAAAGGATAGGAATCACCCATTAAAGAGCAACTCAAAGTTAAACACTTAAACATGCTTGCCTTTCTGTATAATGCCGAATTTAAAGTAGCTTCAGAGTAATTTGATTAAAAAATAGCTCCGTACTCCTAACTGAAAAGGCAGAAGCAAACTTAAAAGATAGAGAAAGACTAAATAAAAAGGCTGTTCAACTCAGTTTCAGAACGACTTCATTAAAAAATCGTAAGAGAAGATGTGGAAGGTGCTCGAGCGCTGTCCAAGTTATAAACATTGTGGTAAACGCGTAAAATATAAGTCTTTCATCGCTATTACTTTGAAGAATATGTGTTTAGTACTTATGTGCAAAACATACCAACTTTAATTAAAAATTAGGATGCCCTTATACGAACAGAACAGCATATTTATTTTTCAATTCTAAGAGCCATATGGGCGAGAGATATCTGTCTGAATCAAATCAGAAATAAACTTAAACAAATGGGGCCTGAAGACATGTATTCGCACTTTCATACTGTCAAGGAGAGGCTTGTGGAGAAGGATAGGAAGCTATAGCAGAAATAATACAGAGTGCATGGCTACCGAGTCAAATATAGACTAGACGAAAGGTAACTAAATTTAGGGCAGACAAAAATTTAAGACCTATTCTTAACCATAAGCAACTATCGAAAATTAACAGTGCACCTGGTAGATCTGATAGTAAAATGGCGAACTTACATTCAAAGTTTAACTCATGACATCAAAAAGCGAAAACAAAAAATATAGTACTACTACATGGAGGATAACTACCTGTTATCCATCCTCAACGACTCCAATTTCATTGCCTCCAGCTTTCTATCCAATTTTTACACGTTTGCAGTCAGAAATGATCCCTTTATATTTAAGCCTATCCTCGTGATGGAGGAGAAGGAAAGTGAGCATCATGAACTTATCTTTGATTAGTGGCAGCTCAAAAAGTTAATTGCTTGCACAGAATCGTAACTCAATAAAATAATGGCTGCTGTCGAATAACTCTACCATGAATTAGAATCCAATTTGCGAAACAATAAATTTCTTAACAAAAAAACACTGAGCCGAACAAAGAGCATTTCGCTATCACTTCAGTCAAAAAGTCAATTGAAGGGCTCCATTTCTAAAAACTTTTCAATAAAACTGATGAACACCAATCTACCATCGTATAGATCGTAAAAGCAATAGCTGTCAAAACTGTCAAGGCAAAATTCTCTTGCCTTAACCAAAAACAACAGTCTAGTCAAGCGGCACTCACTAATGAAGAAAGTAAGTTTCAATGAAAACAATATCTTCTCGATGAAAGGGAGTAATCCTGAAATCAAGAGTCCCTTCAAGTATTTAAACTCAGATTAGCTGAAATACTTGAAATAGGAAGTTGTTAAAAGATTATAACTCGATTTGAACCATGAAGCCAAGAAAACATTAATCAATAGCGAGTAATTTGGTAGCCTTATTGACGATAAAGTTAAACATGAAATGATTGGCATTATGGCCAAGGAATAACAGTAGGTATTGGAATCTCAGCTACGAGTTACTGTTCTCTCCTTTTCGGAGGAATAAATCGGTAGCTTCCTAACGTCTATCTACAAGATTATTCCAGTTTCTTTTTCGGAGCTTCAGCCTCTTCAATAGTAGATCAACAAACTTATAAATTAAATCGAATACTGTTATATCTTAAAGGTCCATACCAAACGCAAATAAGTTGCATATGTCATAGCCACAATTAATCGATTGATTAAGGAATACAAATCAATTGATGTGCAATTAATCGCTTTTAAAGATCCGTCCTCATTATAGAGAGTGATGCTAAAGATCGTATAGTTTCTGTGGAAGTACGAGAATGTGAAGGAAATAGTGTTTAGATTTATTTCGTCAAGTAGTCTAAATCAAATATTCATGCGGTCCCTGCAAAATAAAATGGCCAATAGCTGCACGATAACTGAAAAAAAATATAAATATAAAATATAAACCAAATTTATCTTCTCTAAATTGGAAGTGAAATAACAAACAGTCTACAATCCTTATCCCTATCAATTTCACTTTAAACTATACGCCATATTAAGCACATAGAACTTGACTCTCGAGAGCAATTGCCAAGAAGACAATAGTCAGCATGTTCACTATGATTATCTGCTCATGTAGATATTAAGGAAATACATCAGCAGTGAGCATTTCATCGTGTTAAGAGATACTTTTGTGTCCAAAGATAGATTTCGAATCATGCTATCTCAACTCATGGCAGCAGAGGAATAAGGCTAAGAAAAGGTTGAGTTAACTTTTCTCTCCGCTTAAAATGTCAGTGAGCTCAACAATAAACTTCATCAAATGAACAAGCCTCTTCTTGAAGTTAATGACATCTCCAAAATAAACAGCATACACATGCTGAAACTGTAATACACTTTCACCATTTCTCACCAACTCAGAGTTATCTCAGACTGGAATGGGCAAAAATGGCACCGATACTCCATCTTCAACAACATTGATCACTTTATCGATGAAGAGGGCACTGAGTTCTATAAATTGCCAGTGCAGTAAAACCATCACCTGCAAATCGTTTTATTTAAGCCAAATAACTACCTCTAAAAATATCAATCAGGATTAAATCTTTATCTTTCATAGAAGATATAAAAATGCCACGGAAAATGGACAAAGAAATAATTGGAACATTTATGGATTTAGATGCTTCGTTATCCGCAGGATCTTACGCAAAAATATGAACACCTTTTATCGTCATACCGCTGTCAATAGTTTGCCACCATTCATAAAGACCTTATAATGGGAGATACGCTCGATTGGTTTACGGATATACAAATCCAAAATGGTTTGCAGTACAGTTACTCAAAGGAAGACTTGCAGCTGAAGAGACCTTTGGGCGTGGGAGTTGTCAGCAACAAGGGTTGGATTTTATATTCCAGGATTATTTTTTGATATTTATTATGTCTTATACATTTGCGAAATGATAATTAAATGCTTCTAAATACGTTATCTAAAATAACAGTAGTAGTGAATATCAACAATCAGCGGTGCATCTTTATTTCTTTCAAAGACTATTTTTGCAATAAAACTCTGTTACTGTTGCCGCTATTTTTCAAGATTTTCTTATCTTTTTCTTCCTTTTAATGCTCCTTCTATCTTGATTGCTTATTCACCTTTTAGAGGAGATAAGTCATCTGCATATCACAAAGACTACTTTTGTGAAGATGGGAGATTTCATTGGACTGTTTTTGGTTGCGTCGTACCAGTCATGATAGTCAGACTTCCCCTTTTGAATCGACTAACACTATCGAAATAATGATAGCTTGCCACATATCTTTGAACGATATTTCTTCATTAGATCGATCCTCTCTGGACTCATTTTAATAATCTGAGACAGCTATAACTTTGGTAAATGCACATGTTCGTCCAATATGTTTTACACAGTCCTTCAATAAGCTAATCAGTACTGTAATCGCGATTTTCGAGCCAATTTTTTCTTGAGAGCCTGAAATTTCCTTTGCATTTCAATGGAATTTTCCTGGTGTTCATGCTCGTACTCTTCATTTTGAAGTTGAAAAAACACAATTTTGAGCATCTTCTGCTAGTTTTAATTCTCGCACAGTGTTGATTGTCCATTTTTTAATGACTTTATGGGAGGAACCACGATTTATTTGCTGACTGTCTTGAGGATGGGTACGCTTTATATTTCCCTTGTATTTTAAATAAAATGCGACATTCTTCTAATTTCAATTATAACATTTCTCAGTCCATCGATTCTTTTAATATTCGAGTGGTATTTCATTGATAAAAGCCTCACGTTTAATATTTATCGACAACCCTCGACTATCTATGAATATTATTGGATATATTATTAATGATTGCTGAATAACAACGAAAAATCCAAATAAAGGTTAAGTTTGTGTTCCCGAATGAGATGAACTCCAAGCCATGCGAGTTGTTAGTGAACCCCTATTCGCCTATCTTTAACTACAAAACGCAGTTGTAGACCTTATCCAAAATTGATCTATACGGCAAAAAGTTGATCTTCAAATATAGTCATAACACTTGTGAAAGTTTTAAGATTGAATATCTACAGGAAATAGCATTAAAATCAAAGACAGATCTAAAAAACGCACTGGCAGTTTAGGTCTTCTTTGAATAAATCGGAGGATGAGATGATTAGCATATGCTTGTGACTTGCTATTATATCATCCACTATTAACAGAAACAAAAACCTAACTAATTATCGTATTAAATTAAGCATTGGCTTATTTGATGAGTTATATTCAACATCATTTGTAGATCGAATACAGCAAAGAAGGAAAGCCAGAGAGGCAAAGGTCACCACGGAGGTACACAATCGGGTTAAAACCATAAAATATGGCCTGTATTAGGACAATAGTACATTTTAGATGCCTGCGTCTGCGAGGATAACAGCAAATTGATTTTTAGGTGCTTCGGGGTAAGTCTATAGTTTGAGTTTAGGAAACTCCTGCAAGCTGCGAGAGCTAGCAAGGTTCAGCTCCAAATTTAATTTTTTAAAAGCCTTAGTCATGCTACTGGCCTCTTTCACTTCAAGGATATTTTCCAAAATAATGTTGAGTATTTTGGTATTGAGTTCAGTTTTGACAAATCCAAATTCCAGGTGTAGTGAGTCGAACCATCCCCTCAGTGTTCTCTCCTTGAGAATTTCACCTATCCTGGCAAGATCATTATGCGAAACTATTTTCAGTCTTATTTTATTGTTATCTTAAATAGCTTGATTTTTGAGTTAGGCGAACAGTCCTTGAAATTCCTAAAGAATGGAACTGATTTCTTTTCCTTTCAGGATCGCATAGACTTTATTGTGGATAGAATAAAAGGTAACGGAGGTGGGTGAACATTCATTTATGCTTTTTATAACGTCGGAATCATTCAATTGATTTGCAATGTCTGTCGGTTAACCGTTCTTGTATACCAACTCAAAAGCAAAGAATGTTTAGGGTAATTCATTAGGAATAAAATCTTTAAGCTCACTTTTAATTGTATTTTGCTGCGTAGGGGAAGAGATACTTCAGTGGAAAAGAAGCTGGCCAAGAAAGTAAGGTTGAGCGGAGTCGACCCATGAGGCTTCTCTCCGAAGTTGATCTTAATGGAGGACTAGTGGGACTATGGGGCCTGCATTTGTGAATTATATCAAAATATCTTAATATGAAAAGAGGATAATATTTGACTATTGATATATTTCACAACAAGCACTATTTTAATATCCCGAGATTTTATGATTCATAACTGAGTATGCAATCAATGAATGCTATTTCCTCATTATCTGATACAATGCTATAATACTCCAACAATTATCATTTTTATGCACATATCCCAAAAATTAAGACTTTTTACATGCACTCATACTTTTAGGATCATTACTCAAACCTTTTGTATTAAAAGGCATCCATAAACGATCTTTGCTCTCTCATCTGGAGTCAACACAGCTATTTCGGTAACAAACTTACTATATCAGATTGTGCGAGTCAGTGGTCCGGAGTCTTTTCGAGTGCTTGAACTACTACAACCTAAATTTCAATAACCTCTTTGCAAATAAGCACTATTTTCGAAGTATAAAGTAAAACCAAGAGAAATGATGCTGAAAAGCATTTTTGGACTCACCAAGGGTCTCATTGATCGATGCTTACTTGTCTTTTTCGAGGCAAATCATAGCTACAGTGGGGAGGACCTCTTTTAATTACATCTGCATGGCTCCAGAGCTGTTGTCTTAGCTGTTTTTTAGGAATTTAAACGTTTTTAGTTCCGCATGGCCAAACGCGGATAATTTACTCGCAGAGCTGTTTTAAATGGTCTTATGAACTTGCAGTAGGCTGAGGCAATAAATGATCTCGTTCAAAGCGAATTATAATTCGAGAGACAAGTAGCTATAAACAATATCCTCGGCAAAACCAGTAATTTTTTATCATAAATTCGAAGCGAACTGATCGAAGCACTGGCGCTGTTGTAAGCCTACATCGAATTTGAATAGAACGAAGTATTCATATAATGAAACAGGCTGATGAAACCCTAATAGAAAAATCAAAAGAGAAGATTGATAAGATACAATAAAAACTACGAAAAGTCATCGATTCATCAAAATCTTTTCAGACTGCCAAAGAAGGCATCAAAGTATCCATCGTGGGCAGACCGAATGTGGGCAAGAGTACTCTCATCAATGCAATGGCTAAAAAAGACGTGGCCATTGTCAGTCCTATTCCTGGAACCACCCGGGACCTAATCTAAGTATCACTTTTCTTAGTGAGAGCTCTATTGAACTACAAGGGTACAAACTGCATTTGGTTGATACAGCAGGAGTTAGAGAATCTGATTGTCCCATCGAAAAAGAAGGCATACGAAGATCTAGGTACTTCTGGAGAGAGATAGGACAAGCGCAGCGGATAGTCACCTTATAATCGTCATGCTGGATCTAAGCACATCAGCTTACTCTGAAACTGCAAGCTAGATTATTATTGAGCCGCATCCTGATGAGATTAAGCTGATCACATAATCAAAAGCTATAATTGCTCTCAATAAAACAGATAAACTGAGTGAAGCACAGTCCAAAAAGCAAGTCCTTATTCGCAGTGATCCTCCTATTAAGGTTTAGCTTTGCCTATCCCTTAAAAAATAAGAAGGGCTCTAACATTTGCTGCAAGTGATTGGAAATCGTTTAAATAAATCTTTTAAACTCTACGAAGGACAATCTTCCTAAATATTTTTCACGAGAGCCCGATACTTAGACGGTTTGCAGAGATGTTGTTAGTAGTTGCACCTTTGTCTATACCAACAATACGCAGATCTAATGAGTGCGCATCTCCGCAACGGAATGAGATAAATAGAGGAGCTGACTGGGCGTATCGACTGTGAATAAGTACTCGACAGCATATTTTCCACTTTCTGCATCGGAAAATGATTTTTATTAATCGCAGTATTCGATATTATATTAAAAAGTGCAAGATGATATTACTCCAAAAAGCAGCATGTCTTCAACAAACTACAAAATCATTGTCTTTTCACTTCTTACTCGGGAGTTTACAAGACAGAGCTCACCTCTTAAGATTTTATGCGTTTTGACTGGTGTTTTATTGATTGAAAGATGGATTTAGCTGTAGAGTAATTTATCCTGAGCTCACGTGCAGCCTAGGTAAGATGATGAATACGCTGATGATGCTGGCGCCTTGTTTGATGAGTTTGATCAATTCTCGCTTTTATTACAATCGAACCTTTTGGTACTTAGCCAGAGGGCGAGAAGTTGCAGTAATTTGGACCGGAACTTGATTGAAAACAAGTTGAATGTGAGTAAACGCATTCTTTTGAAGATGATCTACACTTTTGACCTAAGCTTGCATGATAAAATATAACCAATTGTGATTGCAGTTACAACCAGGGTCACTAACATATCATTAAGTAAAATCACATTTGTAAACATAATCGATAATTAAAACAACTTTTGATTAATTTTGGTTATTTTTCAGTTATTCTTGGAATTGCTTCCTTTCTTTAACATCATTTTAATTTTATCAGAAATTATCTTGAATTTCAAATCTATATAATTCAAATAATAGTGAATTTAAACAACCTCTACTCATAAATGCACATTCATGTTACTCCATGCAAATCTATTCATTTTTAATTTCTTTTATAATATTGGATATAATTTAATAAGCCAACAACAGATGGGCAAACGAACAAGCAAATTCAAACAGCAGCACCATGGACAAAAGAAAATTAAAAACGATTGGAGCAGCCCTAATCTGCCTCAAGACAACCCCCTCTTCAAAGCCTACTACCAGCTCCAACTACAATTAAAAGAAGAGGAGTTTTAGGTCTTTTGGGCTTCTATGAAGGAGAAACTGCCAGTAGTCTTCAGGATCAATCCCAGCTGTCCAAACTACACTTCCTTTCGTAACAAAATCCAAGACCCACTGTTTTTGAGCACCATGCTTGAGGAAAAATAAGGCAAGATGGTCTAGGAGGAAGATAAATACGAACCAAAGGAGATTCCTAAGTTAGAGATCCTACCATGGTATCCAGGTAATGTGCTGCATCAAATAAATACCACCAAACAAATCTTCAAGAAGAGCAAAATTCTCAACAACCTCCATAAGTATCTTCAGAAAGCCTTTGATGCTGGTTTGATCGCCCGTCAAGAGTTAGTCTCGATGTTACCACCATTATTCCTCAACGTTCAGCACGATGATATAATTCTCGACATGTGTGCTGCTCCAGGTTCCAAAACATCTCAGTTACTGGAGATGATATATGGGGAGTAGAGAACCCTTGCTCCAGGGTGTGTAATTGCCAACGACGCAGACTACAGCCGCGCTCAAATGTTAATTCATCAAATTAATAGGTTTGGCACTGTTGGAATGGCCGTCATCAACCACCCGGGACAGTTTTTGCCTGAGCTGTATACTGAGAAAGTTAACCACATCAAACAAAAATTTTTGTTTGATAAAATTTTGTGTGATGTACCATGTTCAGGAGATGGAGCCACTCGCAAAATTCCCAATAAATGGGCGAAGTGGCATACCAGTGATGGTTTATCTCTGCATCCCTTGCAATTGGCCATCCTGATGAAATCGATTAATTTATTGAAACGAGGAGGACTCATTGTTTACTCGACATGTTCTCTCAATCCAATTGAAAATGAGGCAGTTTTGAGCGGTCTTTTCAAGAAAGTAGGGAAGGGATTATAAATAATCGACATTAACAGCATTTATGAGGTGAAGGGAAGAAGAGGAATGTTGGACTGGAAGGTGTGCACAGTATAAACAGGTTTCAACAAAATTATCGTCTAAGGTCAGTAAAAAGATTAAAAGTCAAAATACATTAAAGCTTATGAAAACTATGAAGAGGCCAAAGCAAATTTGAAGATAAAAGAGTCCATGTTTCCGCCTGGCATTGAGGAGGCAGAGCGGATTCAACTCCATCATTCTATGAGGATTTTACCACATGATCAAAATAGTGGAGGGTTCTTCATAGCTTTGATGAGAAAAAATTAAGACTTTTAGTGGCGGTACGATCACTCCAAGCGCAGCAAACTGGTTGACTAAAAAGAAGAGGGCAACGAGGAGAACATCAGAGACCAAGAATTTGTTGACAACAATCTTCCTCAGGTTGAGAAGGAAGTTGTTGACGAAGCTGAGCTATAAAAACCAGATGAGAAAGAGGAAGACAATGAATAAGAGTAAGAGATCGAAGAAGAAAAGCCCCTTCCACAACAGCAAAAGATAGAGGAGAAAGTGTAAAACTGGAAAAGTATTAAGTAAAAGAAAAATCTTGCGAAATACTAACAGTTTGAAAACATAAAATAGGAGTAGTTCGAAGTTATTCATAAATTTTTCGGACTTAACAAGTAACTCAGATAGCTTTTATACGTCAGAGAGGTGGACGGCAATGCCAAAAAGAACGTATTGCTGGTGTCGCGAGGAGTTAAACGCTTCTTGGATGCTGACCGTGAAAAAAAGATTAAGTTGATCAATATGGGGTGCAAGGTTTTGTAAAAAGGCAAATAATCTTTTGCTGGGCATGAGTGTCTTTATCGACTCAGCCAGGAGGGCATTCATTTTCTGTTACCATTTATGACAGAGCGAAAAGTAAGAGTTTCGCTGGAATTCTTCAGATCAGTGCTATCAATTCACTCTGTGGTACATGAAGACATCAAGGAGCATTAAACACGGGAAAAGATCCATTCCATGAGTCAAGGCTCATTCTGCATCTACATTGACGAAATAATCGATGGAAGGCGAGTGGTAGACGCCATGGTGGGCCAAAATTTTAAGTGTTCGTTCCACTTGATGGTGGGGAAGGAGGAGCTGGCCTCCCTCAATCTCAGATACCTTTGATTATGCACTGCACAATTATAACTCTTCATAATATAAACTTTATACGGCAAGGGTAAACATCAACTAATGTGCTTGTCTTGCAAACAAACTAACGAATGCTCTATAAAGTATATTCTCTTATGTTATCCAATTTTGAAATTCAATTCTGATGATCATTCAAATGGCGCTGATTTACAGTTTGTCTATCTTTTTAAATCCGTCAATTAGTATAAATTTGCTGGGCTAATTCTTGGTAATCTTGACATTGACTCTTAACTCCCTAAATTTTTCATTTCCCCCCTCTACAAAATAACGCTCAATGTTATTCACAGAAACATAGTAAAGTGGAATTATGGTAATCAATCCAAGGGCCCAAACCACATACCATACGATGCCTAATGCATGAAGGTATGAATTATTTGGATCAGCGTTCGTGACAAAACCAAACTCAATTAGATAATTAAAACTCTGTTGCATCGCTGTTAACAGCACACTCAAAGCGCAGAAAATACTTATTGCTAAGTGATAGGCGAGGACTGGAGTCATGGTGTACATGGGCTAAACCAGTTAATTTAGTTGTTCGGCAGTGAGAAGTGGTCTCATTTCTTCCTCGTTGTAGTGGCAGTTGCCTGATTTGTTGTGGTGTGCAGGACTTCCAAAAAATCCTCCGAACCACTTGGGCCGGTTGTAGTTGAACCGAGTTATTACCACTCCGAATCCACTATTATTCAATCTTTCCTCCATTGACAAAATATATAAATCATCCCTGATCATATCTCGCAAAGCTATCTATCTTTCTAATCTAAAGCTCTTTGTTCCTCAAGCAATGATTCCAGAGCCCACTGTCCCGAGACCAATCCATGCGGCAGCCAACAGCAAAGTACAGAGAGGATATTGGTGGATCTAAATATCCAGTCTGGAATATTAATGTTGAGGAGCCTTCGAGCTAATTGATTCGAGAAGTGGTTGCAGTTATAATTAAACATGTGGTACTTTCCACAGGTAAACTCCTATCTCAGTTCCTACTCAATCTGTCGAAACCGATAGTCCATCATCTATACCTCACCGAGGTATATTTTGCGATTGAATTGATATTGAGCTGTCTATGGCTCGATTACTATCACCCCTGTGTCCTTTGGATCAGTGGAAACCACGCAGTAGCAGAACTCTTCATCGCTGAATGTTAAAAAGAATACTTAATTTCAATCGCAGTGTGGTAACCCCCTAGCCCCACGGCAGCGAGGCAACCATTGATGGAGAGAAAGTCATATACATTCAGATAGACTTTGATTAAGCGCATCGATTTTGAACCTGCTCTAAAATTACCGAGAGTATATTTGAGCTGCAACTGATAACATTTTATGTTATGAATGCAGCATTGCTGCATTGATCCACTACTAGAGTTATTTGCGTTGGAGACAATAGTTAAATAAATCATTGTGAGTTTCTGAACTCATAAAGGGTCATTTAGTAATTTTCCTTCAAGTTTTTGAACCGATTTACCTACCGTCGGATGTACTTCTCGTTTGTGGCATCTCTGAATTTAATATAGTCATGTTTTTCCACAAGTTCTCGCAAAGGAGGCTCGTTTTGCCTGGACTAAATACTGTGCCAGTCAATCTACGAAAAAAAGTCATGTGCTTTCATGTCTTCAAGGGTGATTCGCTCATTAGGGTCTTTTTCAAGGAGTCGCAGGAGAAGATCACGAAAACTAAGACTCATATAACCAATTTTTGAGTTTATCTTGGTCTCAATATAACCCTTCTCCAGAGTGTACTCCGTGTCTTGGGTGGATACTGGCTTGCGCTCTTCGTTCTAGAAGAGGTTGTCTTTAAACATGAGTTAGAACATTAGCATTCCTAGGGACCATATATCAGCCTTTTGCCCGAACTCGCCCTTTAATGCCTCGGGTGCCATGTATTCCAACGTGCCCACACAAGTGAAAACTGACTCAGTCTTCTCGACGATGACTTTGGACAATCCGTAGTCAGTCAATTTGATGTGTCCCTCCTCTGTGATTAGCAAATTTTCTGGTTTGAGTTATCTATAAATAATTCCGTGGCTGTGAAGAAGCGCGATTCCCACAACAATTTCAGCCATGATGATCCTAATGACTTCTTCTGTGAAGGTGACCTCCTTCTTGCGAAGGTAAAAGTAGAGATCGCCCATGGGCAGATACTCCATTATTATGTAGATGTTTTGCTTATTCTGAAAGGTTTCCTTGATGCTTACCAGGAAATCGAGGTGCCCGATTTGCCTGATGAGCTCGCACTGCAATAAGTTGAACTCTTTTATCTTTGACTTATCGATTATCTTCATCGCAAATAATCGGCGGCTCTATTTTTACTCAGCTAGCACCACACACCCGAAAAAACCTTTCCCGAGGAATTTTTTGCTTTGATAATTCTATGGCCCTCGAGTAGGCGAGGGAGATGACTGTGTGTTGTTCTTTTCGCTGCGGGGAGTCTTAGAGGTTTATAGTTTTTTTATGCTGTAAATCTGGCGAGGCGATTCACTTCCAATGCAGTTGCCCGTGGCCATGGGTGCTATTTAGGGGGCTCTTCTCTTCTCTTGGTTCTCCTGGCAGCAAGAGTTTAGGATATTACCCATGTCTGGAATAAACGATTATTGGCTACCGCCGATAGAATAAGAGCATCAATTATATTGAACTAGCTTACATCTAATGTACTATCATTCGCTGAATCTTGTTTTAATTATTATCTTTGCTTATCTTTGAAGCCAAATGCGAAGAATGCCATTCCATTATTTTTAAACGATTCGTAATATTATTCCTCAAGTTAACCTTATGATTGATATTAAAAAGATGAAAAGCATAGAGTTTTTCAAATCAAGTCCTCAATTTAGGGGGTTAATCTTGGCCACTCGTATTTAATGCTGCCACTTTGTATATTCTTGGCAAATGTACCGAATCCACTCTTATTGAACTCTTGAGGCCAGTGTGTAAGTCCAATCTTATCATTAAAAGCATCGAGCCTCTTTTGACGATGAAATTCATTGGAAAGATCTCTTGGAACCATAGTGACTGTCATCGCAAGACGCACCAACTTGTTTTCATTCTCTTGCTTAAACTATTAGGTAGGCTGGCATATTTTACCACCGTGGATTGTTCTGGAATCGAAAAGAATCAAACTTCCAGCCTTGCACTCGACCAGTTTGCCTGTACCTATATAGGCATCATCTTCTCTGAGTTATAGCCAGTCACTGTCATTGTACTGCACAAATTTGTAGTTGCTTATCAGTTTCTATTGAGTTTGGTCGTTGTTAGTACCAGAAACCACTTGAAGTCCGCCCGCTCCGTTTGCCTGTACATCCACTAAAGTAATCATACCTTGAACACAGTGAAATCCCTTTTTGAAGCTGGGATTTTGATCAACGTGAAGATTTTATACATAAGGAAACCAGCTTTTTAAAGCTAGTTTATTCCACCAAGGCCGCCAACAGATGAAGGTGTCGAAGCTGGTGATTAAAGATTGTGTTTTCCAAATGGAGGCAAAGGCAGATTTCACCCTCGGGTGAGTGCGCAGATACCAAGAGGCCTGACTATGACAACCTCCATAGGATACAAAAAACCCAACTCCTTTACTACCAGGCCAGTTGTTGTCATTCCATGTGTCTGGATTCTCTTTGGTGATTCCACTTCCCAAAGCCTCCAGCCAACCCCAGAACATATCCTTTGCTTTATCAACTTCCTCCTGATTAAGAACATCTGTAATCACCACGCAGCCATTCTCCTTCAACTCTTCGAGCCACTACTTCTCCTGTCCTAGCTGAAAGGATTTAATCTTTGTTTATTCTTTCATATAAAGTATGGGCTATCGCATTTATTTGAAAAGTCTTATATTTGATATGGATAAAACAGGTCGACTTGGAATGAGGCAATAAATTCTATCATATTCCTGAGGGGAGAGAAACCGATACAATTCCAGCAGGGGGTTGTCCGTAGTCCTGCATCTTCTCAAACAACTGCATGAGTTTTTGCTTATTTTCTGGATCTGTATCCAATACAGCTAGTATTTCCTTGATGGTGGAGTATTGATCCTCGAACCGCTGTTTGTCCTGTGGTGGAATTTTGCCAGCTTCTTTCTTAAAATAGTCTTAGTAGTTGACCTTCGACTACTGGAGAGGCTCGTACAACAGCTCCTTTTTCATAAATACTTCCAAAAGTTTGCTCGCCAAATCTTACATGTTTCCTTCCTCGCCTGGCTTACCCTCCAATAAATTTTTGAAATCTTCGCCCTCCTTCTGCATCAATATATTGATACGCCTTCCATACCCAAACTTTAGGTGAGTCCTTTAAGGAGTCCTCCAAGTGCATCGGCTAATCCCTCCATCCCTTCTTCACTTTCTAATCCTCCGCTCTTCATTTAATTCATAAACTTTTCATACTCTCCCTGCAGTTTGGCTGCAAATTCAGGATCATCAGGTTCCTCCTGTTTGTCCTCGTTGGTGAGGTTGAGGGGCGTTTCATTGAACTAATCTAAGGCTTTGTTTAATTAATCCATGGGATTATGATTGTCGTCATTCTTATTGTCCATCTCAACAACCTTTTATCAATTAATATAAGCCTAACTCAATCCATTACATAATTATACTCGCTCGTGGAGACGAAAGAAAAATAATTTTGGGCTTAATTTATTTATTAATTTAAAATTGATGTCAGCCGCATAGGAGGAGATTAAACAGAAAAGAAGGGAAAAAATACTGTCGAGAATCAACAGCTAATCAGATGCTGGATCAGCAGAAAATGGCGAATAGCAGGCCACATCCGCATCTGTATCCACACCCACGCCCATGCGAACATCAGTATTCGAACGCTATCGATTGCTCAAGATTAAAGAAAAGAATCAAGTACTTTAATCTTAATTCAGAGAACGTTGAGTTTGATCAGCAAAATAGGGGGAATCTTTATTGTATTACTCAGCTTTGTACTTTCTCCAGAAGTTGTCTTCGCTATTGCATTGGCAGGTTTAACTATTTCTTCTCTGTATATTACACGCTAAACGGCAAGTAATGAATGATTAACTTAGGCGGAGAATCAGATACAAATGAATTGGAGTGGATTATAAAATTGGTACCCCTCGTAGGCAAACTTAAGAATATAGAGAGAGTTATTTTTGTTGGACAGATAGGGCTTAACGTTCTGATGTCCTACCTACTCACCGCTGTCCTCGTCAATATCCTTTGGATAAGTGCCAGTAGGCTCAATTCTGGATAACTATGATCTTATAAAAATGGCTGCCTTTAAATCTGATGAAATGATTAGAATTATGCACATAGATTGTCATTCATGTTGACGACGGTTTCGTTTGCCAACCACTCCTCCCTGCTGCGAGGAATCTGCTATTGAGTATGCCAGCTCATTTACTTGTCTAAGGATTTGGGTAGTCCAAGGTAACCGTTTGATTTTTTCCACACGAGCAGGTTCTCCTTGATCTAAGGCCTACTGAACCATGTCAGTGAGATAGGCCACTTTCCGATAGTTGTCTTCTGCAGTAAGACGAGCAAACTCTTCTAAAAAAATGCGATAATCGAGAGCAAACTGCTGACAACTGAAAACTCTCCTCAGAAAGTTGCTATTCATGGTCTTCTCAGCCGAATGTTTCCTATATGAATAGAGAAATACTTAAAAGGGATAGAAAAATTATTAGAGGGGGAACTCTATGAAAAGTACTCACGCATCCAATTGTCCAGGTCGCGTGAGTGGCTGTCCGGACGTTCCTTTTTACTGCGATCAGCGATGAACTTGAAAGCCTTTCGCATGCAGTACTTCGTGAGCTCTTCTTTTGTTTTATGAAGTCCTCTGAATTTTTTGACTAGGAGCTGAAAGGTTTCCAAAAGAGCAGCGTTATTCTTTGCAAATTTATGACCTTCGGTCTCTAACAGTTTTTCTTAGAGACAAGAATGGCCCACCAAGAATTCGATCATGACCCTGAGTGCATGACTACGTACCGTACTTTGGACTAGCCTTTCTGCTCTTCGCTTAGCAGCAAGGAGGGTGGCTGTGATTCCTCTTTCATTTCGAGGAAATGAGGCGAGGGAGGTTCCTCGCGATATTAATGATGATTATAAGCTGCCTCCTAAAGCACTGCTACTGCCTCTTCATTCTCCACATATTCTGGTGGAGGCTGAACCTCGGAAACTTCATGTTCTACCTCGAGACTCAAATGGGAGAGTATCTCGAACTCGTCAGACTGCTTTCGGAAATTAGTGGGTAGGGGGCTCAGATAGGGAGTGTCTTAGTGCGAGCCGAGGAAGGGTGTCAGGAACAGGTTTTAGGAGGCGAGCAAGTTTTTTCTCATAAGTATTACAGTAAGTCACAGATTTATATCATCACAGATGAGCTGCCGGACCAAAGGTACCAGCAAAACTCCCTTTACAAGCGGTTAAAGCACTGCATTCACTCTGAGGCCTCCCTGTCGTTCACGAAGCATCGATTGTAGTCGTTCAATGCTGAATAGTTCGCTTTAGCTAACTTCTTATTGGCGAAATCGGACCCATATGCCTTTGTCAAATTGCCCCACTGCTTGAATAACAGCATTGATGGCATTTAGGGTTACTTGAGATGGTTTAGCATTCATTTTAGTGTACATATCTTCGACTCTTTGCAGTACTGCTGCTTACAGTGCATCTTTATTACTCATTGGATCCTCCTGCCTTTGCCTTTCCAAGGCCTTCTCCTCTTCGTCAGGTTACAGTTCAAGAATGTAGTTAGAAGGCGGAACCACAGCGGGTGCCTTGGCAAAAAGAGGTTCCTCCAATTAATCTGAAATAAGTTCTGAAAGACTAATGGGTTCGTCTAAATTAGTTTTGCTTAATGACATATCGCAGCTCGAAGCTTCACAGTCCATGAACTCCATGATGAGTTGCTCCAGTAAATCAAAAAAGTATATGTAGTTCTTCTTGCGTTGCTCGTCAAAGAACATATGATTTGTAAGGCTTTGATGCACCTCCTCGAAACATTTAGCTTTACTGCGGCTGCAAGACAGACCTCCGCTGAACAGCACTTTCAAAAAAATTAGCACTTCCTCCTCACTCACACTCCGTTCGTAGGGGTTCAGCTTGAGCTTAAATCCTAATATTAGACCTGCACTATTCTGCGGAGCTTTTTCGACGATGCGTTCTTTAATTACCTGCTAAAGCAGTCCTCTCAGCACTAAAAAATAGAAAAGAGCGTCGATGGGCAATTTTTCAGCCAGAAAAGAATAGAAAAGCTTTAACCCCGGGATTTTATTCTGAAAGTGGTTGAGGGAATCGATCAGATTTACAAGCAGCTGCTAAATCCTCAGCTTGTCGCCACGGGGGAGGATGATTTGGCGATAGACCCATTATGGGAAGTTAATATTACGAATCTGCGTTGACTTCTTCTTATTCTCGATCCAGAACTTCTAATAGATGCCTTCGACCATTTCGCATAGCGCCACTCCTGATAATCTTTTAGGGTAGATATAAATTTATACTGTGCGATGCAATGATTAGAGTCTAAGTAATTATCCAGTTTTGACTGTTCGCGAGAGAGCTTTCTTGCCACCACTGAATATTTCCCTTTTGGCTTCAGCCTTGGGCTTTTGGGTGACTTGAGAAAGAGAACCATTAGATTTGGGTAGTTGAGTAGGATCGATCTTAATCTGTGCAACAAATTCGTTATCCCTCTGCTGAAACTGAATATTGGAGTGAGCCAGCAACTGCACGCACATCTTTTTTTGTGCTTATGAGAGTGTGGACATGTCAATCTCCACGTTCTAACCTTTCAATTATTCATTCATTCGTTAGAAAGTAATCTAATATATTCTTATAATATATGCGTATCAACTTTGTTCACTCCCTTCTTATTCTAGCATGGCTAACTGCAGTCGCAGTTGCATCAGCCGACTATAACAAGTACCATGAGCAATGGCAGAAAGTAGTACCTCCCAACTTTGTGATAAATGCCACTAATTATGCCACCAAATAGTAGTTGTGTGGCCAAGTTCCGTGCGAATTTTACTTCTATCTCTACGAAAATGCAGAATTGGCTAAAGAATCAAGCCGTAATCGAACTGTTTTGTTGATCTCTGGACTTCAAGGTGATGACTCACTTGGTCCAGATCTCCTATTTAATAGTTATGGTAAAATTACTGCTGCTAGGATCATATTCTTCCCTTTAGCAAACCCTTCAGGCTATATGCAAGGCACACAAACTACTTTTCCAAAGCAGGCAGACGTGCTCCTCGATTTTCCCATTAATAATAACTAAAAATGCAATAAAACGTCGGCATTTAAAATTCTATAGCATCTATATCTCAAGTATCCAATTGACTTGTCAGTCTATGTGCATGAAGGATCATCTGCTATTTCATACCCATGGACCAAATAGTACAACGATAAAAACATACATTAAACATAGGAGCATGAGCTGTACGAAGATATATCCGATATGCTGAGGTCGTATGACTTGCAAAAAAACGTAAGTCAACAGCTATAATAACTGACACCAAAAGCTGACTAACAAGTAGATAATAGTGGTAATTTGGTGGATTGGGTCTATGGGGCTTCTCATTATCCCGATATTCTTTCCAAGAGCTGTGATGGCAAAACTATTACCAAATATCCTTCTGATACCATGAATGGCCTAGTATATTCAGTTGGACTCGGCACCACGAATCGATCTCGTGACAGCCAACAGCAGATCGACACTCGCCTTCAAAGAGGATTAACACTTGTCATTAAATTGATCTCTTTAGTCAACCCTCAAGTCGTAATTATGGAAAAAGGCAGCAGAGTCGCAGTCTACATTGAAGGATGCAAAATGAGCTTTCTCAGCTTTTTAAAAATAGTCGACACTGAGGGAAAGACGGTTCTCTAAAAAACAGATGAGACCATAGTTAGAGGAGATGTAACAGGCTAGCTCATATCTCCATCCTTTTTCCAAACAGACGTTTAATTGCCTCCATCCTCCAACATCAAATATGAGGCTAAATTCAAGTGCGGGAGTGGATGGATTGGACAAGGCAGAACCGCTTTCTCAAAGATGCGTGAATTTACTTCAAGTGGTCAAGTCAATACTACTCAAGGTACACAAATTTTGTTTGAGCAAACTCCAATCCCTTGGTAAACATATTAAATGCTGCTGGCAGCAATTCTGATTACCGCTGCAATTGTCTGGGGAATAAACTGCGTGAGAATAGGAATGAAAGTTAGAAGAGCGCGTAAACTCTGTGAATTCAACGAAAGATTCGAGCAGATCGAGTATATCGAAGACGTAGAGGCTTATGAAGATAGCCTTTCGTCAAAAGGGCCAGAAGCGCTTGAAGACAGCTGTAATCTCAAAGAGTGATGTCTATTTTAATACAGATCACTGTTTTTTTATAATCTTTTAATTGTATTCTTTGCGCAGCTGCATGAACTCAGGGGCGAATACTTTTGTCCATAGGAGATTGAACAACCACCGAGGCACTATCGTGTAAATGAAACTTTGTATCTTGTGAGAAATATGCCCATTTGTCTCAACTCTGTGTCCAAGATCGTTTAGTGTACCCGCCGCACACTGTCGTGGTGTTATCGTAAAAATGTCTAAGGGTTTGTGGCAGGTCATCGGAGTCGATACTTCTGAAGGGCGAAGGACGAGCCAGTCTATAGCGGGATACTCTAAAGCAAGGATCTTGGTGAGCTGGTTTACATAAGCCTTAGACGCAGAGTATACGTTATGAAGAGGCAATGGCATCTCGCCTGAATACTTAAATGATTACCTGCAACTGAAGATACATTGATGATGCTGCATCTTTTGCCTGTTTTGCGTAGTCGTTCTTGGTGGCGGTTAAGGAAGAGATAAGTGATAGCAGTGAGGGCAAAGCAGTTGATTTGTATAAGATCTGTGATAGTTTGAATTGAGAGGTTCAGAAACTAATCAAGGATATCAACTCCAGCATTATTGACAACAACTGAAATATCATATTTACTCAGGTCAACCAGCACATCTTGCAGTTTGTCCTTGCCTCCTTCTTTCACCAGATCTGTCACAATA
>Ga0302186_10000159_pt1 | contig 61572 bp, 49 predicted proteins | sample II_Bog_E1_2_FD_198782 | JGI IMG/M metagenome (GOLD analysis project Ga0302186, IMG submission 198782) | Peat permafrost microbial communities from Stordalen Mire near Abisko, Sweden - II_Bog_E1_1 | ecosystem: Environmental > Terrestrial > Soil > Wetlands > Peat | place: Sweden: Abisko...
CCAACCCCAACCCCTATATTTATTAAAGAAATATGAAATATATAATTATTCCTCGCCATATATTATCGAATTTATTCATGTTTTTCCTAAATCAACCTCAAAAGAATTGAAATAAATAATAATTATTAGATCATAATCATTTCTTTTCATCCTGATAACTTTGATTCAGGAACAGCTTATTATCAATCCAAAAACCAATAACAATTTCCCCATTTCTCTTGTAGAAAATACCGTTCCCCTCAATCATATCCTTATCGAAAAGCCCTTCATACATTTCTCCGTTTGTTAATTTTATATATCCCTTTCCGTGTTTCGAATCATTTTTAAACTGGCCTTCATAGTACTCCCATTGATTGCCTAACTACGAAAAATCTTTGTAATTAAATTCCTCTATAAAGGTTATTGGCTATGAATTATATACTCTACCCTGTCCATTAAACTCATCATTTTACCAATGCCCTTCATAGGCTATTTTCCCATTTTAGTAGTAGAGTCGACCAAATCCATCCATCTTATCATTCTTCCACTCTCCTTCATAATGTCCTCCATCTTTAAAGTAGAGGCTTCCGTGACCATTTCTTTCATTATTCCATTTGTAACCTTCATACCGCCCTCGATCTGGAATCTCTTCCTCTATGAATTCTAGTTTCATACCATTTATTTATTAATTTCGAAAAATTGATAAATGGGAAAATTCAGATCGAATGCCATCGTTCTTTTTTAGAAAATCGATGCTGGATGGGCTGAAAGATTTTACGCCAATACTCTCTGGAATTTTAATGCCTCCATTCTCCCTATTATTATTATATTTTGTATTAGTTTCAGGTAGGTTGTTTAGAGCAGAAGTCAACGGAAAAGCGGTTGAAACTGAGAAAGGATTAGAAAATGAATTGGCTTGCTTTTGGGGAGTTATTGCTGAAGTTGAGAATGGGTTATTATTTACAAAGTTCCTATGATGTGGAGGAAAATAGCTTGGAGTCATGGGTTCAGGGACATCTTTTATATTTTCATCTTTTTGCTGTTTTTCACTCTGGGTTCGACTACTCTTTCTTTTAAGATCTATATACTGATGATACGGTGATTAACTATCATCCTCCCGACTCACAGTTTCTTGTGGATAATTTTTGAAGCTGGTAAACCGATTGACTTTTGCAATTTCCCCATGAAATTGAGGAGTGGACACATGTTCCTGATCTATGATTACTGCTGTCTATTTGTTAGAGAATATCTATCTTGGAGCTACTTTTGAATTTTTAACCATAATATTGTATACTTCAGGAATTTAATAAGTAAAAATTGGCTCATAGTTTGCAGCTTTCTTAGGCTAGTCAAATTACATTCTTTTTGCTTCCATCATCATAAATGGATTTGTTTTAATGGAGTTATTTATAAATTTATCTTTATTTTCATTTGGATAATATTAACCTGGAGTCATCTTTATTGAGTCGATACTTTTCGAACGTTAATTTAACCCAATAGGTTGTTGAGTACTATTGATAAGCAGAGGATTATGATAGATTACTTTTGATGGAGGAGGAGGAATGGGGCTTGCAACTTGAATGGGAGCACACATTTTAGTAGGAGGAGGCTGTAGCATAATAGGTGGAGAGATAACACGTTGATAAATGACTGGAAATGCATTTTGTCCTTGAAAGTTCTGAATATTATTGCCGTAAAAAGGTGGAGAAGAGGGAGGACTATTAAAAACCTTTCCATTAAAATTTTGCATGGTAAAATTAATTGGAACTGGTTCCTTGATGATTAAAGACTCCCTTCGATCAATAATTACATTTTTTTGGTCTACCATATTTTTTCCGTTTTGGTATTGTTCCTCTCCTCTGTGTTCGCGTTTGATTTATACCGCTTCATATTTAATAGGTCTTTCGATGAAGAATTTTTCTTGATCCTTTTCTGAGAATAAATTGGATTTGGCGTTCGATTCTGTTTCGTTGGTAAAATCTTCGCTGAGGTTATTATACCTCTATATCTTTTATATGATCTGCAAGAGAGTAGGTCTTTCTTTAGAATCAATCTTCAACATCTACCTCAATAAACCCGTCAAATTTTCACTAAATTTCTCACCGATTTTTTTCAGCAAACCCGGAATAATATCCAAATTCGGCCTTTTTCGGACGACATCATAGAGGTAGTTGTTGCACAACAATGAAATATCAACTATGATCATCGCAAGAATAAAAATATCGGATTTCTCTTTTTAGTAATAAAAGAAATTTTGGTCGTCGAGGCAATTCATTATTTAAGGGGACAGATGGACATTTATTATTTCCTTCTCTTTGGTTCTCATCGCCTACAAGTGGTTTTTTTAAAGCCCGAAAAGTAAGGGTTACGCCATTTTGACAAATCCATCCTTACTGATAAAAATCTGATCTGCAGTTAAGCATTAATGCGTAATTCCGTGAGTATACAGAGTATTAAGCGCAGTACAGCAACTATAGAGAATACTCCAAATATCGCTTTAAATAAAAGAATTGGTTCCGGCCCCAATGGCTCTTTCTTTAATTTACTGAGAAACATTTTTGAAGGAATATTAAAGGACCAAATACATTTTATAGTGAATTGAGCAGATTAAATCTTGCTGTTTCTACTTTATCTCCACCAAAGAGAGAATATGATTATTTTTAATTTGAGCACGTCCCTCGAGCAAAACCTTCAGCCGATCTATATCTGCAGGATTGGAACACGTCACCACTCGCATTAAGTACTCACGATCATCCTTTCGATTGCGCAAGAGAGCATTTCCATCTTTTTATACTTTGAATATTTAAAATTCCTCCTCTATTTTTTGTTTAGAATCAGCTTGTCCCATTAAAATATATTTATAACTTAATAACAGTTAAAAATATATTTGATGAGAGCATAAAACAGCACTCCTCCAGTCAAATTATATTTAAATAATAAATTTTATGTTTAGTTGAGAAGACAATTGCTGTTACATATAATTGACGGTAATATCAATATATCTATTCCTTCACTGAACAATTTATTCCTTCGTTCTTAACTTCGTTTTTTAGCAGGCCAAATTGCAAAGAGTCATTGCTAATAAGCGAATTGCCTGATGAAGCAAGAGAACCACTTCCTGAACTTACTTAACTGCCTCCAGTTGAATTCAAAAAGGCTATATTCATTGATTCCTTCTCATTAACCACTAAAGACTCATTGGTTTATTTCTTAGGTTTACCACTTTTCATTAAGACTGAGAATAACATCTTCTACAATTTTGAAAATGGAACTTCAACTAAAATAGTGCCAACAAAGCCGAAGAATATGCTGATAGCGGCTATGGCAGTATAAATAGGCAAAATAGTTTCAGGTGTATAATAGAAATCTACTTTCTGTTGATAGCTCATCTTTTAAACAATCATGAAGTGAATCAGATAGGTCCAGAATGAAATTTTACCAGTAAAATTAAAGAATTTTGTATCCATCAAGAAAAAGGTGATGTTCGGTATCTCTAAGAGAGAGGGTATAATTAGAAGATAAATCCCAAATGTAAATGAAATCTTTTCTATTGAGAGATATATGGCGTGAGCTGCCTCAGGCCAAGTATTTCCCAACTGAAGATCATGAGGAACTATTATCGTTGCCAGCATCAATCCACATCCAAGAAATTGAGAAAGCCAGACCAACCATCTTTTTTTAATCATCTGAGCCTTTAGCTTTACAAATACATTTTTGTTTAAATTTATATCGTTTGGTGATTACTTGAGCTTCTTTTTAACTTACAAATACTCCATATGCAATAATCCGAAAATAAGCCCCAGAATATAGGGAGGGCACCTAATCCAAGGCTTGATATATATATTGATGAAGTACTCATTCCACTTCACAAAATCTCTAAGATGAGTGACCTGCACAATACCTCGCTAAATAACTTCATAAATGTTAAGAGATACTCCAAGCGAGATCATCAATATAAGAGAAACATATCCAGCAATTCTATTTTTGGTATAGAGAAAGATGAATAGTAAAGAGAAGATGAATATCTGCATGTCGTTCTGCAGATACCACCCCCATCCCATGCACATTTTTTATCCATTGTCTACCAAGTTATCCACAAATAAAAGAGTTTTCCAAGACTAGGAGCAATAAGGAATTTGGCCAAGAGTATTATTCTCTTTCCAGAGCGGTCCACTGCCTGTATGGATATAGACTGAGTAATAAATGAGGATAGTCATGATGTATGATGGCCAAAATCTCAACAATCTATGAACTATTGCCATCGGATACTTCAGTACGCTTTTAGATTTTTATCTCATAAATGAGTAGGCTACCAAGAATCCTCCTATGAAAAAGAAGACATCGACTGCCAAGAAGGCACCTACTACAAATAAGTAAAAGAATTTTTATACTTGGGCAGGAATACCTTATATGTTGACATCATATTTGAGTCTTACTGAAAATTGATGGCCAAAGATAACCCAGAACATGCATATAGTCTTTATTCCGTTGAAAACATTGAGATAATTGGATTTATAGGTAAATATTTTCATCGATTCAGAAATATTAAAGCTTTGGATGACTTTATCAACTCCACTATATCTTTCTTTCTTATTTCTCCATCCTTTTATAAAGGATATGATGCTCATAGCTATTAGCAAAAAGATAAATACTATTGTTACATAAAACCATGGCTAATATTCGTAACTATAGTTTTGAGGATTGAGGTCGATACTACCCACTGATAATGGAGCACCGACAGTCTTTATAATCCTTTCTTTATTTTCTTCCAATTGTAGATTCATAAACTATTGGACCGTCTATCTGGGGCAAATAGCCGGAAGACACATGCCAAGATAAAGAGATGCGTTGGCCTTGGTGATGTTGTTAATAAAATTAGCCATAAAGTATGATGAATTGGAGGGCATGTCCATGCAGTCCTAAATCAAACCCATTTGCCCGAAGAACTTACCTGAATTCCGCATGTATTATTGATCTTGAACTTTGATCTGGTTCAAGCACTCGATATCCATATTTCTTTAATAGGATTATTAACTATATTAGATTTAATTAATTAGGAAGATAAATATTAATCTGATAATTTTTCATACATCTTGATATTACATAAATTTAGAAAGAAAGTAATACAAGCATCAAAAGGTTCATGAGGAATGTACATAAATGTATTGTTTTTACAATTGATCGCATGAACTTAAATACTTAATACATGTGTCCATATATTATATTTTTTTCATAATTAACGCTCTTTTTCTTCTTCTCATCTCCATATATTCTTATTTGGAAGATTCTTTAGTTGATCTTGATTTAAATGGTTTTGCTCTAGTTTATTCAATATTTTCTTATGAGAACATTCTGCTTTAGCTTATGAGGATTTAATTGAGGCGCGATAAACTTTATGTTGTAGGAATATTTGTTGATTATTTTAGACTATTATCTTTATTATAGAAGCTAAGACTCAAATTTGAATCTTCTTCATCGCCAGGATAGGCTTATGGGATAATTTTTAAACCAGCTATTTTTATTTGCCTAAAAGCTCCCTGAACTAGGCGTTGATCATAAACTTTTTTGAAAGATTTTAGTTTTGAAAAAATAGGTTCAATCGAATAATCTTCTCTTTTGTCTTTTTCTCGATTTTAAGTTTTATCTTCACAGTTCAGCAATATCTTGAGAAATGCATTGGACTTCAACTTTATAAGTTTATGATAGAGTTTTTTGAAAGCAAGCACAATTGTTCTAGGTCTTGGCATATTTAAATGAATAATAACTGTTAATAAGATAACTAAAACCTAAACATATTAGGCTTTATTATTTTAATGGAATAAAATGAACAAGAAAAGATAAATAAGTAATACTCATTGATTTTATTAGCTACCTACGTCTCTGAACAAATATTGTACGTATAACGATTACCATTTTACTGTAATAATTTCAGTTATGAAAAATTGCCTTGATTTGGAAAAATTAGAAGGACTACCACCTCAATTCAAGAACATAATTAGCAAACCATAATCAACTCCAGTATCATTTGACAGTCTGACTGACGCCAATATTGAAAAAGCAGTTAATTATGTCAAGACTAAAACTGTAATGCAATTACTTAGTCCTCATTAGTTGAGCGAAAGAGATGTAAAAAGGTCTGATAATCCTATCATTCTTATTTTTTGTCAGCCATCTGAGTAGTTGAATTTACAAAAAAATGAAATTTTTCCTTATGTTCCAGTTTCTTATGCGAGTTGGCTTTAAGCAGCTGGAGCAAAATGCATACCGATTTCTTATAACATCAATGAAGGATCAATGCAATTTTTATTGGAACGGTCTCATGGACTTTTGATTCCTGGAGGAGGGGCAAATTTGTATAAAAGTTATTAAAACAAAGAAGGCTATGGCCCAATGACTGTAGGCTTTTTAAAGATATGGAGATACATCCAAAAAATGTGGAGTAAAGGTATAAACTATCCCATCTGGGGAACTTGTTTAGGTTTATAAATAATGCTCATTGCCATATCAAATGACATAAAAATTTTAAGTAACCTCAACTCACGAGGGCACCAGGTATAGATTTACTCTGACTACAATAACTCAATCATATTAGGGAAACTACCCCTTCATTTAAGGCTGCATTTATAGAATAAAAAGTTAATTAATTTTTCTCATATGCATGGAATAACAGTTAAGAAGTTTATTAATTCTCCTAAATTAATGGAAAGATTAAAGATAGTTGCTATTTCCAAAGATAAAGATGGAAAATGGTTTTGTTCGGCCATGTAGGGTCGAGATAGACCCATTTTCTTATCACAATTTCATCCTGAAAAGCAGGCTTTCCAATGGACCAGAAAAGGATAAATAATTACCAATAAATATTCAGTAGACATATCTCAAGCCTTAGCTGAAAGTTTTATCAAGGAATGCCTTAAATATAAAGCCTAAAAAGCTTTTGCAAGTCTCTCTTAACTTCAATTTTACATGTTCCAGCAATTTAAACAAATTTACACTCTCGAAAAACATTATAAAGTTTACGCAATTGATTTTAAGTTTAGAGAATACGATCGTGAACATAAAAAGAAGATCGGAGAAAAGACCACAGCTGTAACTTCTAAAAAAATAGCTTTTTGATTCTCAAGTATAAATTAATAGTATTGATTCCAATTTGATGATTTATTTGCTTTTATTTTACCACTGATATCAGCTTGATTTAGAGTGTTTGTATAAAATATTTGCGTTGATGATTAGAAAGAATAGCGAAAAATCTGATGATTCCTTTGACTCATCAGCTGACCTTAATGAGTTAGAGCTTACTTAGTCCACAAATTCCTTGCCAGATCATGAAAGAGTTAGAACCGCCAATGTAGGATAATTTTAGGAATTTATGCTAACGCCATAGACTATATCAAAACAGAAAAAATAAATAAATAGTCAGACTTAGCCACCAATTGACATGTTTATTGGCTTTAAAAATGGATGTGGGCGAAAATAAATTCAGATAAACCAAAGCAAACTGAAAAAGGCAAAACAATTTTTTGACGATTCGCAGAATGAAGACAATGACAATTACTTTTCTCTCAGTCTTTTTAAGAAGGCAGGTGATGCTGACTCACTGGATGATGTCTTAGAGTCTTAAAATAAATAGCAATAGATTTCGATGCCTTGCTTCAAAACAGTCGGTAGAGGTATTTAAATACAAATCAGTTAATAAGCCAAATAAAAAGTTCATACCCTTTTTAATGAAATGTAAAGCACCCGCAAACCAACTAAACTTAAAAAAACCTCCAAATTTATAACAGATAGTATGATAAAAACTGTTAACATTCCATCAAAAATAAAAGACATATTTGTAAAACAAAATAAAGATAAATAGTAAGATTAAGTTGGTAAAAATAAAAAAGAGTTGTTTAATTGGGAAAAATACTAACTATAACTCAAGAACTCAAAGAATAAATAAATTAGATTGTCACGGAGTAAATATAAAAGGAAGACTCAATCTAAGAAAAAATAAAAATAATGTGCTTTACCTTTAATGATCAGAGAGTATGACTTAGTAAAACTATCATCCTTAAATATTGATAAGACTACATAGATTAAATTATTAAAATAGTTAGCAATTCGGAGTAAATCCATACAAACAATAAAATTTAATCATGTCACTGCATAATGCTCCATTTTGCATTGTGTTCTCTGTAAAATACAGTACAACTCTTCAAATTTTGGAAGTTAAGAACTCTACGATATCATGGACAAATCTTTCGCTAAAAAAAACATCAGCAAAGACCTATTTCAAATTCTATACGAATAAGTCAGCTTTAAATTATTAAAATATTAAATTATGTGGCCAGATGTAATTAATAAACTCTGCCATCCGAGTAATCTAATAGTTTAAATCAATAAAAAATTACTTCAGCTTTAAAAAAATCCAGAAAGCAGCTATTTAAGGTACTGCATAATGAATGATCTGATAGGAAGAAAAGTGAGTGTAATTATCAAATAAAAGCAGTTTAACGAAAAAATGTAGATAATATTTTTGAAGATATCTGATGGATGGACCTCTGTATGGGCAGTCATTGAGTCACACAACCATCTTTATAGATATCTTCTCAATGATCATAAACTACGGGTAGGCACTAAACTTTGCATTTCTCTTTGGAATCTCCATCCAATATCGAATATCCTTTAATATTGCAACTAAAATATAACCCAAACCACTTGTATCTAGTTTTACTATAATGGATCAATAATTTTAAAATCAAATGCTCGATTAGGCTTCACTCCTGAATAATTTTACAGGCCATTAAACAAGTGCAGTGCTAAAGGTGGATTTATTCCTGTCGTTGAAGGGATAATCATAAGACTTTTTAAGGGAAAGGAGAAGAGTAAAAAGAATAAGAGCTAATATGGTTCATTTTCTAATCATTTCGCTTAGATACTGACGCCTGAGGGATACACTTGCATGGTCAAGTTCATTCTGGGATAATAAAATAGTCTTGTAGAATATTTTCGTCTCTATCATTGCTTTTATTTCTATAAATTGAAGATTAATGAAGATAAAATATTATCGTATTTGTAAAGCAGCAAATTTGAAGAAATTAAATGGAGTAAATCTTAATAAAAATAACAGATTTATCCAAAATCAATCATCAGGCTACTATCACTGAGGATGATAAACCTTAAATAGATGATTAATCTAAAAATAGATTAAATTTATGATTTCCTTTGGGATGGAAAACAGACCAGAATGAAATCAAGTGAAAAAATTGTAGTTGAGATTTAAGATTAAAAGATGGAATCCATTGAAACTATCTATCAGCAATTTAAGCTGACCAATAAAGGAAGTGACTCTCTTATTTTTAGACGTTAAAAATATAGCAGTCAGCTGCGTAGAATACCAAAGATCTATGAAACACTAGTTATTTGATAGAAAATTACCCTATTATTATTTTAATCATTAAAACAATTAATATAGAAGACAACATTTTAAGAGTGCTATTTCTATTGGTGCAGAAACTATAAATACTCATAATCATAATATATATTTATTATCAAATTAGCAAGACTAAATCAAGTCCATACTTCTGTATCTATTCATCATTAATTGCACGATTTCTTGATCTTCCAAACTATAATTCGCAATGCTAAATCCCTTCGCCATCGAGAAAGACATACTCAATAAAGTCGCTGCAATTAAAAAAGTTGTCAATGCTATTAAAGAAACAGTGGGGTCTAAAATTCTTTAAAAAGCCGATAGATATAACTTTGAACTCGACCAAGACATATTAGATCAATGTACAAATGTGATAGCCCAATCCACTGCCATTACAAAATGCTATGTGTGTAAAATTTGCAACAAAACATTCAATGATGGACGAAAATTAGGAGGGCATGTCTCTCGAGCCCACAAATAAAATGAAGAATATATGTCCGACTCATAATCTCTTGAAGATCTTTCCGAGAAAGAAAAGAATAGAATATCCCAGAAACATAAAAAAAGAGGAAAAAAATTATTAAATAGCTCTTTAAAACGTTTACCATAAAATATAAAAATGGATGAATAGCCAGATGCATCAGTGTTTGGATTTATGAACAGTGATTGCAATGCAGTGAAGATAGAGGAGGTCTACTACAGTTCTAGCGATTAAAAATGAAATGATTATGATCACATCAATCTTATTAATACGATTATTCAACCTTTCGATCATAATAGGATATTTGCTTAAATTTATTGATTATGAGACTGCAAGATTAATATTTAGCATAAATTTAATAATTCTTGCTTCTGTAATTATTAAGATGGAATAATCGAAATAAATTTCAGGAATAGACTCAGTCAATATTGACGAATTTATATGGTCTTAAGCAGATGATAAGTCACAGGCGGGCAAGGATAAAGACTCTTCCTTCCAGATGTATACTGTCAGTAAAACACTAAAAAATGCCAATATCTTATAGCATCTCAAACCAGACTATGGGTCTTTGGGTTAATTTATGAAGGACGTTGGTATGAGCAAAGACTTTCTTATGCACAATCGAAAGTATTTATGTCATAACTCAGAAAAAAAATGGACCAGCAAGATGATGTGTAATAGAAAAAATTAAGATCAACATTAAGAGATAAAAATTTATAAAAAGTTCTCAAGCAGGAGCATATATCTCCTTTCTAAAAAAGTATTGCTAGTAAAATGATTGTCGAAAATCTATTTTAAAAGAATTTTGGAACCACTCTAAATGCCTTTTGTTCTCAAAACTCGAAGTTATAATATGGTAAAAACAATTTTTCAAGCGTGCAAGCTTTAGGAGACATTCTGTAAGAGATCCTAAAAAAGCCAAAATAGTAGAATATTCGTAGCACTTAAATAAACAAACATGAATTACCAGTCCTCCAAAAAACAAAAGGTTAGCATTCTCACAAATAAGTGATAATAGCTGGTGCAAAATAAAAGATTAAACGAATCAAATAAATCAAGTAGCAGTATTATAGTCTAAAAAAATATGTTGTTGATGAAGACAGCTGGTATTTAAGAGAGATGCGGGATGGGAAGGAAAATGCAGTTGAATTGGAAAAGAAATACAGTAGTCACTCTCATAAAAATAGCAGCCCTCAATTTGTTATCGAAAATTCAGTTATTAACTTCAATTCACTCATCGAGCATCTTAAGCCAATTACTGCTGAAAATATATCTGTTATTAAACTTAATAGAGTGAGCATTACAGATGACACTCTCTGCTTTATGCTTGATTACTTTGCCAGATTTAGTACATCTCTTCAAGAACTTGTCCTTGAAAATATTAAATGCATCAACACTGAGAAAATCAGCCTTAAAATTAAGCAGTTTGTTTAGCTCACCAAAATAACTCGGTTAATTCTCAATAATATTGGATTAAAGAGTAGAGATTTTTGCCTTCTTTGCTTAGGAGTTGGCTCAAAAGGATCTTTCGATTACATCAGTATTAAAGACAATGATATTACTGAAGTCGCTAAGAAATGTTTGGATGTATTGAAAAAATTTCATAAGGAAACAATGTTTGATTTTTCTGGAAATCCAATTCAAAAATAGTTGAAAAATAAGCCTGGATATCAGCAATGTTTTCTCCCCTATCAATAATGATCCAATCATACTGTTATTGTTATTTATCAAACTAAAAAATATTGTGCTCCTCGAAAATTCTTTATTCAAGCTAGGTAAAATGCATTGCAATTTTATTATTTTTGGTGATTTTAAATCATTAGTATCCTATTCAGAATTACAGATATGAAAAGAAAAGGAAATATAAATCAGTTTTGCCTCTCAAAATATCGCTCGCTAAGTTATCCCAGTTTCCTGATTTAATTTTTAATTTTGTCGTTTTGTTTGAACCTATTAAATGTAATGACGGGTTCTTTCCTATAAAATTTAATCTTTCCTTGCCTTTAGGCAATTTATGTCGAATCTTCTATACTTAATTTTAGTTTAATTTTTTGGAGCTCAAGCTTACGCTTATTTTACAGCATTATATTTAGTTGTTGTTGGGGATCATCGTGTTATAACTCTTACTCAAGCATATCCAGCTTATTTTTGGCTTTATTCGCCATGATATTTGGAATAAATCTCTCGAAGCGATTGACAAACTATGAAATCGCTTTACTGTTATCTTTCTTTAAATCCTTAAATTATTTCGATTTATGTATTTATTCTCCCTACTTTGGATTTCCAAGGGATAATGTCTGGAATTATTTTTGTTCTTGATTATCGATAAAGCTCAAACGTTTTTTGTCTCTTATTAAAACATTTTTAAGTCCTTTCTTATTTTGATATTTTCGTTAGGTTGAAATTTATTTAAAGTCGGGGATTGCTCCAACTGATACGCGATACATGACATTGTTTTTATCGGTATCTTTTTCCTTCTCACTTATATCCTTTGATTTGTATCTTTATTTACCCTTTTACAGGACCTTTAATGTGCGGGTTTTGTGTGTGGATTTTTTAAGTTGTTGTGAATCAATTTCATTATAAGTTTTTTCAATAACTAACGATAAGTCTTGACTCTATGGATAAAAGATTTGATCACTTGAAAAATCTAACTTCTTTCCTTATTTTTAAAAGATATCGAAAACAATTTCCGTTCTATGTATCTCAAAGGGCCCATCTTCCTTTATAAAACTTTTAAACTCACTATCAAATTTTTTATCAAAGATAGTATTCAGTTTGATCTTAAAATCGATTTAATCTTTCTCTGGTTCTGATTCAGAACCGGACTCCTGCTCATTTTGCTGATCATATGAAATATATTCATTATAGTTTTATCGGATATTCTTTTCAGATTATTGATATTTGGGACTATTCTTGTCTAAAAAATAACGAGTTGCTATTAAGAGACTGTCTGCCATCTGAAAAATATCGAGAGGACTAAAAGATTTTGGTTGGATATTAGAACGATATCCAAACCCTGATGTTTAAATTGTAAGCACATTTTATGATCGAATTATTTTGCTGATGGTCGCCCTTGCAGTGGATTATTTATCTCTGGATAGCCCAAAAGTGCAACTGGGCATATAAAACATTGGATTTTGTGCTTGAATAAGATAGGGTAATATGCGGCAGGTATAGTTATTTTGTTTGCAAGCGTAACAAAAAAAGTTGTAATTTTTACTGTGTCCATGAAAGTCAAAGCAAATTTATATTCTCCATTTTTTATGATATGATTGTATCTTTTTTTTAATTTCGTATATCTGAGGATGGAAAATTTTAGAAGGATCTCGCCATCGTCTGTTCAAGTCCACTCCTGTAACATCACAGCGAAAATTACCATATATCACACCATCGACGTTTACCATGGGGTATATTTTAATGATGAAATTGTCTAAAAGATACTGAGTTTAGGGGTTTACTTTTAAAAGAGAACGCATCACTCCAAAAATTAGGAAAGATGACCACACTTATCCTGGATGTTGTCGAGCCATTAAAATAATCATATGCTTTTAATTATCCTTTTTTTCAGAATTTTTACTTGTAAAAGTTATCTCTGGCACTTCATTGTTACAAATCGAGTGGCAAGCAGTAGAAATAGTAACTTTTACCTTCCCGATTTTCTCTGACTCTTGTTGAATATCATAAATATCCTGAATCATTTTGGAATATGAGTATGGAATTGTAGTTGCGATCATAATATAGTCCTTATCATTATGAAATTCAATGTCGAAACTCAGAGTATACATTTTGGCCTAAGAGGTAGCACGAATATTTGATTCTTAGAAAGTAATGTTATTGCCTGCTTTATACCATCCTGATTGTCCTTTTAAAGCTTCTTTCATTGAAAATACAGCTACTTGTTGTCCATTTTTGTAGAAATTTAACATTTTTTTCTAAGTGATGGAGTAATGTACATAATTAACTATCTTGAATGTATATTTCACTCCTTTGCGAGCATTTTGAATGGAAAAATAAAACCATTGATTATACCCAAGAGTATTTGTGTCATTAGATATGAAAAGATGATACTCATGTTCATAATTTTTCCTGAATGCGCAATGGAGATTTCCACTTTAAAAACGAGAGTCAAAATATAAATCGTCTTTGCTTATGCCAGATTATTATAATTAAAAAGGCTTAATCTCTTTCCATAAGGAGCAGCTTTTATCTTCAATATTCATCAAAGGAACTTAATTTTCTTTTTTAATTACATTTGTACTTATGAATTCATTTTAGTGGGTGAGAGGTTCATTTGACTGCCGACAGTATTTTAAGGAATACTTCTAACCAATACCGTACTACTTGTAGGGATGCTCAGGAGTGTGATTCAATTTTTATTTGCGTCGGACGCTTGGTTAGGATACTTTTCCTTCATTGCGAAGAGTAAGGGGTGTATCATAAGCAAATGAAGGCTCTTTTCTAACTGAGCAAACTCGTACTTAATGAAGCCATCAACAAATCGATAATTAACTTGAAAGTTCTTGCGAGTAATGTTGGCGGTTGGTTATTTAATGGCAGCTAACTTAATTAAATGTTTCTTGACTTCCACATCACTTGGAATAAATCCTTCCTCTTAGTCTGAATATTATTTCATTCAGTTTTATTATTCATAGGTAATTCAATATTAACAGATCGAAGTTAATTGCACAAATTATTAAAACACTTTTCTTAAACACTATAAATCATACTTCCTATAAATAACCTTGCCTCCTCTATTTTCAATTAATCTTTATGTAACTATTTCAATGCTAATAGCTGTTAAAAGTCCTCAGTTTATTCACCTTTATTGATTTTTCAGTAAATTTGATGATTGTAACTGATATAATTGTTAATTATCAACTAAGACAAATTATAAAATCTATCAATAATAATCTCTTCGATAGTAGTCCAATATATAAAACTTCTTGCATCATCTTATATAATTTTTATTTAAATAGAGAATCATAATTCGGAAGAGTTCATGACATCCAAAAAATCTACACTATCACCAGTCAATCACTTTCAACCCACTCCCTTAATTTCAAAGAGGCCATCGGCTCTGGCAACCAATGAAAAAAAAGATTGCTTCAGTTTTTTATGTCCATAATGCGGAGAACAAACGGAAAATGCCACTCAGAAAGTAATAGGACGAACTGCATTAGCTTGGTGTGCTTGTCTATTTTTAACAGTGGGAGTTTATGGACTTTGCTTATATCCACTAATCACTGAAGACTGTAAAACTACTGAACATGTTTGCGTGAAATGTAAGGCAGTAAAGCACAAAATTTAACCCCGTTGTTGTTGATTGTTTTTTATTTTATTTTAAGTATTAAGTATAAGTAATTGTTAAATTTTAATCTAAAGTAAAAAGCAATGAATCATTTACACTGAATCCTAGAAATAAGACTCTGGTTGGCCAAACGTGAGACATATTTCTCCAAGCAGACAAGATAAGAAAGACTGTTTCCAACTTTTTTATTGTTACTGACCATTTCTGCTCCATGATCACAGATTATTTCTCTTAATATCTTGCAGTTCTCATAGTTCCGTCGTGTTTAACCTCCAAAAATTTCTTTAATGTGGGCCATAGTCAAGTTAATACTTTTTTTTTGCCATTTATCAATCTCAGCCTTAGTGCTCTCATAGTATCTTAAATTTGTATAGATTGGTTCATATTCATTGAGGAATTTATAAAAAAATAACAGGATAAATTTTGGCACATTCCCATTTTTTTTCAGCACATTGTTTAGGGAAGGATGAAATATTTTGCGTCTCTTGATTTTAGAAATTCTCTTTTATGGGATGCGTTCATGGGTAGTATTCAATGAGATATTAGCCTCAAAATCTGAAGAAGAAACACCTGAAGATCTTTCTAGTGTCAAAAAGTCATCTGGATCTTAAAAAGGCTTCGATTGTCTCTAAAGAAACATGGATTCACTCATCATTTTAATTATCTAATTATTATAGAATTAAGTATAATGCTTTGGATATAAATAGGTGGCAAAACATTGATTCAAAAAATCATCAATTCAGTTTCTAAAGAGCTATTGTATGATCCATAAAGAAGAATGTCTTTTCACTTTCTATAAAATCAACAAAAATTTATGCTAAAACAAAATGATTAAAATTATACTTAATACTCCCCACAAATACAGAATAATAAAACTACCTGTCTGACCATGGATAAATTCTAATCAACTTAATAAATTGAAAAATAATGAGAATATTAAATCCAAGTGATTAACAATCTTGGTGAAGCTGGTAAACTTAAAATATTAAATCGTTCTTAATTGTTTGACTACTTATGAAAATAATAGATATGAATACTGATGTATATTGATAAAATATTCAATAGATAATGATACTTTCCATCTTTTATTATTTCAAAGTCTGATAACGTTATATCAATCAATTCATCAATCACACTTCTTTGCAGCATCCCTTATTTTTATTTGATTTAAATGTAGTATCTTGCTTTAGAGAAAATTTCTCAGTCGTCTAACGAAGTTTAGCCGGTTGTTGATTCTGAGGCTATTCCTTATCTACTTTTTCATTGACGACTGGCAAACTTTTTCCGTTTTAACAATGGTCAACTATCATATCGATAATACAATTAAAAAGCTAATCTAATTTTTTACCCTGCTTAGCAGATACTTCAAAATTCTTGCATTTATATTTGCTGGCTTCAAGTTATCCCTCTTTTTTGGAAACTTACCTCTCGTCTTGCAGGTCTGCCTTATTACCCACAAACACTTTAATAGCATCTTGCATTTGATGCTACTAAAACATGCTGTTCCATATTTTGATATTTTACAAAGATGCCTTCCTAGTGATGTCGTAGACCATGACTGCACAATGTGCATCTTTCATATAGTTTGGAATTAAACTTCGAAACCTCTACTGTCCTGCGGTATCCCACAGTTGAATTCGAAAATGCCTGCCGCTTCGAGTCACATTTTTGATATGAAAATCAATACCAATAGTCGGCTGAATGCAGATACAAATACATTGAGACCTTCTTAAAATTTGTCTTTTATATACTTCTCAATGATTGAAGATTTGCCGACTGACTGATCACCAAGAAAGATTATTTTGAATTTAGTTCGACCACCTCCAATTGTGCTTGATGACACACTCATTTAACTTATATAAAACAGATTGTCAGAATTTTTGAGGATAAAATCGGAATCAACATTAGAAGTTTAAACCATATACATAATAAAGTATAACGATGAAGCACTCTGCAAGAAAAAACATGACTTATCAAGTATCAACATTATGCCTTATATTATCAATATGATGGAATAATCTAATAAATTGTTCAGCATAATATTACTATTCGATTGAATAGGCCAGAGAGACGTATAGGATAATTACAAATCGTTCAAATCAATTTTATTATTCATAAATTATTATGACAGACAATCGATCATAGGATAACGAAGAAGTAACTATCAAATAAATTAGCATCGTTTTCTCAATATTAGAATCATCATCGAGTAAGCTGGCAAAACTGCTGAATAATTGGTTGAATAAGTCGACGTGTCCGATTGCCTCGATGAGACCGGAAACCTTTACATACGCAAATTGGTCTTGCTGTTAAAACAGGACTACAATTTTAGTCTCGAAAGTACAAACCACATCATTTAGATAAGGAAATTTATTATTATTTGTTGAGTGGAGATATTTGGGTCAACTGCGGCATTGATCCTGTGAGCGAAGAAATGAGGGTGAGACAGTAAGATTGGGAAAATGTCGAACTGATTATTAGAGGCAAAGACTTAGGAGTGTCTCTTGTTCACAGGCTGATGTCGTTCTAAAATTTAAGCACAGGAGAGTAGAAGGATCGAACTTGCGCTGATTAAATGGCCGAAAAGAGTAAATGCCGTCGGACTAAATAGAGAAGAATAGGCCACATAATAGACAAAGTTATATAGTGGCGCAAATTTTACTCTGGAGTCATTAATGAAAAAAATCAGCAAGTGAAATATTCACTGGAAGATGCCGCTCGGGAAGTCAAGATTTCAAAGAAAAGCCTAGATGATTACTTGTTTCAAATTCGATTCGGACAGCGTTATGGTTTTAATTTCAACGAACACTACAATGATAAAGTAGGAGTCTTGAGAGATTTTGTGAGACAGAGAAAGAAAGTGGATAAGACTGAAGTAAAGAATAGAAAAGTTCAGCAACGCCAAAATTAGAGAGAGGAGTAGTGACTGATTATTTATTTAGTCTTTGGCTTAATATTGCAAAAGTTAAACAATAGTGATTTTGACTTCAAGCAATATAATTCATGAGTGATAAATTAAATATTTTAACTTCCATGATCATTTTAACTAAATTTTTATTGATGAATTTATAATCTAAAATGAACGTAGGGAAGCATCGATCGAATAGTAGCTATTCAATAGAAAAAGATAATATGAGAAAAAGGATTATCTCAACTACTATCCTGCAACCGTAGATGGTTTCTGAGCCAGTCATTTCACCTGTTCACCTCCATCGCGCTTAATCATTGACTTAAAGTGAGCCAAGCAAGGCGAGTATTGATAGGAACATAAAATTTCAGCTTGATCAGTTGGAAAGAAGGATGGTATAACTTCATGCTGATGTCCGTTCAGCTCGGCAATAACTACGAGTAAAAATAAAGCTAGTTAGGAGTTAAATGAAAGAACATCGATGCTTAAAAGTACTCTTGTCTATGATTAACTATATGTGATCAAAGCTGACCTGGATAATAAGATAAATGGAGTGAATCATCTTGTTTACTCAGTGAAAGCCTGCAGTTAAGAGAGAAATCTTGAAATAAGATCTGGATGTAATAAGTTATGGGAACAAACTGAATAACTTAGAGGAATACTATTTAATTTATAGATGAAGATAGAGGTGGTGGAATAAAAAATGGGTTTTTCCTGAAGATTATTTATATTTGAATGCCTGTATTTTTATAAATTTAATCAAAGCGCTAATTATACCGCTTAAATAAATCTTTATAAATTTAGTGATTTTATATACTCAATAATAAGGGTGAATTCGGAAGCCTATATCGGAATTTAAATATTTATAAAAAATCAAGAACGGGAAGGCGATATTTTGATAAAACTTTGGTTCCTCTATCAATCTAATTTATTTTAATTTGAAATTTATAAATCAAGTAATTCAGACTATACTTAGTTCAAAACTAATAAGTTAAAGAAGGTAACTTCAGAATATTTGACGCAAAAAGGCTCCCAATTAATATTCTAAGCTTTGCTGTTGGAAACAAACTCCATTTTATCAGGGATAAAGACAAATAGCTTACTTTTTAAATATTTAATTCACAATATTATAACATTTAAAGATGAAGGAATATAGAATTTTCAAATGAGTGAGTCGTAATAGCTGCAAAGCTCTTCTCGACTAAGTTTATTGTCATGTTGAGAGTTGCATTGAAGAAGCAGCCTTTTAACTGATCTCAATGTTATAAAAAGGCCAGCTTTGCTGTTTTAATCAAAATCTGTTAGCATTTGCAAAATTTCATCTTCTTAGAGGTAGTGAGCATTTTTTTTGCTGTATTTTTCAAACATAATATTGACCATAGCCTCGGATTATTTTTGATATCCTATTTTAGTGAGAGATCTTGATACCAAAGGTCTTTCTGATGAATGGGGGTCCATACTGGGCAAAGAAATAGCGGTCCTAATTAATTTACCTTATTTTTTTCCTGCTAATTGAATCATGAGATAAAGATAATATTTAATTATAATGCAATATAATTACCTAAAGTAAAACCTCCTTTTTTATGGATCGAAAAATGGATGTCATACAAATTAAATCATCTTCATATTTATGAATAAACCCTATAAAATCATTAGAATTTATCAACATTATTTTTAAGAAATTGCTTTGCAACCATTGAAACGATTTGTTTGGTCATCTCCCAAATTTATTTACAAACAATATATGAATGCTATTGAAGATAACATGCCTAATAAAATGCTTATTCTAACTAAAACAAATTAAAATAATCTAAATTTCATAAAAATATATGTGATGAATCACCTTTATTAAATCATAAAATTCATCATAAAAAATATGAAGATCTGGTTCATACTAAAATTGAATTTCAAAGTCATTTATTAAATGAAAATATTATTGCTATTCGGCACTATTTTTTGCAGATTTAATGAAGATAATCAAAATAATCTTAATTATTTTATTAGAATATTTAAGTTATAGTTTTAGTTTCATGACTATGACGATAAGACTATTTTATAATATTTGAAGGCATTAACATAATATCAACCATAAGTTGAAGGGAAAGTGGTGGAAACAAATAATATCAAATTTCATAATTACTATTTTGATATTCACATCGATAAGCGTGATTTTATTAATGACTGAAGCATATAACTATGAAATAGAGGTTATTTAATAAAGACAGTAATATAAAATAGCTATGATTTCATTAACTATGATATTTATAAACTATTAATATGAAGGAAGATGATATGAAAGAACCGCCGATCAATAGAGATAACCAATCATAACTCAGTGAATCTGCAGTTTCACTTGAAATGTTTGCCAAGGCAAATAGATCCATAATTGTGAAGAATAATAAAGCATTTGCTGTTGGGTTGTTCTCTTTACAGCTCTTCCTTATCTTAATGTTCGGTGTTTTCATTCGCCCAACGCCTTATGTTAACAGTCTATCTTATAATAACACTACACTAGATGGGTTAGATAACGGACTGGTCACAGCAGTGGGAGCTGCCTTGCTTGTGTTAGTAGGTATTTAGTAAAATATCATAGGATTTGGGCTGTATTTTTCTTATCTTAAAAACACGCTTTGGTCTGGACTAGGCTTTAACTTTCTCATTACGGTTATGGTTTTTCAATACTATTTTTTAATCAACGGATTTTGGTCGAAGGCCAATGTTCAAAGTTCAGATTCAAGTTTTAGTGGAACCTACATTCAAGCTTATCTATCAGATGAAAATGGAGATATATCAAACGGAGGAACAGATACTCTTGGGGCAACGGCAGTTGGTGCCTTCAAATGTGCTTTATCAATGTGTATTGCTTTTGCAGCAATTGGGGGTCGTGGAGGACCTCTCTAGGCATTAATTATAGTAGTTGTTGGGGTAGTCACTTATGAACTAAATCGTCAAATTTTATCATTGTTTTCAGTTAACGTGGGAGGAACCATGACAGTATTTTAATTTGGAGGATTTTACGGAACTACCATAGCTGTTTTACTGAGATTTACATCTCAAAGTACCGGCCTTAAGCATCATAAAGAATATGTCAGTCAAAAGTTTAATGTAATTCTGTCCTTGGTGGGAGCTGCCTTTTGTTGGGTATTTTTTCCTGCCATCAACATGGATATTGCCACTACTCTTTTTATTTATTCAAATGGTGGTATCAGTACAATTTATTGTATTTCTGCTGCAGTGGCCACATCCATTGCTTTCTCGCTTATTCTTAACGGAAAATTAATGTTTAGAGATGTAATAACTGCTCCAATTGCTGGTGGAGTTGTTATCGGAAGTGCTGCAATATACATTTATAACCCTTTAGAGTCTCTTCTCTTCGGCTTTGCCGCTGGAATTTTGCAAGTTCTTTTCAACAAAATTGAAAAGAAAATTGGTTCCCATCCTCTCTGGTCAAATGGAGTCTTCTTCCTATTTGGAGTGCAAGGTTTCCTTGGAGGTATTTTCTCATCTGTAATGAGAGCTGTAAACAAAACTTCTGCAACATATTCAGGATCTTATGCTAGTTTAATTACGAAATATGTTTATAATCAAAGAGGCCAAATTTCTGCAGCCTTTACCACATTGGGAATCAGCATTATAACTGGAGTTTTTACATATATCTTCATCAGATTGGTAAATGAAGAACAACCTTAAGACTTTTATCATGACAAAACTTATTGGATAATGAACGACGATGGTATTTCCAATCGAGAATAAATTGGTCCTGTGAGCGAAATGGCTTTTTCGGAAAATCCAGACAATAAAAGTGAAAATCATAATTGATGATGGTCAATCCTCTATGAATATTCATATTGATTTAATTTTATTCACATAAAAAGTATATCATTTGAGTTCTGCTAATTAATTGTATGGAGCATATGCAATATGTGAGTAATGACATCTCAATATAGCTGACATAATGAATTGATGTCTAATTATTCGTTTGTTAAATTTTAACGAATGGTGAGCTAGTCCACCTGACTTATAATTAATATCAGATTAAAAAGATAAATAAATAATAACTACTCGAGTCGACTAATGAGCAAAAACACTTTAATAAATATCTTTTTTGATCAGGGTACATAAAAATGTGAGAGTAAGCCATAGATGGCCTCTAAAAATAAAATCAATTGGAAAAGATAACTGAATTCTAAACAAAAGGAAGCAATTTCGCCCAGTGGAAATGCTGTAAAGGTAACACAATTTAACTCGTTGATTGTAATTCCAAACTAAAAGATATTACGTAAGGGATGTCAAACTGCATCTTCATCCTGTCCCTACAAAAATTTTAATATTAAAAAGATCAGTGAATTCTATAGCAAAGAAATTAAAAATGATCATAAAAATATTCAAACTCAATTCAAATCAAATAATTAATGTCCATATTCTTTTCTTAAAAGCAGAAATTTTAAAAAGAGATAAAGCATCAATAAATAAATACAAAAATCGTTTATTACGACCAAATATATTTTGAAAAGGTCAGCCCCCAAAAATGATCTATTAACTACCAGCTTGAATTCATCAAACCAGTGCATGACAGCAGTAGATTTCATCATTGATAATGATAAAATTAATGGCGATTTGGAAGTAAGTGAATAGATCGTCCATGATAAAAGTAAATAACTGCTTTCACAAGCAGAAATAAAGGCCAGCTAGCCAAAATATAGAAGCAACTTTAAAATCAGCATTGATGTGCTCAGTAATAAAGATTCTAAAACCTAAATACGAAACTTTTCAGCCTCACCTCGTAAGAATTATGCAATCCGTTTAAACCAACAAAAGAAATATCAGTAAACATTATAAAAGGAAAAAAAGGAAATGCTTGAAATGAAGAAAGAACTAAATAAAAATTATGCCAAGCCGTTTTTTCCTCCAGAAAATATTACTGCTTTCTCATATATCATATATGAAACTAATCAAAATAAAATTAATAAATTACACAAAAATAATTACAAAAAATAAGAAGAAATTACAGATTTTGTAGAGATTCGGAAGATGTTCTTACATAGCCACCAAGTTATTGCCTCCATGAATAGCAGAACAGCTGTTTAAATCGCTTCACTTACTAAAATTATGACTTGTGTTGTTGCTTTAGATCTTGGAAGAAGATATTATCTTCAACTTCATTCCGAATTTACTACGATTGGATTATTTGAACAAAATATTGGTGGTACTTCAGCAAATATCAAAAAAGGATAAATCTATTCAATATAGCAACTTCTCTATGGTCTGATGCTGCCAAGTGGAAATGATGCCAGTCTTGCAATTGCTGTGTGGGGAGGAAAACTATTGCTGGAGGAATAGTATCTTAAGAAATAGAGGTAGAGCCTTCTGAAAAATTCCTTAAGTAATAGAGAAGAAAATCAAAAAATACACTTTAAGAAACGTGAATCATATTAAAGATTTGTATTAGAAATGAATAATAAGGCGAGTGAGTTAAACATGTAAAAGACCAGATACTGCAATACACATGGACTCGCAAATCCATAAAACAAGTCCTGTGGGTTCGATCTTTGTATTTTGTGTGAGCATGCGATGAACATTAAATAATTTACGACAATAGTTGGATGTAAGATATATTAATCTGAGATACAGATTCAAATCGATGAAAATATAAATATAAGAAGGAACAAATAATATGATAAGGAAAGTACACAATCATTAAGAATAAGGAAATAGGAGAACACCAATAGAGAACTTTAAATGGAAGAGATGAAGGATGTTGGGGATATCATTTAAAATTTTGCTGAATAAGAATAGTAAAAAAGCAGCACTTAGGAAAAGGTTTTACTAACAAGAACCATTAAATGGTAATTTTTAAAGTATTTAGGTCGAATACACATCAACTACTTCAGCAAAAGTCGTGTATTTATACGGGAATCAAAACTGGAATTACAAATACAGCCGGCCCTTGTCTGGCTAGTTGCATTGAAGTTAAGAGTAGAATGTTTATATTAATAGTCTTAAACTGTAAAAGTATGAAACATCGCATGAAGGATACATAAAATCTTCGAAAATGGTTGTTCCATAAATAGTAAATAAAATAGGGGTAAAAAATTGATCAAATAATTAATGAAGAAGGGTGCTTGTGATCATTATCTATATTGTTAATATGTGCTTGGTTCTAAATAATATTTATTATTTATCTTATCATTTTTGTGAATTATTTCAATACAATGTTATAAGATAGATATAAAGGAACTCTCTTCAAGAGATAAACTAAAAAAGAATAGCCCTTATCATAAAGATTTTTAATATTTTCTTTTTTATCAACAAGACTTCATTCATTATAATTTTAAGATCCTAATATAAAAGTTATGGACGCGAAACTGTCTCCTGCAGCCAAGAAACTCATGAAAAAACTCTTTAAAAAATCTGAAGCAAGTGGCAAAGACCACTATATTCCTGATTTAAACTAAAAAGCCAATTCTTTGTTTAATCAGCAAAAATATTTTGAAGCACTCGGATATTATGAATTGGCAGCACATTTTGCTTCATCAGAGCCCAGTGCTTGGAATAATCTTGGGAATAATTACTTAATGCTCAATGATCTAACAAAGGCTCTCGAATGCTTTCAAAAGGTAATTGCCCTTGATAAAAACGATTTTAATTGTTTGGTAAACATCGGAAACTGCTACGCTACTTGGAACCAGCCAGATTCAGCTATCATATACTATTTAAAAGCTGCTGTTGTGGATATGAAATCAATAGTTCCCTTGAAGAGTTTGGCTGAGATTTATAAACGAAAGCAGCATTTCGATTCCGCCCTAATTTTCTTGAATCAATGTTTATTTCTTGACCCAAAGAACGTCCAAATTTTAACGGATGTGACAATGATTTATTTATTGCAAAATAAAATGGAAAAAGGATTGGAATGTTTAAAGAGGGTTTTAAACATTGACCCCATGAACCAAATGGCGCAGATGATAATGCTCAAATTAAAAGAGGAAGGCAAAATTTGATTTTATGATGGATTGATATTTTTCATAATTTTATTGTGAGAGTCAATTATTTTTATATTTTGTCCTTTATTTAGTATTTAATTTATATTTTCACAAATTGAGTTCCCATTTACATTGCAAGGTTCTATATTCATATCCTTTTTTGCGATTATATCAATAATACAATGTTATAAGATAGATATCAAGGAACTCTCCAAGAAAGATAAACTAAATGAAAAATGAATTTTAAGTGAAAATTTTAATTATTCTACAAGAATTAAATATATTATAATATAAGAATACTATATGCAAAGTTTTTATGTTCTTCAAAAGTTAGTGGCAGGTGAATATATAGTCAATACCATTTTAAGTTTTCTACTTCCTAGTGCGCGGAAAAGATATGAATAGCTTATAGAAAGCCTTAAAGAAAATTTTTGTACTGCATAAAAGAGATTGTATGAAAAACCCTAAAATCTTAATGAAGAAAGAGTAAAAAACGAAGTCCAAGAAGCAAGAGACAAAATGGAAAAATTATACAACCAGGCTGGTTAAATTCTCGAAAAATTACCATAAATGTGTGGGTTCTTCGATTTTTTGACTGATAATAAAAACCGAAGGGAAACAATTACAGAAAATTGTAAAATAATTCGAAAGATCCTCCAAAACTTAGATTAAAATCTTTGTCAAAACTATACTAAATATGTTACATCTAATTTAGGAAGTTCGATTTGTCGAATGAATGCCTTTTTTACCATCACTTTTTTAGCCAGATTTGTTCAATTCCTAGTGGCAGGTATTATATTTTTCGTGAGTAGTGGCTTATCAGCTCTTATTTTCTTCCTGGATTTTTAAATAATTCTGCAAATTTCTAAAACGTTTTCATTGACATATATACTGGATTCAATATTAAAGTAAACTAAAGAATTGCGTCAATAGGTCGAAGTTATGTTTGAGAAATTTAAAAAATAGGAAAATCGGAAGGAAAATGGTTGGAGAAAGCCTCTTTGATTATTGTAAGGTTCTGTTTCTAAATTATTAAATATTTAAATAAATCCCACGAAGTGAGTTCCTATTTACATTGAAAGGTTCTCTATTCATACCTTCTTTTTTTTTCCGACTATATTAATATAAGATAGTTAGATATTAAAGAAACTCTTCCAAGGATAAACTAAATAGATGTTGATAAACTTAGAAGATCAACAAATGTGGCTTATACAAATGTCTTTATTAGAATAAATAAAATGGTTAATACAAAGCAGCGATAATTGTTGATAATCACTTCATGATGATAATTTAGCCAACCAGCGATCAATTATATTAATATTATATTGCCACTATATTTTTGACTGAGTAATTTAGATAATTTTATTAAAATAATGAGCATTATTTATTTGATGACTATTTAAAATAAGTAATTGCTAAAATATAGAACAATATCATCAAATAATAAGAAAGTCAATTTATTTTGGATATTTGTATTTTAAAATTTTGAAAGATGAGATTTGACAGAGTCTCCTTTAATTTGAAATCAGTTTATTTTTATTTATCCTTTTATTCAGAATAGCAACTTTTATAGCAGCTAACATTTTTATTCACTTTCCAAGGCTTTCTATTTTTGCTAGTAGTTTCTCTTCTCTCTTTATTTGATTAAATATTTTTTATATATTTATAGTATCGTTAAGACTGAGACTAAAAAATAGGCATAGTTGAAACTCGTTTTTTCTTCCCCACTACCAAAACACTACCATTATCTTTTTAACTACGGAAATTTGCTTTGAAATTGGATTTGTTTGCGACAAAGACTTTGTTACTCTCCACCGTATTAAAAATGCAATAATCTGAGGATAACCTCGAGTATCTTTCCACACTTTCTGAGTGTTGGGTTTGAAGAGATTTATAATTTCTCCTTTTAAAAAAGTTATCTTTCTTCTTTTCCATAATACCATTGATTTTAGTTTAGTTTTTTACTGGTTTGGCTTGGTTATTAAAGAGATGATGATTGGCTGACCAAATATGCTATTCATCAACTTATCCGAAATCATGCAGATAGGATATTTAAAACAGTTGTTATGTGGCCATCTGTTCCTCCGTTTTTTATATCTTAATGATTTTTCGTTTTTTAATTCTTTGCGTATTCATGGCAAACTGTATTTTATTATAAATAGATAGATTTACTTCGACTGTTTTCACTGATAATCTCATAAAGAGAAATACCCTTCAAGATAACATAATTTGTCAGCACTTCTTCTTTATAGTTTAACAAAATGTTTCGTTATAGGGAAGTAGCTTCAATTTTGTTAATTTTAATATTAAAATTATAGAACGCGGATGAAGAAATACATCTAAGATAAATTAAACAGCGAAGTAGAACATATTCTAAATCTTCAATCCTTAGTAACATTATACGATCGTTAAAATTCATATCTCAATAAGCAAATCGTCAATCTACTCAAATAAAATAAATCTCTCAAGATCGATAGTATAAAGAATAATATCATTAATCGGTATCCTTCTAAGATTCTAGAACGAGAAACATAGGTAACTCAGTGCACAATGAAGAGAAATAGCAGTAAAAAAAATGTGAATAAATATAGATATCAAACATAAGTATCCGCCAATTCATAAATCAGCAAAAAAGATTAATAAGTTCAAGTCAGCGACTTCACAGTAGAGACAAGTGATCTAAAAACTGATAAAAAATAAGACAATGCAAAAATAATCACAAAAGATCCCATTTCATCAGTTCAAGATATTGAAGCATTCTCATTCGGATAGAACACCCAAAGATAAGCCGATTCAAAAAATGCAAGGCTATAAACCAATCATCTCGATACTGAATAAACAATGAAAAAAAGTCAAAGTAAATAAATTCTAATCAATCCCTTTATATCGAATGAAAAATAGAAACAACTCAAATAACCAACAAAAAGAAGTCACAGCATAAACTTTTAATATATTAAACTGAAAACTTTACCAAAGGAAGAAGAGCCTCCCAATAAATTGATTAAACAGAAAAGAGAGGTGTCAATAGCATTTAATCAAAGACCTCGGCAAAGTCACCATTTAATTAATCAATCCCCTCAGATTATTCCCAGCAGAAGCGAAAAGTCATTGATGAAGACTTCCTCTGTAATCATTAAAAATAAGCTTGAGAGCCAATAATCAATATATTTGGGGAACCAATACCAAAGTACATAAAAGCGTAAAAAGTTCATCTCGATAATGTCAACAAAGTTGTCTGTTTTTCCTCTGAAAACTGAAGGAGCAGTCCGCTATTGCTGTTGATTGTATATCTATATTTCTGACGCAATATCAAACAGTCAGAATTATATCTTTACGTGCGCACACATCGATTTGAATATATTCACATATTAAAATGGATTAGTCACTCAGTGCCGTCAGCAAGCAGTAGCTTGCTACCTTTGAGAAATACTTGACTAACTTCTGGATGTTCCTTAGCGTGTAGCAGGATAAACTTCAGTCAGAACTGAAAAAGGAACGCAACAGTGAGAATATGACTAACTTTGCCAGCGACTACGCGCTGAGATTTATGATCTTGCAGAAGAGTTCAGAAGGCAATGTTAGCCTCTAAATGGAGTGGACCCCTGACATGTTAGCCAGTTGCAGTGTTCTCCTTATTAAGAAGAACAACTTCAACATCTACAAGGACATCAACATCTTTAAAATATCAGAAATGCTGCAAGTACATTTTAATATATTCAGGTTGTCAATCTCGACTTTCAAAACGAATCAGACCCTCTCAACGTCTCCTTTCAATACATCAACAAACTTATGATGCCCATGCTCGGGCTGTACAAAAATGAGTTTGAGAAGAAGTCCACCTCTGACAAAAATACTTTTAACAACATCATGCGCAAGGTCAATGAACTGAATTTCAGTATTGCACAATGCCAAGAGATGGTTACAGTTCCCGAAGTAAAACTTGAAATCAATACCAAAATAAAAGAAATTATCACCAAAAAAATGATTGAGAAATATGAAAAATAGCCTGATCTGATTACTTCTTAGGAAACAGCGAGATTGGGTGAGGACGTAACCAAGTGGAACAGGGACATTGATGCTTTGCTGAAGCATCAGTTTGATCTCATGAGCTCCACAACCCTACAAGAACAGATTTATTGGAGTTCTTATGTTGCCTCCCTCAGAGATGTTTAAAACCAGATTCAAACTGATGAGGTTAAACTTATTATTGGACATTTGAAAAGGAAGAACAAATTTCATTTAACCACTGCTTTTGAGTCAGTATACGCCAGTCTCAAGAAAATGACTGAGAAGGCCACCGATATCAACGGATTCTTCAAATAACTGAAATTTCAAGAGTTAATGACTTGTCAATCAATCGATGAACTGAGCAACATTTTGGTGCCACTACTAAGCCAAGTAAAAAAATTAACCAACGCCAGAGAGGGATATGACATAAAACGAGTCTATCAATTGATTGAAGTTCTAAGCAAGGATATCGCCAATCAAATGTTAAAAATATTAGGTGAGGAGAACTTGATGTTTAGCTCTTTTAATAATTTCAAAAGTTGGTTCGAGAAGGCAGAAGAAGTTTTTAGAAAATTTGAAGACAGCATGAGCTCCTTTATGACCAAATCATCTAAGAGTAGCAGTATTAGTAAAATTGTATCAAACACAACTTCCCAAATCAAGACAACCTACCATTACAATCCCCTCAAGGGAAGGTTGGAACAGCTTTACAGAATCCGTGAATTATATTTCAAACTGAAAAGTGTAATTGAGGATATTATTACTAAATCCAACGAAAAAGACTTTTTGTCCACTTCCAATATTGAAGAAGGCTACAATCACTTCAAGGGAATCAATGTTCTCGATACATCTAAGGAAGGAGAAGAAGCTCTCATACAAGCCGAGAAACTATTCAATGCTCAAATTGATGTTGCTGAGAATTATATTACAAAAAAATTAAGGGAAAAACTTGGAGGTTCATCAAATGCCAGTGAAATGTTTAGAATTTTCTCCAAATTCAACGGACTCTTCTTCAGGCCAAGAATAAAATCTGCTATAGAAGAATATCAAAGTCAATTATTGAAAACTGTCAAGGAAAGCATCAATTTACTGGATAAAAAATATTTACAATCTTATGTTGATACCTAAAACGTAAAAATATGTAACGTGCGCGATATTCCTATGAAGGCTGGTTCTATTGTCTGGGCAAAGCAAATTAAAAATAAACTTTAAAAATACAGCGAAAAGATAAAATAAATTTTGATGTAGAACTGGGCTGAGCATCCTTAGGGTCGAGAGTGCAAGAACAAAATCGATGCTCTGCTGAAAAAGCTAAATAATAGTGAGAATCTAATGAAGGAGTGGGATAAGTAGACATCAGTTGTTCTAAAATCTAATGAACTTAATAAAAAACAGTTGTTTAGGCTCATCAAGAAAAACAAATATGAAGTGGCAGTCAATTTCGAAATTAAATACATCAATCTCATCAAAGAAATTAGGAGTTTTGACTCCATTCAACCCAAAAAATCGAGTGTACTATGGACTGGGAAAACTCTTATTGACTTTTATCCATTTGTGGTATCTCTTCAGGAGTCCATTCACTCTTACCATCAGGTTTCTGCTAAGATAGATGAAAAGATTATAAAGCTCGTGGCGTAAAAGAAGAAAGCAGTAATGAATTGCATAAATTAAGGCTTCAATACTTTCTGGAACTAAAACAACAAGAACGTTTAAAAATATTCTAAAAATTTGGCAGAAGTGGTGCTATAGCTACATTAACTACAGAGTCTTGTATGCGAAAGGTATGAGGTCATTTCATCAACCATCCAGTCTTTTACCACTTGTCCTTTGAAGGAAGAAGTCCTCAACGAAAAACTAAAAATTATTCAAGAAATAATTGATGACTTTAGTAAAAAAGAAGTGTCAAATTTACACATTTGGGTACCTGAGCTAAATTCTCATCTCGAGGGAATTTTCGTCAAAAGATTATAAACCTTAATCAAAGAATGGGTGAACTAATTTGTTAACTTTACCAATTCCTAAGAACAGGAAGACAATAAATTTAACTTTATCACTGAAGGAATGCGGCTGTAACTCAAATCATAAAACAATGTCTTCTTCCTGGATCCTCCTCTTGAACATGCTAAATTTATATGGACTCAAGAATTTCATCGAGTGGTGGGTATTGTATGCTCTCTGCCAAGGCTCTAATCCGATAAATACGCAGGCGTGTTAATTAAAAAATAGAAGGGTAAATAAAACTATGAAAATGTTCTCTTCAAAATTAACCCTTAAATACTTGAGAATGCTTACAAAGACATTTTCACGATTTTCAAAAGCTCTGATGAGTACATTAAAATATGGTTTAACTACTAAGCACTATGGATCATTGACGCCAAGAAGATTTATTAAAGGCTTGGAGACGACATCAATAAATGGCAAGCACTTTTGAATGAAATCAGATAAAATAGGCGAACTTTTGACAACAGTCAAACTTAAAAATCTTTTGGCCCTATCATCATTGATTATCGTCTGGTACTCAACAAGATCAACACTAAATATGATTCATGGCATAATTAGATTTTGGGTCACTTTGGATAGAAATTCTCAGAGACTCTAAAGACATTTTTCAATAACCTCCTCGCTGCTAAAAATAAATTATAGAAAATTAACTTCCAAAATTTGTCGGCTGATATTGTAGAGATGGTGAATGAATTTCAAAATATTAAAAAGAAGTATAATGAATGGTCCAAATAAGTCGAAAAATTTGACAGCTCAAATAAGTTATTGGAAAGACAAAGATACAAATATCCTGCTGACTGGCTAGAGTTGGACAAAGTCATGATAGAGTGGTCCAATTTAAGACAAATTTACAATAGAAAAGCAAGTCAACTCTAAAGCTAAATGGACAGACTAAAAGAAAAGGTACTGTCAGATGAGAAGCATATCAACTAAAAGATTAGCTAAATTGAGACTCAATGGAACAGAGAAAAACCAAGCAGCAGTGCTGATATTATACCCAAAGATGCCCTAAATATTCTTGAAGGCCTGAATACAAGGACAATCAATGTAAAAAATAGTTATGCTCGATGCTGCGAGGCAAAAGAATTGTTGGGGCTCTAGCCTGGAAATCTTCAGAAGTTATAAAATTTAAGATAAGATATTGAACTGCTAAGAGAAGTCTGGAATCATTTGCTCATTGTCTGGCAGCCTTATGAAAGTATTAGAGACACTCTGATCACAGCTGTGACTCGCATGAAACTAAAATAAGTCGAAACTGAGGCTGCTAAATAGCTGAACAAAACTCCGGCTAAGTTGAAATCTAATGAGCCATTTGAGGCAATGAAACAAAAAGTGGGCATTCCAGGAGGAAGCTATTATTTGATGAACAAAAAGATTGTTGAATTAAAGGAAGAATGCATGAAACACCGACACTGGAAAATATTATTGAGCAAATTGAATATCACTGTGCCTCAAAATTAGGTGACATTCGGCAGGATATGGAAAGCTGATTTGAACAGAAATTAAACCACTTTTAGAGACATCATGTCCATTGCAATTGGATAAATGGTGCTAGAAAATATGTTGGCAAAAGTTAAGGAAATATGGCTACCCAAGGAGTTTGAGCTAGTAAGATATCAGGGAAAATGTAATTTGATCAAGGGGTGGGACTAAATGTTCGAACAACTAGACGAGGACCTCAACAACTTAGCGAGTATGAAGTTATCTCAATTTTATCGTACCTTTTAAGAAGAAATCGTGCAGTGGGATGACAAGTTGCAAAAAGTTAGGATTACTCTTGATATATGGATTGATGTGCAGAGAAAATGGGTTTATCTCGAGAGCATATTTTTAGGGTCATCAGATATCAAAGAAATGCTCTTCAATTAGTATACTCGATTCAAGGGTATTGATGCCGAATTTACCTCACTGATGAAGAAAGTCTCATCTAAGCCCAATATAATAGAAACCATGAATATTCAGGGTCTTCAAAAAACATTGACTAGAATCATCGACATGTTGTCTAACATTCAAAAGGCTCTGAGCGATTATTTGTAAACTCAAAGAGCTGCCTTTGCCAGATTCTACTTCGTGGGAGACGAGGATCTGCTCTAAATTATTGGTAATAGCAAAGATGTAGCAATTGTCCAAAAGCATTTTACAAAGATGTACGCTGGTATAACTGCTCTCCAAAACAAAAAGACATAGACTCAAGATTTAATTCTAAGGATGTCCAGTAGATAAGGCGAGGTTGTTGATTTCAAAAAGCAAGTCAATATCACCGAGGACCCTAAAATTAATGTCTGGCTCACTAAAGTGGATAATGAGATGAGATTTTCGCTGGCCACATTTTTGGAAGAGGTCATGCAAGATATTACTAAAGTAGAGGAAGAGGAAAAGCAGAATCTTAACGAGGGTCTTTTGAAGATTATTTAAAAGAATCCTGCACAAGTGGTGCTACTCGGTTTGCAAACACTTTGGAGTAAAAAAGTAGAAGACGCCTTGATTGAAGGAGGAGGGTAAAAACTTGCCCAAGTTGAACAATATATTATGAATTTCCTAACTGTGCTGGCCACGAACGTTGTTGCTGATCTCAAAAAGGATTTGAGGCAAAAATTTGAGCAGGCAATCACTGATTTTGTGCATCAAAGAGATGTTGTGAGAAAGCTTATTTTCAACAAAGTAGAGAATAATAAAGTCTTTGCTTGGCTTTACTTCATGAGAATGATCTATTTCCCAAAAGAACAGGATACTCTCAAAAAATTATCAATTCAAATGGCAAATGCTCAGTTCCACTACGGTTTCGAATATCTTGGAGTTGGAGAAAAACTTGTTCAGACACCTTTGACTGATAGATGCTATTTAACACTCACTCAGGCACTTCATCTCAGAATGGGTGGAGCTCCTTTTGGTCCTGCTGGAACAGGTAAAACTGAATCTGTGAAAGCTTTAGGCTCTCAATTGGGATATTTTGTATTAGTATTCAACTGTGATGAGACCTTCGACTTTCATGCAATGGGTAGAATTTTTATTGGTCTTTGTCAAGTTGGTGCATGGGGATGTTTCGACGAGTTTAACAGACTCTAAGAGAGAATGTTATCTGCTTGCTCTCAACAAATTTTAGTGATTCAAACAGGTCTCCGATAGAGGCAAAACAAAATTGAGCTCATGGGGAAAGATGTCAAATTGAATCCCAATGTCGGTTCCTTCGTAACAATGAATCCTGGATATGCAGGCCGTTCAAATTTACCATAAAACCTCAAACAGCTATTCAGACAAATGGCCATGGTAAAACCTGATAGATAATTGATTGCTCAGGTTATGCTTTATTCTCAAGGTTACAAGACTGCTGAGCAGTTAGCTGGTAAAATAGTTTCTCTTTTCGAGTTGTGTAATGATCAGCTTTCTTCGCAGCCTCATTATGATTTCGGTCTGCGTGCCCTGAAGAGTGTGCTGGTATCTGCTGGTAACATGAAGAGAGAAGCAATTCTCAATCTGAAAAAATAAAATACTGATATTAACTCCATTAAAGGTAGATAATTACAAGAGTTCGAACAAAGGATATTACTTAGATCGGTTTGTGAGACTGTTGTTCCAAAATTAATCGCTGATGATGTGCCTCTTCTGGCTAACCTTCTCCAAGGCGTCTTCCCTGGCTCTTCTATTCCATCCATCCGAGAACCATAACTGAGGGAAAATATTGTAAAAGTTGCCAAGATGATGCTACTTCAACCTGAATAGAGTTTTATTTAAAAAGTACTGCAACTCTATCAGATTCAAAGATTACATCATGGTTTGATGATGGTGGGTCCTTCTGGCTGTGGAAAATCCAAAGCCTGGTAAGTATTAATCAATGCCCTTGAGCGCACAGATAAAGTCAAAGGCGAAAGTTATGTGATTGACCCAAAAGCTATCACCAAAGATGAGTTATACGGTCGATTGGATAATACTACTCTATAATGGACTGATGGTATCTTCACTGGAGTTCTAAGAAAAATTACATAAAACCAAAGAGGTTAATCCAGCAAGAGACATTGGATTATTTTTGACGGTGATGTGGATCCAGAGTGGGCTTAAAACTTGAACTCAGTCCTCGACGATAATAAACTGCTCACTCTATCAAACGGTGAGCGTATTCAAATTCCTCCAAATGTAAGAATAATGTTTGAAGTCTAAACTTTAAAATATGCAACTTTAGCAACAGTCAGTCGATGCGGCATGGTTTGGTTTTCATAGGAAGTTATTTCTCCTCGAATGATCTTCAATCACTACTTAATGAGGCTGAAGCAGTAGGACTATGATAAGGTTCCTAAAACAATTGAGTCTGATAAAAAGGAAGAGCAAACTTCTGAAAACAGCAATAATCTCGATCCTTCTAAATTCATCAGAGAGAGATGTGTTCAAGCTATTGAATTTATGTTCTTACCTTAAGATTCGATTTGCGAAAGATGCATGAATCTTGCTTCTAAACAACCACATGTGATGGAGTTTACTATTATAAGAGTGACAGAGGCACTTTTTGCGCTCATCAGGAAGGGTATAAGTAATGTTCTCTAATACAATGATATGCATCAAGAGATTCCTATGGAAGATGAAGTTTTAACTAAATATATGCGAAAATGGACCATTCAGAGCATCATGTGGGGAGTTGGAGGATCCTTAACATTAAAAGAAAGAGGAGTTTTTTCACAGGCCATTTCTGAAATTATTCCCAGTCATTAGATTTAGCTGCCATCTATGCTTGGACAAGTTTAAGGTCAGGCCGGAGTACCATATATCATTATTGATTTCTAAGTTCGCATCGAAGATGGAGAATGGGGTCTTTGGAAAAAGAAAGTTCCGACAATTGAAATTGATCCTCAAAAGGTTACTGATGCTGACGTAATTATCCCAACAGTGGATACCCTTAGACATCAATAAATTTTGTGTTCTTGGCTTTCTGAACATAGGCCATTTTTACTTTGCGGTCCTCCAGGATCAGGAAAGACAATGACATTGATGTCCACACTTAAAGCTCTACCTGAATTCTAGATGATTTTCGTGAACTTCTCTTCATCTACAAATCCTGGCTTGATCATGAAACAATTCGAACACTATTGTTAGTACAACAAAACTGTTAATGGCATCATCTTAAGACCTAAGCAGCCAAGCAAATGGTTGGTGGTCTTTTGTGACTAAATAAACTTGCCTGATTCCGATAAATATGGAACTATGACTGTTATTACTTTCTTAAGGCAACTCACTGAGCAGCATGGCTTCTGGAGAACAACAGATAGACAATGGATTTCACTTTAGAGAATACAATTTGTAGGAGCTTGCAATCCTCCCACAGATATTGGCCGTAAACCTCTAAATCCTCGATTCCTTAGACATTGCCCTTTAATTTTAGTTGATTTTCCTGGTTTTGATTCCCTAAAGCAAATCTATGGTACTTTTAACAAAGCAATGCTAAAAAGAAGCGTTTCTCTCAGACAGTATTCAGAGTATTTGACAAACGCTATGGTTGAATTATATACCTAATCCCAAAAACATTTCACATCTGACATTCAACCACACTACATATATTCTCCAAGAGAGCTAACAAGGTGGAAATATGCAATTAACGAAGCCATTGATACCATCGACTCAGTTGATGATTTAGTTAGATTATGGGCTCATGAAGCTTTGAGACTGTTTGAAGATAGATTGGTGCTTGAAGATTAAAAAACTTGGTGTGAAAAATTGATAGATGAAGTCGCCCAGCGCAATTTCCCATCAATGACTCAAACTTGCCTTGAAAGACCCATACTTTTCAGCAATTATTTGACAAAGAACTATGTTTCAGTTGAGAGGCTAGAACTTAAAAAATACGTCGAAGCTCGTCTTAAAATCTTCTACTAATAACAGTTAAACGTTCCAATTGTTGTATTCGATGAAGTACTCGAACATATTTTACGTATCGACAGAGTCTTGAGACAGCCATTAGGTCATCTTTTGCTCGTCGGAGCATCAGGAGTGGGTAAAACAACTCTCTCAAGATTTGTATCTTGGTTGAACAACATCAGTGTGTTCCAAATCAAAGCAGGTCGAAATTATGCTCTTCTTGATTTTGATGAAGATCTGAGAAATGTAATGAAGCGTGCTGGTGTAAAGCAATAGAAAATATGCTTTATCTTCGATGAATCTAACTGTTTGTCTCCTGCTTTTCTGGAAAAGATGAATGCCCTGCTTGCATCTGGATAAATTCCTGGTCTATTCGAAGGAGAAGAGTACATGCTATTGCTCAGTCAATTTAAGGAATCAAATTCTAAAAATATCACCAATGATGATGAGATCTATAAGCTTTTCATAAAAAATGTCCAAAGAAACTTGCATGTAGTATTCACTATGAATCCCAATAACCCTGACTTTTCTAATAGGACAGCTTCATCTCCTGCTTTGTTCAATCGTTGTGTAATTGATTGGTTTGGAGACTGGTCAGAGGAAGGACTTTATCAAGTCGCTAAATAATTCACAATGGTAATTGACCCAGTTGCCGAGTCTTTCGACCCTCCTGTGCAAGAAGATGATGCTCGACATGCGATGCTTATCAACACTATTGTTGGAATGCATAGTACTGTGATATAACTCAACAAGAAACTTGCAAAATCTGCTAAAAAATTCAATTTCATCACTCCCAGAGATTTCCTCGATTTCATCAAGCATTTTGTTGAATTATACAATGAAAAGAAATCGATGCTTGAAGATCAACAGTTCCATTTGAATGTTGGTTTAGATAAATTAAAGCAAACTTAGGCTCAGGTTCTATAGATGCAAGGAAGTCTTGACCTCAAAAAAGCTGAGCTTTAAAAAAAGTAAAAAGAAGCAAGTGAAAAAATGACTTTAATAGTCACTTAAAAGACAAAAGCAAAATAAAAACAGTAGGAAAGTTCAAAATTAAAGGTCATTTTGGAGGCAAAGAAAATATAAATTGCTGAAAAGAAAACTAAAGTGGAGGCTGATTTGTCCAAGGCAGAACCAGCATTGATCGCAGCCAAGAAGAATGTGGAAAACATCAGCAGTAACGATCTTAACACGGTACGAAGTTATAAACAACCTCCTGAAAATGTATTCCTCGCCCTAAAGCCAATATATTATATGCTTTCAAAGAGTTTAATGCAGAAAGGAAAAGAAGTTACTTGGGGAGAAATCAAAACATTTATGATGAAAGATTTCATCAAGCAAGTGCAAGAGTTAAAGGCTGATGATATTCCTGAAAAAGTTAAAAACTTTGTTTTGGATGAATATTTGCACTCACCTAATTGGAATATTGCCAACATTTGTAAGGCATCACAAGCTGCAGGTACTTTGGCAAGTTGGGCAGATTCACAACTTGCCTATGCTGATATTCTAACCAGAGTTGATCCAATGAAGAAATAAATTAACAAATTAGAAGAGGAAGGAAATAATCTATCTAAACAAGCAAATGATCTTTCCACGACAATTGACGAATTATAAAAGAAAACTAAACTTTTGGAACAACAATACGAAACATTGATTCGAGAAAAGCAATAAATTGTGACTGATATGGCCAAAGTCGAAGATAAGGTCATCAGAAGTAAAAATCTCCTCAATAATCTTTCTTCTGAAAAATATCGTTGGGAAGGCACTAGTAAAAATTTCAAGGTTCAAATTGCTTCAGTGTTGGGCGATGTATTCTTGTCATCTGCCTTTTTGGCCTATATTGGTTTCTTTGATCACTACTACAGAAAACTGCTTTATACAGTTTGGAGAAGCAATCTTGCTACAAGCAGAGTCAGATATAGAGAGTAACTTTCCTTGATTGAGTTTTTATCCAACCCTAATGAAAGACTTAATTGGAGGTCGCATAAGCTTCCTTCAGATGACCTCTGCACGGAGAATGCCATTATACTTAAAAGATATCATAAGTATCCCTTGATTATCGATCCTGCTGGACAAGCTATGGAGTTCTTACTTTCACTCTATGCTGATAAAAGCTTTATTCTATCATCTTTTGCAGATGATGCCTTCCTTAAAAATCTTTAAAAATCTCTGCGATTCGGACGACCATTAATTGTGCAAGACGTGGAAAAAATTGAGCCAATATTAAACTCAGTCTTAAATAAATAAGTCTACAAAACAGGTGGTATGGTACTCATCAGAGTTGGCGATCAATAAATTGACTTCAATCCTAATTTCACAATGTTCATGATCACCAGAAATAGCAACGCCAAATTCACCCCTGATTTGTGCTCAAGAGTTACTTTCGTTAACTTCACAATCACTACTTCATCTCTAGAAGATCAATGCCTCAATATTTTCCTTAGAAATTAGAGACCTGATGTTGAAGAGAAGAGGCTCAGCCTCATGAAAATACAGGGAGAGTATATTGTTAGATTAAGAGAATTGTAAGATTCCCTCCTTGATGCTTTAAGCAATGTGCAAGGATCAGTCCTCGAAAGTGAGTCAGTTATCTCAACCTTAGAGAAACTAAAAACAGAAGCCAGTAAAATTACATAATAAATGAAAAAGTCCAATCTGATTATGCAGGAGGTCGAGACCGTCACAAATGGTTACAAACCTATTGCTGAGGCAGCAAGTAAAGTATATTTTGCTTTGGAGTCGATGTCCAGTCTCCACTATCTATATGAATACAGTTTGAACTTCTTTATGGACACAATCTTAAAGCTGTTAGATTCCGATGATCGGCTAAAAAAGATCGATAAGAGAGATTACGAGAAGAGAAAAGACTCAATTTATAACTCAATATTCTAAAAGATTTTCCTGCGTGTGGCCAACTCCCTCCTCTCCAAAGACCTAATCATCTTTTGCCTAAAACTTGTTTCAATTAAATTAAAAAATTAAGAAAGAGCACTTTTTAATGCTTTAATCAGACCCACTACTATCCTCACTACCTCTTTATCCAAACACTTGCTCAATGGACAGCTAAATTAAGATCAATTAAAGCAGATTGAAGAATTGACTGAACATCCTCTCTTCCAAAATCTAGTAGAACTGATAGAATCGGATGAGCGTTCTTGGCTAGAGTTTATGAACAGTGCGAATCCAGAAGATAAAATTCCTAGAATAAAATCATAAGCGTCTCCATTTGGCAAACAACTCATCAATCTCATTCTCATCAAGATATTCCGACCCGACAAATTCAATCCAATTGCTTACCAACTGGTCAAAGTAGTATTGGGAGAAGAATGTCGTGAAGACTTTACTGTTGATTTTAAGAATGTCATTCTTTCCTGTAAATCAAAGGAACCTATTCTGCTTTCAAGTGCTCCAGGTTTCGACCCCAGCTTTAAGGTAGAACAACTTAGCAAGGAATCCAACATCAAGATGCATTCAGTGGCCATTGGTAGCGCTGAAGGCTTTGATTTAGCAGATAAGGCAATCAAAGAAGGAATAAAAATAGGTGCTTGGATTATGCTAAAGAATGTGCATTTGGCTCCTAGCTGGCTCTCTGAATTATAAAAGAAAATTCACGTATTCAACCCACATGCCAACTTCCGTTTATTCCTTACTGCAGAGTTTTCACCAAAAATTCCATCCACTCTAATAAGGCAGTCCTATAAGTTAGTCTTTGAGCCCGCAGCAGGTATTAAAGCTTCTTTGATGCGTACTTATAAAACAGTTCTTTCACCTGCTCGTTCTGATAGACTTCCAGTCGAACGTAGCAGACTTCATTTTCTACTCGGATGGCTACATGCTGTCATTTTGGAAAGACTTAGATACACTCCCATTGGCTGGACAAAAGTTTATGAATTCAATGAGGCAGATCAGAGGTGTGGACTGGATTTAATCGATTAGTACATTGACGCAATGGGCTCAAGGAATAACATTGACATTCATAAAATTCCTTGGGATGCCTTTAAAACTATTTTAATTGAAAATTTGTATGGTGGAAAAGTTGACAACGAATACGACAGCAAAATTTTGGTAAGTCTTGTGGAAATGTTCTTTACACCTGAATCATTTGATTCCAGCTATCCTCTCTATCGAACTGAAGATCCTACAGAAAGTGTTTTGAGGATGCCTGATGGTATCAAATACTCTCAATTCATGTCATGGGTCGAAAAGATGCCAGACTTAGAAAGCCCCACTTGGAGCGGATTGCCGCCAAACGTTTAAAAGCTTTTAAAGAGTTCTCAAACTGCAAGAGCTATCTATGAACTTCACAAATTACAGGACGTCAATGAGGAAGAAGTGACTCTATAAAAGAAGAAAGAAGAAAAGAAAGCCAGTCAATTAAAATGGTTGTCCTAAGTTAACTAAAAGGTCACGAAATATCTATAAATTTTACCAAAGGAGCTCACTAAATTAGCCAGAACAGAGGAGTTAATGAACAATCCGCTCTTTAGGTTCCTCGAAAGAGAAGTGACAGTGGCTTCAAAATTGTTGAACGCCATCATTAAATATAGCGGAGACATTCAGGATATGTGCAATGGCAAAACTTTGGCTACTAACGTTTTGAGAGAACTTTGCAAAGAGATTCATTCAGATGCAGTACCTAAAATGTGGGTTACATTTGTTTTTGATCCCACTATTAACCTCACCAATTATATAATTGACTTACAGAAGAGGTTCGAACAATTCAATAGACTCATCGCAGCACAGTCTTATCAAAGCTCAGGTGTTTGGTTTGGAGGACTCCTCTTCCCTTAGGCATATATGACTGCCACACGTCAATTTGTTGCTCAAAGAAATGGCTGGTCTCTTGAAGAGTTGGAACTAAAAACTGAAAAATACAATAATTAACCCGCCAACGAAGAAAGTCTTTTGATGACTAACATGCGAATCGAGGGAGGAAACTGGTCAGATTAAAATGAAATAATTCCCATTGGCGAAAAGTAAGAAATCGGTAAATCATTGCCCCCAATGTTATTCAAATGGAAAAAGGTGGCAAGTAAAGCTTTAGAGCAAGACGAGATGCTTGTTCCAGTCTACCTAAATCGCACGAGGAAAAATTTGATTATGAGTCTGAAGGTGAAATGCGGCAAGAACAGGACAATCCTTTACCAGAAAGGAATAGCAATTATTCTATGGACCAATTGAAGTGATAAATTCATCAAGTAAACCCATCATAATATTAAATAATTATATTTGTTTGAGTATAAACAAAATAGGAAGTTTGGATTTCAATGAATATGCTCATAATCTTTATTGATTAATTTTATTAATTCGAATGAGGACTACCAAGAGTGGAGATAAAATATTGGAAGCAGAAGATGAAGGAATGGAGGACATTTAACAAAGTCTGATAAAAGGCGAACTTAGGCATTACTATGGTCTCGACTAATTTGAAAAAGTGTTTTAAAAGAAAAAATTGATTGTTTAGGCGATTGATTAGTATCGCAGTAAAAATAAAGATTCCAAGCAAAATATTGTTAGAGCACAACAAAGGCTATATCAGATAGAACAGTTAGCAGAGCGAGCAGAAAAACAGAGTATGTTGCTGCGGAATCAGATTGATAAAATCAATGATGCACACACCATGACTAAGATTTTAACCATTTAGAAGATGATAAAGGCTAAGATGGAGCATGATGATATGGAAAAGAAGAAAAATACCATCTTTCGCATTAGGGAAGATAGACATAGAGCTTCACTAATCAATCGGTCTCGGAATTAATACAAAACAGAAAAATTAAGGCAAATGAGCTTGTATGACTCAAAGACCATTAAGGAATGCATTGAATAAAAGAAATACGAGACTATGGAAGTGAAGCGATAGAAGGCAGATCGTATTAAATAGGAAAAGCAGCGCCTTAAGGACAAAATCAAGCGTTATGAGGTATTTTTTCAACAATTTAGCAATTCAAGCTCGACCAAGCTAAAAAAAACTACCAAAGCAAAATGCTGCAACTAAAATAAACTCTAGAAGAGCGGGAAAAGAAACTAGATAGCCTTTACCGAGAATAAATTAGAGAAGAGAAAAATTTTCAGACCACAGAACATGTAACTAAGGAGTATCTAGGAACTCTGTTTCCAACAGAAACAATTTGATAATTTTGATATAATAAAGTATTCAATTAATTGGAAAATTAATCTTGAGCCCACTCAACTATTTTATAAACAATAATTTTTTTAAAAGAAATCTTAGAGGGATAAAAATGATTGAATATATATATGGGTCGAAAAAAATTATTGAGATTGATTGAAGACGATCAAATTTTCAACAACTTCCTAGAATAATATCCAAAAATTCAATAAGCATAAAGAAAAAGAAAATTAGTAGTTCATTCAGCAATTATTTAATTTAATTTATCCAATTAAAAAAATAGATATGCATCACCAGCCATTGAAAAAGAAATAAGAATTTTAGATTGTCAAAAATTTATGAAAATAAGTATAATTTTTAAGATCAAACAACTTAGACCAAAAGAGAACTTTTTTTTATGAGCAATTTTTATACTCAAAGGAAAGAGGGAAAATCAGAAGGAGCACTTTATGGATTAAATATAAGAGAAATAAAACTAGATAGTTTAAATGTATAAAATTAAGAGTCATAAAATTTAGAGAAATGCTAACAGCAAAAAGATAATAGAATTAGCATGAACACATAAGATTATTTGATAATAGTGTTTATTACTATCAAATATATATTATAGCATCTGTTTTTACACAATTGTATTTATGAAGTATGAAAAAACGGTTTTCCTATTCCAATTTTAGTTATTGATCTTAAAATTTGCATAAATATCGACTACAAAGTTGATAATTATTTTTGTATAAGCTAGCCATTCTAATTGATATTGTTGACCATCTATTTTTATAATTATTTTAAAAGTGATGTAAAAATTGACTAAAGAATAGTAACAATTACTTCAAGAGCTCAAGACCAAAAACTATCCCGGTTAACTCTTTTACAAGTATTGGAAACTTCCTGAGAAAAGTTTAACTTGTTTAAAGATATTCTCAAATCTTTCACAAATATAAATGGTGTTTTTAAAAAACAAAGTATAGGCTCTCTCTTAGAAAGAGTAATACAAAAATGAAAATTAAGAAATTAAGAAGTTCATAAAAAATTTGCTTGAAATCAAGGACCTAGTCAAAGAAACTTTAAGGTATAAACCCAATAACTTAGAGAAGAGATCAAACCAGTTCTTTAAGGAATCTAAATACTCAATACAGCAAATCAGATAAGAGAAAAACGAGAGAATTAAAGAGAAGACGACAGAGGAGGTCTAGCAGGGTGCCTTAAGATCTTTTTCATTTTTGTTTTAGGGGGAATAGTTGTTATAATCGCCACAGCCAGCGTAGTCACTTCATATCTGCCTTAAAAATAATATGCTCCCAAGATCTGGGGAACAGCAGGAGGATTAATCACGTGTATACTCATCATATTTTTCATTTATCTAGTTCGTAAAAAGTTTATTTAAAGATTCAAAGCATGGATCTCCTCATTATGATGAAGAAGAAATTGAAGAAATGTGCAAAAAGTAGCACAAAAAATGATCCTCAAATATATTAATATAAAAAAATTTGAAATTAAAACGAACAATGAACTTTTTATGAATCAAAAAAGTACTCAGTCTTTCCGATTTTAAAATTTATATAATTTTATTCTCGTCATCTTCTTTATTCCAGATTCCCAGCGAGCATGCCTTGACTAAACCAGAATCATCTTGCTTATATCCTTAAATTTTAATGTTAGGTATAAAACTATTCAAGATTCTTCTCTTCTTAATTCTTGATAGTGTTTTAAGATGCTAACTCTCAGAAGTTAAAATTTAATAAATCTAACATGTTTTAAGTTTTGTAATTCCTCTTCGTGATTATTAGGGTAAAAAAATGCTTTATTGGATTGGCTGCTTGTTAAATTTAATTTATTGAAATTATGATATTTTTTAAAGAGATTCGGCTTATTTCAGTCTTTGTAAAAGATAAATAGTATATAGTAATTCTTTCAAGACAAAATTACAATATAAGATTATAAGGATGAGATTCATTATTGATAAAATTAACATCGTCAGCCATCACCTAATTCATAACTATTTAGCGCAAAAATAAATTTATGTTACCTTAAATCCATAGAAACACCTTACCGACTGAGAATAAATATCCAAATTGGCAGAGGCATACATTTATATCTAAAAATGAATTGTAATTAAAAATCCATAAATCCATCCGTGATATGCACAATGATGATAAAACTGATTCTCACTTAAATATTTTTTAGCTGGGCAATCACATATTTTATAGTGTTTAATTATAAGTCGAGATAATTGTCGCAGTTTACTCAATAAAATAACTTCATTGGATTGATGTTGAATAATCTTCTAATTAAAATAGCGAGACTTTTGCTATGAATCAAGTTGATAGGATTTATTTGTTTGAGCGTCACTGGCTATATTTTAATAAATTTAATGAGGTCATTAAGCATTTCATTTTTGTTGTTTTTTAAATCATTAATAATTCTTGAAGGAATTAAAATTCAATAGATGGATAAATTAATTAATAGAATACAAATAAACTCAAATTTGAAAAAGAAGATCAACTATTTTAGGAATACAGATGAATCCACTCCCAACAGTAGCGTTCTTTCACATAACTACGCATCAATTTGCTGATAAGGGCTTGCTATTTGTAAATATCGTTTCTCACCTTGGTATGTTTACATTCAATATTTTCATAATTAGATATTTAACTTTTTAATTCTAAATTTAGAGTTATTGCTTTCCACTCTCTCAGTAAATTGTTGACATTGCCTTCCTTAAAATCGAAAGTATTAATTATTTTTCTCCAAGCGACAGCGTCGATACTGATATTAAAATAAAAATTCTCCAAAAATGGAAGTTTAGTTTACTCATTCTCATGAGAATAATTTGAATTTTCATCTATACCAAGGCTGAGATTGCTAGCCGGTTGAAATTTTTATATTTAGACTTTTAGATCTTCATTATGTTGTTTTTTGATGGATAAATCATTACTAATTTATTCATTTTGCCGCTTTAGCAGATTTAATTTTTACGTGAGATCCTTCTTTTGGTTTGCCTTTTAGCTCATTTTTAAATTTATATTGTCTTCAAGGTTTCGTAATTCCTCTTCGATTTAGGCAGTTTTATTTTTAAGTTGTGATAATTTTTCGAGGATTATGTTGTTTGCTGATGATGAGAGTTGCTATGTGACTTCATATTTTAATGAGGTTCTGCTAGTTTGTTTCTCAATTTTGATTACTGCTCCTTTTTTATCATTTGCAATAGCAGAGAAGAACAGTTTATTGAAACTTTAAAAAATAATGATCTTATTCATACTTTAGTAATTATTTATTAGCCTGTCTGACATAAATTTCCTATTTTTTAACCAATCCTTTATTGCAGAGACATTTTTTGTTAAGATAGACATATTTTTATTCCGCAAGTAACTATCCAGTATTAACAAGATATTTATTTTACTGCTTATTATTTGTTATCTATTTTTTAATCGAGCAAAAGGTTGCCTCATCTTTGTTATAAACAGTCGATCAAGGAGAACAAATGCAATTCTTTTATACGACAAGGGAGTTGATAGAAGACCAGATTTCATCTTTTGGAAATACAAGATGTCAAATCTTTGTTTTAACGCCTCAAACCCACACTTCAAAAGGTTAATTTATTTGTGTTTAATAATTTGAAAGATACCCACATTTAAGAGGGCAATCTCGTTTGCATTCTGAAATGGCGTATTTATCTTCAAGATCTGAATCATTTTAAACGCATCTAATAATTTTTCTTTTATTACTCGCCTGATAATCAATAGTATGCACAAAGGTTTTTTGCCGTTTTTTTTCTAAAAGTCATTAAAATTGTTAGAGGAGTTAGTTTTTATAATTTGATTATATGTAGATTACAGTTTATTTACTTATTATATAACGTTAATTTGATTGCGTTTTTATTCAACTACCCCATTAACTGTTTCAACTTTTTCTCTCAAATTTATATCTGCTATTTGTTATGGCTACTTTTTGTCAATTTTTTTAGCTCCCTCTTTGTTGCTACGATCAGTGCTTGCTCTATTATTGGCATTGTCAATTTTACTATTTGAATTGATTTCTAATTTTATATCAGGGGCCTTATTGACCTCATTATTAGATTTGTGCTGAAAGTATTTGGTATATGTGGGTCGAGGCTGAATTGGAGGCGAATTTGATTTAATTACATTTGTATCAGAAGATTGAATTGAATCTATTTCTTTTATTTCTTTGATCGGTGTACTTATATTGTTATTTACTTGCGCCTTAAAGTATTTGCTTGTTGATCCCATGAAAATATTGCCAACCATACCCATGATACCACTGGTAACACCAGAAGTTATTTCAGATGGCATATTTGTTAAAATTTCTTTATTAGGCTGACTTAGATCTGCATTGCTCTTTTAAATCGCTAATGTTTGTGTGAGAGATGGTGATATTTCTTTCCGACTCTGTTCTTGATTTAATTTATATTCTTTTCTACTATTTTCATTATAGTTTTCGACATTAGTGCCAGCAAAATTACTTATTATTTTACTGGGAGCTTTTCTTGTGAAGCGAGCTGTCGATGTTACTGGAACATAGGTTGGAATATCAATTGTTTTACTATTACTGTCTTGTTTGCTCATTGCTATATAATTATTAAATCGAGGTATTTTTTTATTTCATTTGTTCTTAAACAAAGCAGCAATAAACTAAACCGTGCTCAATTTAACTAAATAAAAATAGCATAATTAAAAATAATAGTATCCATCATAAAATAGATGATTGTATTAATCATTCAGCTCCACCTAGGAAAGTATTGCTGGTCAACTGAAGGTATCTAGATTTTGTTCTTAATGGCTTAAGTCCACTCTCTATTTCCAGTTAATTTGCTTAGATTATCCTAATTTCTAACAGAATGAGTATGAGGAAAGTATGGATTCTACACCAAGTCACTTTTTATTAGATTTCCCAATGATTTTTTAGCTGCTTCGCTGAAAACGCTACTATTTCTGTGGGTAAGACTAATCCCTTCAGTCACTTTTCCAGTGACTTAGTATTGCTTGTTACGACTGAGGATGTTGGATTGAGACATTCTTGACATTCCATCTATCCCCCGATTATCACTTATGCTATGCGGCTTTACAATGGAGCTGTTTCGATCTATGGGCTCTACTATCTTTTTGACAGGTTAGTACCATTCGAACACTCGCTTGTACTCTGGATTTTTCGGGCCAAATCTCTCAATTTATATGAGATGATTCTTGCGGTAGAGTTATTTATCAAAATAACGGTGAGTTGGCTTTGCTCCGGGGATATCATCAGTGAAGAGGGACCTCATAAATTTAATAATGCAATCAATATAAAATCAATTACACTTTATCATCCATTAATTAAAGTTATTGGAAATATCAAAAATACAACAATTTACTACATTTTTAAGAATACATTTATGTGATCTATTATCCTTTCTAAAGGAAAATTGTTGATGTTATTATTGATTAGGCTCAACAAGTGAGTCATTATAATTTTAAGATATGGTAATCATTAAATCTATAGAACCCGATAAATATAAGAAATCAGCTTAGTCTCTTTGAGCCGCTTTGCCATTCGCTTGATGATTATAATCCATAAAATGATTGTCTTTTCGAAGAATGCTTGGTAAAAATACCAGAATTTCGGTCAGTGGACATCTTTCTATTCGAACGCAGCATAAGTTTGCCTTTTGTTTTATGATTTTATTTTGCATTTTCTGTTTTACAGTTTTGATTTTGCGAATAAAGCAAGTTAGGGTCAACGAGAGTGAGAGTATTGTTGAAAGAAACTTCATTAAAACTCCTATTCTTATCCTCATCATTATTAAATTGAATATTAACTTTAAATTTGGAGATAGACTCTAATTGATCGTAGAATGTTTCCATTGTTTCTGCTATCCTAGTTTTCGTCTCCATAAATTATGACTCAGTCATCACTACTCTGCTCTGATTAAGGAGAAGAGTGCTCCATTTTTATCTCTGAGTTTAGAATTAAAGCGGATTTTCCATTTCGATAAGTGTTCCGAAGTTGCTTTAGATATTTTATAATTATTTTTTGACCTCAGAAGAGTACAGCCCAATCTTACCTTTATTTTACAGATAATGTTTAATTCTACAGGCGATTTCTTATTGGTATAATTTTTATAGAGTCACTTTGGCTGAGGTGAGTTATTTTAAGGCCTCCTCTATTTCTTTAATTTTTTCACTTAATGGTTCGACCATCTCTTCAAGGAGAGCCATGAGTTTGGAATAATAAACGGTATTATCATCGTCGTTATCAATGCTCTTCTTAAGTGCAGATACAACTGATGAAATAGTAATTTTGCGTTAATATTCTTGTGTCGTTAATGATTTTTAAATCTTGCGTCCGCATAGTGCGACATTCAGCGCGCATATTTTGCAATACTTTATCCAAGGCTGATCTGAGATAAAATATCCTGATAGAGTATCTTGATGATTTTTACAATAATTGCTGATTTCACTTTTTAGATCAAAGCTTTATTACATTTTATCACTAATTATTATTAAACAGATACCTCATATTAAATCATTTTAGAGAGGAACTCAATGATTGGATAAATTGATATTAGAATAACTTAATCATATTTAAACATTATTTGATTTAGAATTTTGTCAATAGCATTCATTAATAAGATAGTTGAAGGCTATTTCTTCATAATTAGAAACATAGATTATTCTGATATTTCCTGATATGGATCAAATATATTGCAGCAGTCTAATTGCAAACAATAATCGAGTATTTCTACAAATATTTTTTAATGATTCAATAGATAGAGTATATTCATTGATTAATCCCATTTGAGGATAAAACATCATTTTAATTAAATTCTAACAAATGAGACGCAACTCAAGAAAGGAAATGAAAAGCTCAGATATAACTAACCTGAAGTAAGCAAATCTCAGCAGAAACAAATCAACCATTCGCGAGGCTACTCCATAAAAATCATTCAGCAATAAACTTGGTTAATAAAATGGTGACAAACCAAAGCGAACCAGTTACTATACAGAGCCGAGGCCTACAAAAAGTGACGATTATATAAAGCAAATTGATGTCGAGCTATCACAACTGACAAATAAAGGTGAACGCATGTAATTATGCATCAATCTATTTAATTTAATGCACAGCAATAACATGCAATTGCGATGCCTCCAGCATAACAATATATTAACATTATATTGCTTAACTGAAAGACGTGTCCTATGTGTTAATTGCACCTATGGAATGACCAAACATCGAACCCATAAAGTGTTGCCTTTAAATGATACTAAAGATTATATAAGTGAAGATAACAAAGTATTACGTCTATTGATTGACAAGGATTTAAAGCTATTGGAGGAGAATATTAAGAATAGCCAATAAAATTCTTTTATACTCGAGAAATAGCTAAAGAAAAATATGGAGCAACTGTAATAAAACTTTAAAATTACAATTGAATAATTAAAAAACAAATACGAAAAGAACAAATAAAATATGCAAAATACATATTAAAGGCTTATCAATAAATCGAAGTAGTTAGAAAAGAAATTAGAAGAGTTTAAGTTTAAGATATGGGAAACTTTGTCCAAAATAGGCATTGGAAAAAGAAACGAAAACTCAACCAATTAAACTGATGTAATTCGTCAAGTTTTCTGTGTAAATTTGTCATAAATTACTTCATTTTAAGTTGCTAAAATAACTAAGAAACAGTTGGAACGAATTAAAAATAAATTATGATGTTTAGTAATTTTCATATTTATACTCTTAAGGTAAAAGTATCTATTTTATATTGTTTATCGTCATCTATTTTTAATCGTATTTGAAGAGTATAAACAAATACAAATCTATTTAAATTGACTGATAAGATACAGCATAATAGCAATAGAATAGACAAGAGATATAGAATTTTCGTATTGTTTTCATAAATTGATAAATGATTTTCGCTTAAGAACATATCCTATTTTTGCGGCAATAGTAGTTTAGATATTTTTAAAACTGTTATACTTTCTGAGAATATTTAAAACATGATTCCTAACATGATTCCATGTGAAACTCATTTTAAGAAAAAGGATATTCTGACACTCAGAAATAAGTCCTTCATCGCTGCACCTTTAGAACCTATTAATTTGGAATAAAGTCCTTTTCCTTCTTCAATCAACATGAATCAAGAAACTGAGTTGACGCAGCCATTGTGGTAAGATAGTAAAATCAAGCAATAACCTCTTGAGAACAATTTATTTATGCTTAATAGAAACAAAATTTATCAAAAAACGATCAAATCTCAAACACCACTAAATGAAAATGTAAGGAAAGGGCATTTGCAAAGGAGTTTGAATAAAATAAAGGTGGATTGTGTCAAATTAAAAAAGTAGGGAAGCTAGCAAAGACCAAAGAGCAGTCATCCTGATAAGTTATTTACTAGTTCTGAAATATTCAAAGCCAATAATGATGTTTTAAATTACTAAAACAGACCTGGATCTTCAAAATCATCCAGATTTTTTAGACTCAAAAACTTATAAATCAATGATAGACTCAATTGCGAAAATAGTTAAGTTGATTCTTTGGGTAGAATAGCCGGCAGCATAAACTAAAAACCATCAACACGACCTTTCACCTCAGGTAGATTAGGAGGGTCACTCAATCATATTAAAGGAGTTAACAATCGAGTTACTATGAAATTAGATTCGTAGTTCTATGGTTTATTTGCGCAATGATTCTTAATAATAATTAGTGGTAATAATTGTCTATTCTTTGTAATTTTTTAAAGATGTGAATATTGATTGAAATTTAACACGATTTGGAATATCAAAAATAGATCTATACATCATACTCGTACTAAATAACGTATTTTAATGATGGTCATTCTAAAGTAAAATTAGACAAATGCAGCAGAGAATAGAACTGTCAAAAGGTAAAAACCCACTAAAAAGGAGTGGCATCAAAGACACCACTCTAATTATTGCATAAGTGAAGACTTAAATTTCAATCAATATCAATGCTAAAGATAACAAAATATTTTCAATTCCAAAGAAGCAAGTTCACATTTTTAAGAGGAAAATATAACTCCAGCAACAGTAGCGAGCCCTTATGCCAAAAATATTTTGTCTGCTCACTGTAACAATATTGATGGCCAAAATTAACGATGTTTTAAAGAATAGCGATAATTGTAGACCTATAATTCAAAACAAAATATAAAAGATTTATATGTTAATAGAAGGTGGAAAATATTTGATTTGAATCATACTAATAAGGATTAGCAAAATAAAGCTAATGTTGCAATTACATTGCATCAAAATGTTAGTAAAATTGATGATGAAGGATCCAAAAGGATTTATTCCAAAATCAACAACATTTTTGGCTTCAAAACAGGAATAAGACCAAATAAACAAGGACCTTCCTTTTATTCAAATAAAAGCACTGCTAATTCTATCAAGATTTGTAAACTATAAACCCCTTAAATAAGTGAGAAAAATATGGATTCAATTAGCCCGGTATTCTCAGGTGAATTGGAAAATAGATAAATATAAAATATAAATCCTGATGCTTCAAAAAAATAAATAAAACGAAGGTTGGAACCTGCATTGAACTGTCACCATATAACATATCCAAAGAAGATGAAAATAAATGGAAGTATCTGGACTAAGGATAATTCTATATTTTCCTACAAAAACAAGCATTCCTAATCTGTGAATCTACTAGCTTGTAATTAAATAAACTTCAAGAGTTAATTAGAAAATCACATTTTCTAAAAAAGATAGCATTTCAATCTAAATAATCAAATAAATATAAGCAGTGGCGAATAGGAAGGTAATTCATTGCCTGATGCTGAGGACCACAATAGCGATTAACGCTATTTTGATCAAAATGATAATTGTTAGCCAACAAAACTTAACATGAGCTATCGGAGTATTGTTGTTGAGGGTGTCTCAATCAATGACGAGAATATTATAATTTAAAAGACAAATCCTCGCAATCTATTCGTTGATTTTGGTTATCCCGAAGTAAATGAATCTTAAAAGGAAAAAATAAACAAAAATAGTTAAGATGGAATGAATGTCAACTTATCGAACTCAAATAGCTTAAAAAATGCTGCTAATTTAAGAACTGCTCAGCCATCACTATGGTAGGTAAAATTTAGGAAACTCTTGCCTGAGATTCTTGTCCTATTATCTGTTTGTCTATTTTTAATCCAAATGATCCAATGATATATTAACTTATATATCTTCAAAACATGCTTTAGAATACTGATTGACTTTGATGATTTGTTCTGAAAGAAAAGAAATCGGAAAGTAATTTTTTCCTGAATATGCTTTCTTTAATGCACCAATAATTGTATAAATAATAATTATGTTGGTTAAAACAACTCGATATTTCTTAAAGAAACTTAAGGATGTGCCCGCAGAGAGTTGGATTATCAAACCAGAAGACGCTACTAAACAGTTTACATCAGAAAGTATTGCTCATCTCAACGTTCAGAATCACCGCGATATTAAGAAATAGTATAATCGGAAAAGAACTGATTAGGCATTGCAGCCAGTATCTCCCATTGCCGGGCCTATCATTATTGAGAAACCCAAAATTTATGATAAAATATACCGTTGGTGCAGCTGCGGACAAAGTTTGAAACAGCCCTTTTGTGACGGCAGTCATCAAGGTACGGATTTCAAGCCTTTTAAATTTACTATTGAGGAAAGAGTTAAGGATATCAAGCTATGTGGTTGTAAGCTAACATCAAAAAGACCTTTTTGCGATGGATAAGCCTGTCTTAAGCTGAGAGAAAATGCAGAAGTGGAGAATAAACAGGAATGATCTGCTATTATAAATATCTTGTTACTATCTCAGCATGATCAATAACATCAATGCCTGAGTTTTGCTGGCAAATATTTAATTATTAGTTGAGGATGTGGGCTTATTTAGTGTTAATATTAATTATGAGCATAAATACTATAAAATTAATCAACATCTTTATCGATAATATTTGATCTTTGTATGGTGCAAATTTCCTCTTTTTATGAATAAATGATATTGTTTTCAGTATTAAAATATATTTAGAATCAAAGTGGATTTTAATGAAAGGATTTTCTCTTGCTCTTTTAACCTTAGTTCTGCTAATGGTCGCTAGTTCATCGGCCAAACATGCAAAAGAGGAATAAGTATCAGTACGCTGGACTGAAGAAAGTCTTTTTTATTATGGCATGATGGCTGGTGGATTTGTTTCACTGATAGGTTTTATCGCTGCATTTCTGCTTCTCTGCCTAAGGAAGTACATACCTGAACATTTTTATGTTTCAATTATTCAGATCCTTTTCGCCTGCTCTTGTGGGGCTCTTCTGGGAGAAACAATGTTGCATATTTTGCCCGAAGCCTACGCCTCCCGACACGTAAAGGACCAAAATGTTTCTTTGATTTTTATTGCAGCAATTTTCTCTTTCATAATCCTTGAAAGACTCATGAATCGGTTCGGAATTTCTCATTCCCACTGGCACTAAGATGAATAAGGAGAAGAAATAAATCACCACGTTTTGTAAAAAAAACAACTTTAACAATAAAAACAATAAAAAAATAGCCCCCAAAAAGAAGCAACAGGTTTTTTGAATTTAATCAGTTCATTGCTGCATAATTTTATTGACGGCCTTGCAATAGGACTTGCCTTTAGCTTAGGAAATCCCAGTTAATTTATACCAATCACAGTAGGAATTATTGCCCATGAAATACCTAGATAAATGGGAGATGTAGCCATTCTTTTGAAGAGCCGTTTCAATGAAAAAGAAACTATCCTGAGCAATGGAGTTGTCAACCTGATATCACTTGTGGGTGTGTACATGGGTCTAAACTCAAATGATTTATCTCCTGGAGCTAAACAGTATGCATTGGTATTTGTGGCAGGAAATTTTATGTACATAGCCTCTGACATTTGGAAAAACTTGTTTCACCATCGATCTTTGTGGGTGAATAGTCTTGAGATGATAGGTCTACTAGCAGGCGTAACACTGACTCTATAGCATAATCACAGTCATTGATTTATGCAATTTTAATTTACATAATGTATTTATCTTCTCACTGATATCAGGAACAAAATAATATATTGAATTTTTCTAGCTAACATTAAATCTTGGATTTGTTATACCAATCTTTCGAAAATGATGACTGATTTTGCTGCTATAACTATATATCTTAATAATGAATAAAGGCTTGCATAACTTCTCTAAACAAGCTAAAATTGTTGTCTTTCTCTCTATTTTTTCTTGCATAATTATATTGAGCCGCCGATATAAAAGCCGTTTTGCCAAAGAATAATAATTGCTGATATATTTATAAAATAATAATTTCTAACCATTTGTATGAAACATTTGAAGATTAACGATGTATCTCTTCTTTACTTTAATTAAATTTATGCAAGAACGTATATTTAATCATTTACCATCAGCTTTCCAACTTTATTTTGGTATTAATAATGCAGTAAAGCATAAACTATGATGTCTAGCTTAACTTTGTTCTTTATCAATTGAGAAATCAGTCTCCGCCTAAGCTGAAGAAGGTACAAACCTTCACAGAGAGAAAGGACAACTCTCAAATTAGCACAAAAACGAGCAATCATTAAAAATTATGGGTCACTTAACATTCTACAAAATCTTCGATAAAGAAATAGCATTCGTCATGCATTTCTTCGATGAACTGGATGTCTAATGTAGATATATCTAAAAATCTAAAATTTGACAATAATGAAAATGTGTTGGATCAACAAAGCGAGCAAGTCATAACCAATGGGCGCCCACTTGAACCGCCACTTTTTGATAAATTAAATGAAAATTAAATTAAATAACAGAGTTTAGATTGTACGAATGTATCGAAAGCAATTGATAAAGAAATAAAAATGACATCAACCCTAAAAAGTAGCCTCATGTATCAGAGCAACATTTATAGTGCTGAGTTAGTATCAACAGTGGCAAGTAATAATCGCCTCTCGCAGATTTTACGGTAAAACTTCATACGATAGGATTAAGAAAGTTATTAAAACAACCAATTTAATTCTGAAAGTATTTTTAACGAAAAATAAATGGAAGATATTCATCGATTACTTTTTTAGGATCTCGGACCAACACCAGAAAATATGGAAACATAAAATTAAAGATAAATAAAAATAGAGATAGAAAAAACGGCAAAAGGACTTGTGGATATCAAAAAAGAGTCAATAGGATTTTCAAGTTTGGTTGAACAGAAATCATGCAAAATTTACCCATAAAGTCCTCATCATAATCCAGATACTGAAAACATTGAGAATAATGAAAAAAATGAAGGTTCGCTTTTAAAAAATAAGGTAGTTGATAAAAAATTGACTGAAAAAACCAAAATACATAAAAATCGAAAAAATAACTTCAATAATTGGTCTTAAGAGAATAAAAAGAGAGAGGCTAAAAATTAAGGAGACAGATTGCTTAAAACAAAATAAAAATAAGAAACAGAAAAAATATTTATTGCAGAGGGATACACCACTAAATATAAAGGAAAAAATATTAAAAAGACACATCATTAGAAGTCTAAAGTATTAGTCAATACACAAAAATCAAAAAACGGTATTATTTCAAAAAATAATAAACAAAAATTGGTCTCATCCAAGCAATAATAAGATCAGATATGGATAAAACACTAGAAATCCTCAAAGAATATTCGTTTTTATACTCAAACATATACGTTAAAAAATCTTTAACAAAAAACATAAAACTTAAGTTTTTCAAATTAAAAGGCATAAAAAATTCCCATTAAAACAGACGATTACACACCAAATTTAATTGTTTAACAATAAAAACAATTGAAAAACAATGTAATAAAATAATAAACTAAAAAACGAATGTTTAAATCGGATGTGCATCCCTTTTACCTCACAAACCTATAAAATATCTCTGAATCTGAAAATTAAAACTCTCATTTATTAAAAAGATCAGCAGATTCCAAAATTAGACTCATGGTCAGTTAAGATTTAAAAGAACTGTTTTCAGTATAAATAGAATAGAAATAATAACAATTGACATAACTGATGGATTAACAGCAGTTCAAAAAGTAACTACAATAGATAATACATTTAGAACATTAGCCAAATGAATTACAAATGAATTATCAAGAAGAAAACTTGCTCTCCTCATCTTTTTCGTTTATTCATGTTAATAAGTAGATCTAAGAACATTTGCCAGATATGAACTAAATACCCATTTTTAAAAAATAATCCTGTTTCTGCGCTCCCATCCAGTAATAACACTCAAAAGATGCCTTTAAATTAAATGATAAAACCATTATTGAAAACTAAAAGTTATCTTAAATCACTTCTATTCAAAGATAGGAACATATTTAAATTGAATCCCCAATTTAAAATATTAATTTAAAAAGGACAACTATTTTTAAGAAGTCGCCTTCACTTTCTTTACGGTAACTTAGAAATCACTTTCACCCCAGTTTATCAATTTCTCACAAATAAAAACATATTAAAAATCGTAGTGTTGGTCATCATGAACATTCAGCCTTGAAATCCGTAAAGGCAAATTAATTTATGCCAATAGGAAAAAAGGGTTTGCTGACAGAGAGGAAAGGTGAAAGAAAACTGAATAAATTTTAAAAGCAACTAACTCGATTCAAAACACGAATAAACTGTTGATTAATGATATCTATTTTACCTAAATATTCTGGTTGCTTACTTAAAATGCTTATCAATAAAATTGTTTGCAAAACATTTGCTTTAAAAAACTTCATTATGAATAAAGCCATTTTTTAGGAATTTGCTTACTCAGAGTCAAAAAACAAAACTACCTCAATTAATAGGCCAGAAAGTATATGTAGATTTTATTTAGCTGGGGAGTAAGGTTCTTTGAAAGGAAATAAAATAAGAAAGTCGCCGATTAATGATAACGATAGTTAATTGAAAGAGAGAATTGATGTTCTAAATAGAATCGTAGCTTGGCGGAAGGATCATGAGGCTCCGGTTGACACAATGGGATGTGAAAGATTGTCTGATCCATAAGCTCCGGTTTAAATTCAAAAATATCAAACCCTTATTGCGCTCATGCTGTCAATTCAAACAAAAGATGAGATAACTTCTATGTGTGTAAACAGATTGAAAAAATATGGACTGACTCCAGAATCAATATCAAAAACAGAAGATCAAAAATTGATCCAAATGATTTATTAGTGCAACTTTAACAAGCGAAAAGCCAATCACATAATTGAGGTAAGCAAAATTATTATGGATAAGGGGAGAATAGCCAATACAAAATAATAACTTTTGAAATATCCTGGAGTGGGAGTTAAAATCTCAATGCTTTATCTCAAAGTAGCAGAGGGTAAAAACGAAGGAATAGGAGTCGACACTCACGTGCACAGAATCACCAATCGACTGGAATGGGTTAAAACTGATAATCCTAATGACACAGAGACAAAATTACAAGAGAGATTTCCAAAAAAATATTGGGGAGCAATGAATATAGCTTTCGTAGGCTTCGGGCAACTGCTGTGCACTGCCAAAAAGCCACTATGCAATCAATGTCCAATATCAAAGCAATGTCCCTCCTCTTCATTAAAATGGTGATCTTACCTATCATATTATAAAATTCAAAATAAACGCATACCCATCATTGGATCCTGAAACATATTTTCTTAAATTTACGAGTTCATTCTCTATGTCTCCTTCTGTTCTAGAAAGCTATAACGTTGCGAGGTCAGGACTGATGTTTTGAGAACGTACATAATGATCAATATTGCTATGAGCAAAATTAAAACAAAGATGAATATATAGAGGCACCTACTATAATCCCAAAGTTAACTGAGTTTGTTGATAAGAATAGTGTTGCGATTTTAGACCCGATGAATGGAGGCTGAAAAAGGTTCGTTCATATGGAAAATTTATTATAACTATGAAGTAGCCTTCTCTTGATGCTCCTATATGAACTCTTATAAAAGGAATAACACATTGTATAAATCATGGTCAATGTTAAAAAGTCCTATACATCATATGTGCAGGTAATGGACGTTGGTCTGCTGGCAAAACGGTAGCTGTCCCGGTTAATTGTGAAATTCCTTGATCGAAGGTGTAACCAGAATATTTGAAAAACATTACCTGCAGCAAGATGTAGGCATAAAAAAATTCTACCAAAATAAATACAATCAGTAGAATGTAAGTCCTTGATTCGATGCGAGTACTGAAGTTACGATAAAGAAAGATAGACCTGATAATGCCCTCGCCGAACATACAAGTCACATACCATGCGAGGGAGGTGAACATGCATAAAGTTGTGGGGATATAATAAAGAACAACAGAATAACCCAAGAGACAAACAGCCTAAATGATGATAAATTTACTTCTTGAGTAGAGATAAACCCGCCTAGGCAACCTATAATGGCAGGATAGAACAACATTTATGCTAGTGTAAACAATAGGACAATTCCGAACAAACTGCCATAATGCGCCTCCATGAATGAAAAACTAATTTGATCGTTCAGATAAATTGTAAAGTTGCCCATAAATCCAGCCAAAGCAATATAAGCTAATACTAGCCACACTGGCCCGTAAAGATCTGCCCTCCCTCCTCCTATTTTCAAAAAGTTTTTGCGCCAAAACATAAACACCGCAAAGAAGCGTTTCAGGAAAATTTAGTTCGTGATATCAAAGAGATCTTTATTGTCCCTAAATTGATATTGTAATACTCTGGGAAAAAGCAGAAGCAGAAAGTGCCTACAACACTGGGAATGGCAGGCCTTTATGGTTATATTTCTTGTTCCTGGGGATTGACTTCCTTCGGCGGCTTGATAGGCTTGTAGGCCTGAGTGGTGAGAGGGGTACGCACTCAAAAGCGATCTTTTGATCATATATTTTTTTAAGTTTGATGATGTCTTCTTGCTTATCTAACTCCCTCATAAGGATGACTGCGTTTTAGTCGTTATGATTGAAGATGATATTTGAGAATGTTTCTCTTTCTTCTTCAGTGAGAGCAGCAATCATGATTAATTTGAATTTGAATTTATAAGTTTGATAATTGTTAAACTTGGTGCAATGTCGAAAAGGAAAATGCAAGCAGATGCATTATCTCTACTTCAATCAATACTTGTGCAAATTCATCTTAAAGTTATCTCATTCTTAATGATCAATTTTATTAATTGGTTCAAAAAATAAACCGGACAAGATAGCTACTATTCATTTTTTACTTGAATTAATTTTGGTATGCCCTTTAACCTATGCTAAATATTCAAATAGGAATGGTTTGAATTCGCAAAAGTTATCAAAAATTAAATTCATTTATTTTTAATATGATTTTATATGTCCTGCTAATATTTTTAATGATAAGGGTTTGACATCAAAAGCGGTCTCCTCTGATGCGTTTGGCCAACTGGAGATCCTTGGACATTATTGTCACTCTCTTAGCGTGGATGGCGCACAAGTTGGTGTCCTCAAAAAGAGAAACGAGATAGGCCTAAGCTGATTCCTGAAGGGCAAGGACGGCCTGACTTTGGAAACGAACTTCCTGCTTGAACTCGGTGGCAATCTAGCGCACCAGCCTCTGGAAAGGCAGTTTTCGGATCAACAAGTCAGTCTATTTCACAAAAACGGTACACTTTTTTGGAACTTACGAATTTATCGGAGAGCAACTGTTCCAGGTTTGAAGCGATGGGGTTTTTTGAGACCAGAAACGATGGGAGCACTCTTTCTGGCAATTTTTTGAGCTGCTAGCTGTTTTCTTGGCACTTTTTGAGCAGTGGACTTCCTTGCTGTTTGTTTTGTTCTAGCCATTAAATAATTATCGATTGAGATAGCTCACAACTCCATTTTGGGCGGGATTCTCCAGATTAAATTTAAAACCACGCTCATATAAAAAATAATAAAAAAAGATCAATAAAAATGGTTTGATTGGACGGAATTACTGTTTCTTTTCGCCAGATACTAGGTTTATCTTAACTCCTGAAAAAATTATGTTTTTATAGCATTATAATATTTGTTTATTAAATGACATAAATAAATAAACAGCCTCAAATGAGGTATTTAGATAATTATACAATCATGAATATTATTCACATTATCTTTCATCAATATTAAATTTATTAACATGGAATGACTGTTATGATTAAATCGTCCAAACATGTTGATATAGAATATAGATCAGAAATTGCTGGCCAGAAAGTTAAGAGAGGGAAGTCTCTTGGTCAACGAAGTCAACTTTAAACTCTTGCTTATTTTTCTATTTGCCATTTGATCACTATCCTTTATATTTTTTATGCTCTTTTTACGGGTTAGCACTTTCAAGGAAGTTGTCATCCTAAAAATCTATTTTTACTCCCTTCGTTTCTCTTGCGACATCACTCCCAAGTCCACTGCACAGATAGGCAAAGGTTTTACATATTGATATTACAATTGTTTTGTTGACAACAACCGCTCCATCTCGTCCTTTGAGACTACTTTTCCTTTTCCTTTATTTGGAGCTTACTCCTTCACCTATAGATATTTTTCATATTTCCTTTTCTAAACATCTCTCGATTGATCTTTATTCTTAGCCAACTGTTCATGAATGCTTTCAGATTAT